>Ga0180732_1001752_pt1 | contig 12653 bp, 15 predicted proteins | sample KR11_01MetaG_FD_148674 | JGI IMG/M metagenome (GOLD analysis project Ga0180732, IMG submission 148674) | Groundwater microbial communities from the Olkiluoto Island deep subsurface site, Finland - KR11_0.1 MetaG | ecosystem: Environmental > Aquatic > Deep subsurface > Groundwater | place...
CAGGTAGTAATTATTTCCCGATCACAGTCCCCTTATGCTTTCCATTCACTGCATCGACTATGCTCTGCGGATCTTCCCCGTTCAGCACAATCGTCTTTATGTTGCTGCGCTCAATGATCTTTGCGGCAAGTAGATCGACTGGCGAATTCGCCCCTGCCACCATCTCTGTTTTCATCACGATCTCGATAAGCTGATGCGGGGTCATTGAGTCGAATTTCTTTGCATCCCTGTTCTTTTTCGGGTCGCTGGTATATACGCCATCGATAGCCGTGGCATTGATGAGCAGTTCGGCGCCGATGTATTCTGCAAGCACGGCAGAAACGGCATCCGTGGTCTGCCCCGGCGTCACTCCGCCCATGACCACTATTTTACCTGTAAAGCTTGCGTTCTTTGCTTCCTTATAATCCCTTGGAGGCTCATAGTACGCATCGTCGCCCAGCGCGGCGATAAGGAGCCTGGCGTTCAGGCGCGTGAGCTCTATCCCGATCAGATCACATGTCGCCTCGTCCGCACCCAGTTCCCTTGCCACCCCGATATAATCGCGCGCAGCTTTTCCGCCACCGGTCACGATGAATACAACATTCTTTTGTGAGATGTCCTTTAATGCAGCAGCATAACTTCTGAACTTTTCCGGGCTCAACGCGCGCGCAAGCACGGAGCCGCCTACCGAAACAACGATTTTCATATCACTTAGTTACGCGCTATGATAATATTATCTTTCTTATAGTCCCTGCATTAAAGTACAATGATCATAAGAAAGCAATATTGAGTACATTGAGCAATATCACAAGTAAGGCTCCTGGTATCCCGCCAAGCGCGCACACCAGAAGCGCCATGGGTTCATAAGGAATGCCAAGATTAAAAACAACATTGCCCGCTGCAAGAAGGATCAGACCCATGATGGTATTCACGATCAGATACTTTGCAGTTTTCAGAACATAATATACTGCGATCACAGCAAGTACTGCCAGGAACAGGATTATTGGTTCGATTGCCATAAGCTATTGTTGGGATGTCCCACTTTATTAAACATTTCGGTCGAATAGCGGTTTGTAAAATGTTTGTAGAATTACAGTCTACGATTATTTTTTATGAAAAGACATCATTATTAGCTAATATAGTGGGTTTAATCACTCCAGTGCTCAAATATTTGAGTGTCAGGAATATTTAAATACCATAAAATCTTCATTGCCCTTCCCCCAGCGTGATAAGTATGCAGAAAGAGAACATAGTTCCAGAGTCAAGAGACAATGCTTTTAGAGACCTCATCATAAAAACACCCGGAGGCAGGAATATCCCCACATGCATGCAGTGCGGGATATGCGCAGGCTCATGCCCTGTCAGCCATGAGATGGACTACACGCCGCGGGAGCTTGTGAGGATGATACAGCTAGGTCTCAAGAAGGAAGTGCTGAGCAGCAATACGATATGGATATGCACGACCTGTTTTTCATGTTCTGTTCGCTGCCCGAGGGGGATATATCCCACAGAGCTTATGGAGACGCTAAAGCCCATAGCCATGTCAGAAGGCATAAAGAACAGGAACGCAAAATTCGATACAGTGTTCGCAGATGTTGTCAGGAAAACAGGCAGGGCGTCTGAATTCCTCCTCATTTCAAAATACAGCGTTTCCGAGCCTGGAATGATAAAGCAGGCGCCATTCGGTCTTGCTCTCATGGCGAAAGGAAAATTGCCGTTGTCTATTGATAAAATGGAAGATGCACGCGAACTGGAAGCTATTTTCAAAAAAGAAAATGAAGGGCAGGAGGTAGAAAAATGAAATATTCCTATTATCCCGGATGCGCGCAGCACGGCACTGCAGTGGATTACCGTATGTCAGTTGAGACGGTATTCAGGCGTCTTGGCATTGAGCTTGAAGAAATAAAGAACTGGAACTGCTGCGGCGCTCTCCATGTGGACGACATGACAACAAGGGTCGCGCTGTCGGCAAGGACCCTGGCGGCGGGAAACGGTCTTGATGTCGCCACCCCGTGCAACCTCTGCTACTCGAACCTTATGCGCGCGAACACCGCGCTTGAAGATACCATCCTCAAAAACAGGGTCAATGGAGCGCTTGCAACGAAATACGATGGAGGCGCGAAACCGAAGCATCTTCTTGAAGTGATAGTCAAAGACATGGGTTTGCCAAAACTGGCTGAACATGTAAAACATCAACTCAAGATAAAAGCAGTGCCCTATTACGGCTGCCTCCTCACTCGCCCGGAGAATAAGTTCGACAGTCCTGAGAACCCGAAATCCCTTGATAACCTGATTTCAGCACTTGGAGCTGAACCCGTGAAGTACTATTACAAGACAAAATGCTGCGGCGGACCGATACTGATAACCAATGAAGACCTGGCTCTGGAACTTGCGAAAGACCTGCTTGTGATGGCAAAAGAGACGGGCGCTGACTGCATGGTGGTGACATGCCCAATGTGTCACCTGCAGCTTGATGCAAAACAGAAAGCGGTAGAGGCAAAATTCAACATAAAGATCGATATGCCGATCATCTATTTCACACAACTCATTGGTCTTGCCATGGGTATTGCTCCAAAAGAGCTTGGATTGAATAAGCATCTTGTCCCGACTGATAAATTCATATCGAAGGCAGGGAGGTAAAATGTCTGAGCCCAAAAAAATCGGTGTGTACCTGTGCAGGTGCGGCGGTAACATAAGCGATTCAGTGGACCTCCAGGCTGTGGCTGAGAGTCTGAAAGGAGAAAACGTAGTTGTCAATATCCAGGACTACCTGTGCAGCAGCGCAGGGCAGGATAAAATAAAAAGCGACATCGAGAAGGGAAAAATTGACCGCGTGGTCATCGGTTCATGCTCGCCAAAGTTACATCTTGAAACGTTCAGGAGTATGGCAAAAGATGCAGGTGTCAATCCTAATCTTCTTGAGATAACCAACATCAGGGAACAGGCAAGCTGGGTACATGATAAAGATGGAAAGGACAGCGTAAACTCAAAGGTCAAAGGGCTGATAAAAGGCGCGGTCGCCCGCATGGGTTCCATCGAGCCGCTTGTGCCTCTTGAGAAAAAACTTGTTGACAGGATGCTCGTTGTTGGAGGCGGTATTGCCGGGATCACCACATCACTCGAAATCGCTGATGACCATGAAGTTATTTTGATCGAAAAACAGCCCTACCTTGGCGGGCATATGATAGGGCTTTCAAAGACATTCCCCACTCTTGATTGCTCGCAGTGCATACTGACGCCGAAGATGGTGGCTGTACATAATCACCCGGGTATAACCATGCACACGCAGACCGAGGTGGCTGATGTTTCAGGAAGCCCCGGGGATTACTCAATTACACTCAAACACAGCCCGCGCTATGTAGACATAGAAAAATGCATTTCCTGCGGCGCATGTACAAAAAAATGCCCTACTGGCGCCATATTCCTGCCTTTTGCGCAGGCAGTCCCGCAGGCGTACATGATAGACATGTCAAAATGCACGAACTGCGGAGCCTGCGTGAAAATATGCCCCCGCGATGCAGTGAACCTTGAAGCAAAGGAAGAGACAAGTAAGATCTCGGTTGGCGCTGTTGCAATAGCTACCGGATTTGAGCCTATTGACCCCTCTTTTATCGAAGAATATAATTATCCCTCTCCCAACATTCTTACAGCAGTTGAATTTGAGGATATGCTTTCTGCAAAGAGTAAAACCGGTATGCGCCTTCAGAAAGCGGACGGTTCGTTCCCGGACCGGGTGGCTTTCGTGCTGTGCGCAGGGAGCAGGGATTTCACAGGCAAAGGCAGGAAGCACTGCTCAAAGGTCTGCTGCATCTACTCGCAGAAACAGGCTCAGCTTGTGAAAAAGATGAAAGCAGAAGCTGAAGCATGGATATTCTACATAGATATGCGCTCAGCGGGGCGGCGCTTTGAGGAATTCTACCACCACACGCAGGAAAAGGGCGTTAATTACGTTCGCGGGAAAGTGGCAGAAATAATCCCGAAGCCAGACGGCACGCTTATGGTACAGTACGAGGACACGAACCTGGGCAGGAAAGGGCGCGAAATATTTGATATGGTCGTATTGTGCCCTGCGCTTATCCCTTCTGCGGGCACAAAAGAACTTGCTGATAAGCTCGGTGTGCCGATCGGAGATGATGGGTTCATCGAGGAGAAACATGTCAAGCTCGACCCTGTGAATACGCTGAACCAGGCTGCATTTGCGGCGGGCTGCGTGCTTGGTCCTAAGGATATTCATGATTCTGTGACAGAGGGTATAAGCGCAGCGCATAAGGTCTCGCAGTTCCTCGGGAAAGGAATGATATTCATCCCGCCTGAAAAACCCATGATACTTGAGTGCAACGGGTGCGGCGACTGCGTGAAAGCCTGTCCTTACAGCGCCCTGTCGCTTGATGGCGGAAAAGCGGTGCTATCGCCGCTTGCGTGCACAGGATGCGGGATATGCGTGCCTGCATGCCCGATAAAAGGCATCGAGATAAGGAATTTCACGCGCAGCCAGTTGAAGGCGCAGTTAAATGCTATGCTGGCTGAGGCGCCGGGCGTGGTCGTGTTCATCGACCCGTATGCATATGCAGCTGCCGATATTGCAGGTGTGAACAGGAAGCAGTATTCTTCGCTTGTTCGATTTGTAAGCCTGCCTTCTATTCATGTTCTGGATGCTGATGTCGTGAACGCGGCTTTTGAGTATGGCGCCACGGGAGTGATGCTTATCGAGGGTACGACTGATGAAAAACTCACATCGAGTTCAGATGAACTGTACAAGAAGCTCAAGAAAGATACGCGAAAACACAAGAAACCTCTGCGGTATTCTCACATAGAAACGGCGCAGTATGAGAAACTGACCGACCTGTTGAACGTGTTCGCGGCACAGGCTGGTGCAAAGGCAGATAAGAAGAGCAGAAAGGAGAAAGGAGAGGAGACGCAGGAAGGAATTGCAGAGGCGACTTGATCGAAAAGATTGAAAGTAAAACAAAAAGTTTAAGGATATGTAACCCAGTATAGTTCGTAAGGATACAAATGAAAAAAAAACAGCGGTTAATACTTGGAGTTTCTATAATAATTGTTTTATTAATAATCCTTTTTAAAATGGGGGTCCCGTCGAACACTTACGAAGTGAGCCAGGCTGTTTCGAATAAGGCTAACCTGACAGACGAAGTGATCCTCATAAATGGCACAATGGTCACGGGTTCTGATAACTGGGACAGCTTTAACCGAACATTGACCTTCAAGCTTACGGACGGCATCGCCACCATAGATGTTATCTTCACTGGAGACAAACCCAACCTCCCGGAGCAGGGAGAAGATGAAAACAATGTCCAGGCTGTTGTCACAGGGCAGTTTGACAACAATGACGTGTTCAGGGCATACCAGATGCTCACAAAATGCCCCTCAAAGTATGAGGGGGGTCAAAATATGACGGATGCCACGAAACAATAAATTTCTATTGACTGCGGATAAACACAAATTCTAAAGTGTTCTCCGTCTAAAGTTCTCCTTTTTTCTCTTTCACCTTCTGCACGAGCTCGAATATCTCCTCAGCCCTATCTCCCGCAACGCACAGTGTAACGGAACCCTCGCCGCCTTCCACACCGCCAGAGCCTATCGGAAATACATCCTCAGCTCCAAGAAGGGTCAGCGCCTCGACCTCTGTGATAACTTTTCCCGGAAGCGGCATCATGCCCACGGGAAGACCTGTGGCTTTTATGCAGCGCTGGATACCGATCCTTTTTGAGATATCAAGAACAGAGTAAGGTATGGACTTTTCAAGACCCACGGGAATTACGAGATTTATTCCCTTTGCCATGATGGTCCCTATTAGCGCCCCTGTTGTTCCTCCCACCGGATTTGCCATCATGACGCCAGCTATGCCGTCGGGGTCGAGGGCATTTGCACCTTTTATGACCACATCGCTTGATGTCATCTCATTAATTATTCCATCGCTTGCGGTCTCTTTCCCGTTCTTCAGAGCTACCATTGGAAGGCGCTTATCCTGGGGAACGACCGCAGCCGTACCGTTAATAATACCTGCAGCATACCGGTTATGGTCGACTTTCTTTCCTGTAAGTTCTTCCAGCACATACGCGTTCGTGGTGCCGAGTGTTATAAGGATTATTCCCTTTCGCAGCGCCTGCTGGATAACCGGGAGTTTTTTTACTCCCATCGCTATTATCCTCTTCGATTCCCCTGGTGTCAATGTTATCTGTATTTGTTTCATAATTATGTACCTTTAGTAATGAAGAGAATATGTATCTTTAATAAAATAAATTCTTGTATTTAAGTTTTATAAAACCTTCGCCTGGGATTTCAAGGCTCGAATTTTGCCTGATTTACAAGTTTATACCATTTATATACCAGCAAAAGAGTACATGCCAATACTCCCATTTCGGTTCCTTCTTTAATAATCACTTCAATGACCGGTTCTATCGTGGTTAGCCTGAATACATCGTTCAACTCGATAACTGCATGGATTATGAAAAATAAGCATGCGATAAGAAGGAGCGTCCAGACATCCATCAGGAAAGATTCGTTGAGGAACGCTCTTGCCCTCAATGTAGGATAGTCTATTTTCCTTTTCAGGGAAAAAGTCCTCACCACAAGGTAAACTCCAGAGAAGGCAAAGAGGATAGTCAGGATCTGTATGTAAAAGTCGAGGTTTAACATTTTGATATTATATTTTTTTCTGACCAAAGGATTAATTACATAAAAAATCATTGACTTATTCGAGGTGAAACCATGTGTTTCGCAGATTCGTCAGTCAGCGTTGACATAGACCCAGATAATATAACAGCCATCCAGTTCAGATGCATGGACTGCAAGACATCGTTCAAGGGGTTGGGAAAAAAGATAAGATGCCCGTCCTGTCAATCCACAAATGTGAAAAAGATATAATGGTTCACAAATTCGATGCAAAGAAAGCGGAAATACTTGACAGCATAGACAGGCGCAAGTTCCTGAACCCGGACAGCATCCTGAAAAAAGCGGGGATTGATAGTGATACTGTACTTGCAGACCTTGGCTGCGGCAGCGGCTATTTTACGATACCGGCTTCATTTATTGTAAAAAAAGTGTATGCCATTGATGTGCAGCAGGAGATGCTGGATATCATTGGCGAAAAAATAAGGACGGGGAAGATCAAAAACATCGAAACCATCCTGTCAAAAGAATCTTCCATCCCGCTGCCTGATAAGTCAGTTGATGTGCTGTTCATGGCTAATGTGTTTCACGAACTTGATGACAGGGGCGGAATATTGAAGGAGGCAAAGCGCATTCTCTCAGGGAGGGGAAGAATGATCATTATCGACTGGAAGAAGATTGAAATGGAGTTTGGTCCTCCGGTCGGGGAACGATTGACAGCGGAGGAGGTTGTTTCGATATGTGAGAAGGGGGGTTTTACGATGCTGGAAAGGCTGGAGGCAGGAGAGTATAATTATATGCTGGTCTTTGGAAAGTCAGCAACATAATTTCAATTATCATAATCTGGTTTATGTTAATAGATCTGTTATAGAAGAACTGATACAGAAATCTGAATATGTGGAGTGGAAGAACAAGGAACGAGTAAACCATTATGCCGTCGTGTCAAAAACCGGGTTTACCGCAGATGCTAAAAGATTTGCAGAAAAAAATGGAGTTCATACATTCACCTTATCTTCCGCTAAACTTGGGATGGTTGTCAGGGTTTAGAAAATAGTATTCATCCAGACGAATGGAACGCGGATGACGCTGATTACGCGGATACGCACGGATTTGAGGTTTCTATTTCTGATATTTCCTTTCTTTCATTCGAGAAGAATTAATCATCGCTGCTATCCCAAAATGCTGCTATATACCGGCGCACGCGTGATAAAACGACGCAACCGCAGATTTATTATTGCAGGTTTGTGATTGTTAAGATTGTAACACCAGGACATCTTCAATCCCGATAGATGAAAAACAGTATATAGGGTTAGGGGCATAAGAGAAAGATAGTATAAGCTAAAACTAATGCCGGGAAGGTATTACGCGTGAAAGGAGTAAAACAGCAGGTCATTCGAATGATAGAGGCTCTGCCTGAAGAGATCACGGTGGACGATATCATGGCGGAACTGTATTTTAAACAACAGGTGGATGCCGGATTAAAGGAGCTTGACGAAGGAAAGGGGATACCTCATGAAGAGGTTGAAAAGCGGTTGTCCAGATGGGATATAGAGGGAGGATGCAATTAAATTTGGTTTTGGGGGGCTATCATGAAACCTTTGTCAATAAGAAACCGCAGATAAACGCAGATGAACGCAGATTTGTGATAGCGTATTTATTTATTAAAATTGTAAAATCAAGACATTTTACAATCCCGATAGATGAAAAACAGTATATAGGGTTAGGGGCATAATAGATATTGAAAGAAAGGCAGGTATGAAAAGGCTGAGGGATATCCATATATGTGTGCATCTGTTCTAACAAGCTGGAATGAATCGAGTCCAGATTTAAAAGTTAAAAAGGATAATACTTTAGAGTTATTTACCATAAAAGAGGCAAGCGAGTGGGCAAGCAAATATTTGAATAAAAAAGTTACCACCTCAAATATATCTTATCTTATTCAATATGGGAGAATTAAGAAAATTGGCAGCAATGGGGACACTTTTATCGTCAAAGAAGATTTAATTAAATATTATGATTCTTATCTGGGAAAAAGAGAAGTCGAATGGAAAGAGCGGTTGGGAGATGACTTAAATTGGACTTTATCTTTTGACAACCTCAAAGAATCGGACACTACAAAGCATGTTCACAGGTTGCACCCTTACAAAGGTAAATTCATCCCGCAGTTAGTGGAATATTTCTTAGACGGGCATACAGATAATTTTAAAAAAGAAGTTTATTTCAAAAAAGGCGATGTTGTGCTTGATCCTTTTTGTGGAAGTGGAACTACTATAGTGCAGGCTAACGAACTTGGAATGCATGCCATCGGATTGGATGTTTCAGCCTTTAACGCATTGATCTGCAATGTGAAAGTTGGCAAATATGATTTTTTAGATATGGATTTCGAGATTAAGAAAATTTCAAAAGCTTTGAAACAATTTATTGCAGAATCAAATACTATTAAGTTTGAAACTAAACTCACTCAAGACCTTGCAAAGTTCAATAACAAATATTTTCCCTCACCCGATTACAAATACAGAGTAGCGCTGAACGAAGTCAATGAAGACCAATACGGAGGCGAAAAAGAAAAAGAATTTTTACCTGTTTTCCTTAATTTAGTCAAAGAATATAATATCCAATTGAAACAAAACAAATGCGACAGCTTTTTGGATAAATGGTATTTACAGCATATCAGAACTGAGATTGATTTTGTCTGCAACCTCATCAAGCAAATCAAGAACCCATCTACAAAAAAAGTGTTGAGTATTATTATAAGCCGGACAGTTCGTTCATGCCGCGCCACAACCCATTCAGATTTAGCCACATTGAAAGAGCCTGTAACCGCTACATATTATTGCTCCAAGCATGGAAAAGTCTGTAAGCCTTTATTTTCTATTTTAAGCTGGTGGGAACGTTATAGTAAAGATACGCTTGATCGTTTATGCCAGTTTAATAATTTACGGACAGATACATATCAGATTTGTTTAACAGGCGACTCTAAAGTAATCGATATTTTTGGAGAATTAGAGAAGAAAAATCCAGCTTTATCCGGACTGGTAAAAAATCAGAAAATAAAAGGTATCTTTTCAAGTCCCCCTTATGTTGGTTTGATCGATTATCATGACCAGCATGCTTATGCCTATGATCTATTTGGTTTTGAAAGACATGATGATTTAGAGATAGGTCATCTTCTCAAAGGACAGGGCAAAGAAGCCAGAAATCTTTATGTTGAGGGGATTTCAGATGTTTTAATAAACTGCAAGAGATTTTTGGTAGATGATTACGACATATTCTTAGTCGCTAATGATAAGTTTAATTTATATCCTATAATAGCAGAAAATGCTGGAATGCAGATTGTCAAACAATACAAACGTCCAGTATTAAATAGAACTGAACGAGATAAAGGGGCATATTCTGAAATTATTTTTCATTTAAAGGCAAGGCAGAATTAATGGCACTTACATCAAAACAAATTTTGTATATCGAGGATGTTATTAGAGATAGTTTGCGGGATAAGTTTCTTAATTATAAACCAGAATCTATTAATATGCCTTTTCATTATCGCTTGTTAGGTAAAGATAGAATGTCCTTATATTCATTTATGCAATCTTTGAATACTACTTTTGGAACATCAATTTTTGAGCCTGCTGCTGTTGCTTTGGCAAAATTAAGATTTAAAGATGCAAAAAGATCGGTCATTGCTGGAACTCAAATAAGCGAAGAAGCTCATAAAGTAATTCAAACAATAATGGATGGCTTAATAACAGGTCAAGAAGACCCAAACAAAGCAGAAGAGATTGAAAGAATTAGAGTCGTTTGCCAGAATGGCAAGATGAACACAGTAAAACCAGCTAAAGTAGATGTTTTAGTTGTGAGTAAGGATGATTCAATATATCTATTTGATATCAAAACTGTAAAACCAAACATGGGTGACTTTCAAAAATTCAAGAGAACTCTATTAGAGTGGGTTGCCGCAGTTTTTGCCCAAAATCCCAATGCAAAGATAAATACTTGTCTTGCTATTCCATATAATCCTTATGAGCCAAAGCCGTATAGAAGGTGGACGATGAAAGGAATGTTGGACTTTGATTCGGAACTGAAAGTCGCTGATGAGTTTTGGGATTTCCTAGGAGGTAAGGGTAGTTATAATGAATTACTGAATTGTTTTGAAAGAGTGGGTATTGAATTAAGACCTGAGATAGATGAGTATTTTTCAAAGTTTAAATGAAATTGGATGGCTGTGATTTATGATTGATACATCAAAGATAATATATTCACTAAATATTGAAGATGTTCAAAATGTCGCTACAGAAGAACTTGGAAGAGAACTTAATAAGAAAGAGCTGAAAATTATTGAAAATAAAATAGGGGATTATATAGATTGGTATGAATCCATCAATATGGTAATAACTAATAATTTGAAATCAAAAAATCGAAGAAGTATTGGAAATGAAAAGACTGATGAAGACTGAAAAATGTTAAATTTTTCAAAAAGGTTTTAGATGATTATAATGCTCTCCAAAACAAATCCCACAAATCTGCGTTCACCTGCGTTCACTTGCGGTTCGGCTTACCCATGACCCCCGAACTCCTCTCCCTCGCTAAATTCCTCGCCTCCTCGCGCTCCGAGTTCACACTCTCAGAGATGAACCAGTATCTCAGCCGAAAATACTCTGAAAAAGAACTCTACGAAACCCTGAAACCCCATTTCTACGACCTCGACCTCTTCTGCGACGCGCGCTACAATTGCACAAAGCTCATAAACCGCCCGCTCCCCGCAGACGAGCAGGTCATCCGTGAACTTGAAGAGATGCTAAAAGCGCCGCGCCTGCCCCCTGCCATCGAAAAACTGGTATCATCATACATCGAGCGCTCATGCGGGAAGAACTGGCACACAGGCGAAACGGCGCGGCTTTTGCGTGAGAACATCGTGAAGCAGAAAGAAGAATACTGGAGGGGCAGCTCGAAGTACCCGAAGCTAAGGGTCATCACCTACCTGCTCTATCATTTCCCTGTCTATTTCTGCCAGTTCCAGTACCTCCTCCTTGACATGCTAAAAGGCGGGCTGCTCACCACCAAAATGAGCATCGTTGATGCAGGAGCAGGTCCGGGGACGGTAACGCTTAGCACGATAGATTTCTTTCACAGGCTTCTTGACATATACTCAAAGAACAAAATCGATGTGAAAATAAATCTCAGGGTGGACTCAGTAGAGAAAGTGCAGGATAACATAGACTGCTTTAATGAGCTTTCATCTCTTTACCTCTCACAACATCCGCAAGCCAACGCTTTAATAACTGTGAACCGACCCGCGCGATCGCCTATCGAAAAAGTAGAACCTGCGCCTGACGCCGACATAATAGTGTTCTCAAATGTGCTTGCTGAGATGAAGGAAACGCCTGCTGAACGCGCCGACATTGTGGAGAAGTTTGCATCAGTAAGCAAGAACCCTACGATAATTATCATCGAACCGGCTGACCTTGTGAATTCAAAGGCTCTGCGCGTCACCCAGCATGCGCTTGTCAGGAAAGGATTCACGATATACAGCCCGTGCACATTCATCTGGGGTGAAGGATGCCGAGGTGGGGACTGCTGGAGCTTCAGGGACGCTGGAGATATCACGGTGCCTGAGTTCATGAGAAAGATAGCCGGGAAAGAGGAAGCTTACAGGTACCTGAACACGGATATGAAATTCTCGTATGTGATATTAAGAAAAGACGGTACAGCGCAGAATAAATATCGGGGCGGCGGTAAATTTGCCAGGCTTTCGACTCTTAAAAAACATGTGAAAAAGCGGATCAACGTTGCAGTTTCAGTCATGTCGGGAAACCTGGGCGATGATGAGAATATGGTCTTTAAGATATGCGACGGGACGACATCAGTCCCATGCTATGCGGTTCTTCCTGCTTATCACAGGAACGACAAAAACATGGCGCTTACCGGGACAAAATACGGCGACATCCTTGAGATATTCGGCGTCCTTGTCAGGGAGAATAAAGAGTTCTCTTCATATAACCTGCTGATAAATAGAAGTACTATCGTTGAACCAGTAAAATGAGCCTAAA
>Ga0180732_1001753_pt1 | contig 12651 bp, 13 predicted proteins | sample KR11_01MetaG_FD_148674 | JGI IMG/M metagenome (GOLD analysis project Ga0180732, IMG submission 148674) | Groundwater microbial communities from the Olkiluoto Island deep subsurface site, Finland - KR11_0.1 MetaG | ecosystem: Environmental > Aquatic > Deep subsurface > Groundwater | place...
TTGCTAACCTACGATATGCTTCCTTTATTTCATCCAAGCTTGAATTCTTACTCACTCCAAGCACTTTATAATAGTATGGAACGGATTCTGCCTTCACCTCTCTCTCTTTTTTGTAAGGTTCTTTATGTGGTTCTTCCTCGTAAGTCTTCTTCTCTGCTGCAGATGTTTTTCTAAAATCAAGATACTTGTAAACTAAATACCCTGAGCTAAACCAATAAGGACTCACCATTATTAGATGAGACCAAATAGGTATAAATGTAATTGGATTAAATGTAATTTTTAAACAAAAAATAGCCCCCATTCCAGTGTACATCAGATACGTCATTTCTGTTCTTATAAATAAAAAAACTATAGCTGCTATTAAAAGGAAAGGATAAATTATCGCGACCGGAGAAAGCAGTAAACCAGCACTGTAGGCTATACCACTTAATGCCGCTCCTAACACGAGTCCCATGATTCCAATAAAGTAGTGCCACCAAGTATATTTTAGTTTTTCGCTTTCCACGTTAGTTCCTCATTTATTTAAGATTACTTCACAATGACATGAATGAGAGTTGTTAAAGGAATTAATATAATTTAGAATTTTCGACAAACTCAGATCCTTCAATCTATGATAAGCTTAATTATCGTGAATTGTGTGTAAGGCTCCCCCCACTTCTGATCTTGTCCTATTACCACTATCGTTACGTAAGCAGGCTCTCCTTCACCCTCTTTTGAATAATACATACTCATTCCACTGAGTCCATAATCACCCTTAATTTCATCAGCCTCGCGTCTGATTCGCCAACCGTCACGTATCATATTTTCAAGAAAGAAATCCAAAACCTGGGAATAATTCGCATTTATTTCGTAATTTTCATAAGAACGTAAAGCATATCCTGCACCAGTAATTTTGTAATATTTAGTTGTGGAGCCTTTTGGAATTCCTATATCTGTATTGTAAAGGTCACTTCTTTCTATTTTTTGCTTGGAATCTATAAGTATGCCAGGATTATACGGGTCAGAATCTATAGAATCTCGAACTCCATCGTGATCGGTATCTAAATCAAATGGTTTTGATGCTTCTGCTTCCCACGGCGGTTTAACAGAAAAAAAGAGTATTAGAAAAATTGCAAAAAAACCAACAAGCACAGCAAATTCCCATTTTTTCATATCTTTCCTCCCAGAATAAAATATGTTCTGCTATGAAGAGAACATATAAAAGATTAACCTAAAACTAAAAGAAAGTATCGCTTAACGATATGAGAGTGCACCCATAACTCATCTGGTATTTGATAATCATACCCTACATCTCCAGAGGTCGATTCTTGTGCGTTCAACGATTTCGTTCTCAGACTTCTTCAGGCTGCTTTCTCTCAATGTTCTGAATGTCAAATATACAAAACCATAATCAGCATGAAATGATCGCTTATAACGTATTTATGAACGACTCTAAATCATGTGGCTGAACACCCAGGGTACGTAGATTATAACCACCACGAATCCATTTGAGCTTTTCATTCTCAACATCTGCTATACCCTTCCTGTATTCATGTGTGTATGCTAATTTTTTAGCTTCCTCTAATTCGATAGCATGACGCGTCTTCAAATCATCGATTTCTTTTATGTGTGCCTGTTTCAGATCATCAAAGGCTTTCGTAATGTCAAAAAAGAAGTTTTTCACAAGCTGAGCTTTGGAGAGACCCTCTACCCGGCATAACTCTTCAATCTTCTTTTTCATCTCTGCTGAAACGTTGAAAGTGATGCATGGATTCCTTGCCATATACCTGAGCTTGCTGGGTGGATAATGTGTATGCGCCATGATTGTAAAATTCCTCTCAAAGGATATATAAATACCCATATAAAGGCATACTCCATATCGCAGTTATGAGCCTGCCCCAGCCGAGCATCTTTAGCTGTTTTGGCTGTTTTTAAGCCATTCTACAGCATGATAAGGCTGATAAATTACAGAAAATTAAGACCCATGCTGCAAAGGAACAAACAAAGCACGGATGAAGGTTTTAGCATAGTTTTCTGATCAAGTGCTGTTAGGCACTTCTTGGCTACTTATAGAGACTTCTTAATTTCTTCTGGGTAAATGAATCCAGGTAAGGATAATCGACCACATAGCACACAGAGAGCACAGAGCTTTGCCACTTTTCTCTGTGTCCTCTGTGCTCTCTGTGGTTTTTCAAACCAGAATATAATAAAAAGTCTCATTTTTATGTATAACATTTGGAACAATTATGAAATATGGTGATAGATTGTTTTATATAGCATCCAGAAATGTAAATCATTGAAGAAATCGAGAGAACAGAGTAATGGAAATAAATGTAGAAATTTTGGTGGCATTAATAGGTGCAATTGCATTGTTAATCGGATATTTAATTCAAAGGCAAAATGAGTTGAAATTAAAGATTACGGAAACGAAAAAGGAGGCTTATGCAGAATTTTTAAATGATTTTACTGAGACTGCTGTTGCAATAATGCATGATGAAGAAATAGATCAAATAACTTCCGATAGACAGAGAATGCATGCAAGAGATCAATTGCTATTGTACGCAAGTGATAATGTAATCAAAGCTTATGATAATTGGATAAAATACACAGATGAAAAACCAGAAGGACATGGTGATAATACTGAAGTTGGACTTTTTGGAAAAATGTTATTAGAAATTAGAAGGGATATATTAGGAAAAACTAAATTGACAGTTGAAGATATTAATAATCTAAACCCATTTAATAGAGGATAAATTAATTACTCGATTAAGTAAACGTAACTACAATCTATCATAACCCCTTATTAAATTATTTCAGGTTGTTTTTAGGTCAATCGATTAAGATGTTTTGCACATTAGGGCAATTACCAAGGCCAATCAAACCCGTCTTAATTTTACCCCTGCCTTATATATGACTTACACCAATCAATGCTTATATTAAATCAGGGGGTTTTCCGTGAAAAGTTTTGCAGTTTTAACAGACTTACTTACGTATGCCTTTATGGATTTGATTGAGAAAATAACATTTTAACGGAGGTTATTATGTCAGGACAATTAGCAGGACAGCAAATTTATATTCTTAGAGAAGGCACTCAGAGAACAAAAGGAAGAGAAGCGCAGAACAATAATATAATGGCCGCAAAGGCAGTAGCCGCAGCGGTCAGGACGACCCTGGGACCAAAGGGCATGGATAAAATGCTCGTGGACTCAATGGGAGATATCATTATAACGAATGATGGCGCGACCATTCTCCAGACAATGGACATCCAGCATCCGGCAGCCAAGATGATCGTGGAAGTCGCAAAGACCCAGGATGATGAGGTCGGAGATGGCACAACAACGGCAGCAGTCCTTGCAGGAGAATTCCTGAAGAATGCTGAAGAACTCCTGGAACTGGGTGTGCATCCAACAGTGATCGTTAGCGGATACAGGCTTGCATCGGCAAAAGCAAAAGAGATCCTTAAAACCCTTACAAAACCAGTGACCGTTGAAGATAAGGATCTATTATTGAAGATCGCGGTGACCGCGATCACCGGAAAAGGACCTGAAGCATCCAGGGATGTTTTCGCCAACCTTGCGGTAAATGCCATTTTATCGGTGGTTGATAAAGAGGATGGCAAATATACAGCAGATGTTGATGATATCAAAATTGAGAAGAAAGTGGGCGCCAGTGTAGAAGCATCAGAGCTGATCGAAGGCATGGTGATCGATAAGGAAAGAGCCCATATCAATATGCCAAAGAACGTCCATGATGCAAGAATACTTCTGCTTGCCGAAGCTCTCGAGATCAAAAAGACGGAAGTTAAGTCTGAGATATCAATAAAAACACCAGACCAACTCCAGTTATTCCTTGACCAGGAAGAACAGATGTTACATGACATGGTCAGCAAAGTGATCAATAGCGGCGCGAATGTGGTCTTTATTGAGAAAGGAATAGATGACATTGCACAGCATTATCTTGCAAAAGCAGGCATATTCGCAGCAAGGCGAGTAAAGAAAAGCGACATGGAAAAACTTGCTCGCGCAACCGGTGCAAAGATACAGACTGGCCTGAAGGAAATAAATAAATCAGATCTTGGTAAAGCGGATCTTGTAGAAGAGAGAAAAATCGGTGAGGACGCAATGACATACGTCACCGGATGCCACAATCCCAAAGCAGTCTCCATTATTCTTCGGGGCGGGACCGAGCACGTTGTAGCTGAAGCCGAGCGCGCGCTTCATGATGCATTGCGTGTAGTTGGAGTTGCGATCGAAGATGAGACACTTGTAGCCGGAGGCGGCTCACCTGAAGTTGAACTTGCGCTGCGCTTGCGGGAATACTCAGCCACATTAATAGGCAGGGAACAACTGGCAGTCGCAAAATTTGCCGAAGCGCTTGAAGTCATCCCAAGAACCCTGGCTGAGAATGCAGGTCTTGACCCTATAGATATCCTTGTGGAGATGCGAAGTCAGCATGAGAAAGGCAAAATTACCGCAGGTCTCAATGTGTTCACAGGAAAAGTTGTGGACATGTGGAAAGAAGGCGTGGTTGAGCCCCTCAGGATTAAGGTTCAGGCTATCAATTCTGCTACCGAGGCAGCTACGATGATACTGCGCATCGATGATGTGCTCTCAAGCAAATCTGCACCTGCAATGCCACCCGGAGGCATGGGTGGTGGAATGGGCGGTATGGGAGGAATGGGTTAAGCGGGAATTTCCCGCTTCTATTTTTTCAAAAATTAATGATTAATCACAAATTTAATGATTAATCATAAATGTCATGATTAATATTAATAATAATAATATAAGAATGTATAACTATATATAAGGGAGTGACCATAAGGAAAGAGCCCGATGTGTTAAGGCTGTGGGGTTGTGAGCGTTAGAACCTAAAATTCAGCAGAACTTTTCTACGGGGGTAAGAACAGTACCCTTGAATTACTTCAGGGGACCGATCTAGAGGTGAAATAAATGGAATTTAACGAAATAAATGTACCGGAGGGTATCAGCCAGCAAATTGATCATGAAGGGCCGTTTGCTGACATCACGGTTGATGTAGGAAATGGATCAGTTCCGGGGTTCATGAAGTTTTCGTCCAAAGAAGTACTTGTTCATAACTGGTCTTCATGGAAGAAGGTTGATGAGATAAACATGGAAAGGGCAAGATACCTGCTAAATACCGACGAAATAATTGAAGAATAAAGACCTCGTATTTAAATACGAGGAGTAAATAAAAAAATAAAAAAAGTGAATAAATATGGTTAAGAAATCAGAAGAAAGAAAAGATATCCATAAAGAAGATATCCACACAGAAAAGAAAGATAGTTTCAAGACATGCGAAGACAGCTACACAGCAGTCTCAAAAATGTGGGAAGATTCCTACTTAAAGTTATACAAGCCATGGTTCGAATCCACAGAAGCGCTTTTCGGGAAAGCGTTCGAACTCTCAAAGGATGCTGCACCTGAAACATATAAGGAATTTTATGGTGAATGGATGAAAACCTCACAGAACAGCCTCGGTAAATTTTATCAAATACCGACCCTGGAATCCAATAAGGAAACATTTGAAAAACTCCTGGTTAGCGCAGAGGAATCCAATAAGGTCTACAGTTCATTGATTGCTGAATTAAATGAGAATTCCAGGGCGACCCGCGAAGTACTCCAGTGCGAAGCAGATCCTGCAAAATATAAAGAAGTCTACGATATGTGGATCAAGTCTTATGGAAAAATGCTCAACGAGCTTCTTACACTGCCAATCAGGCAAAATATGAAAGAGATCTTCCAGAACATCACAGGCTCGCCTGATATATATTCAGAAGCCTTTGACCAGATGTCAAAAATATGGAAAGATTCATACGCGAAGCTATACGTGCCGTATACTGACTCCATGCTGAAGCTTTCTATGAAATCAGCAGATATCTCACGGGGTAATGCGAGCCCTGAAGCCTATAAGGAATTTCATACATTATGGATGAATACATATCAGGAGCTCTATGGCAAGTTGTTTGATACCAAATCCATGCGTCCTTCAAAGGAAATTTTAGAGTATTTCGTGCACAGCGAAAACGTTAATATGAACCTGTACAAGTCCTGGACAGCAGCCCTTGGAAAACTTTCACAGAAGGCTGAGGAACTATCCATGCAGACCGGTGACCCGGAGGCATATAATGAACTTTATAATCTCTGGGGAAAAATGTACGGAAAAGCATTTGATAACTTCTTTGAGAACACACCCACGTTCAGTCCGTTCAAGGAGATCATGGAGCCTGTGAAGAATGCGGCAAAGATATACACAGATACATTCAGCAACATGTCAAATATCTGGGAGAAATCGTACCACACATCCAAAGACACGGTTTAAGATTGGAGAAATCCAATCTTAAATATCCTGAAAAATACGTCTATCCCAATATATTCAATTATTCATCATATTAATAATTATTATTGAAAAAAACGTTATATATGAGGAAGACAGTAATAGTAGTGCTAAAACTGGTCGATGCTGAATATCAAAATAGTGGGAAAAACAATCATTACAGAACTGCCGGTTTAGGATAAAACAAATTAGGGAAGTGTAAATATATGGTCAAGAAAACTGAAGATAAAAAAAGTGTGAACGAAGAGAAGATTTTTAAAACATGGGCTGACAGTTATACGGCAGTTTCAAAAATGTGGGAGGAATCCTACTTAAATCTATACAAGCCATGGATTGAATCCACAGGAGAAATGCTTGATAAGACCTCTCTTCTCTCAAAAGAAGCGACGCCACAGAAATACAGGGAATTCTATGATGAATGGATGAAAACATACCAGAATAGCTTTGGAAAATTTTATCCGGTCCCAACGCTGAAATCCAATAAAGAGACACTTGAAGCATTCCTATCAAGCGCTGAGGAATCCAATAAACTATACAGATCCTGGATTGCCCAGTTAGAAGAAAATTCCCGCAAGACAAAAGAGATACTACAGGGCGAACCAGATCCTGCAAAATATAAAGAAGTCTATGATATGTGGATGAAGTCGTATGAAAAAATATTCGATGAACTAGTAGAGCTGCCTGCGAAAAATTCCACAAAAGAGATATTTGGGAATTACATGGGCATACCAGATATCTACTCAGTAAGCTTTTTGCAGATGTCAAAATTATGGAAGAAATCATACGCACAACTTTGCGGGCCATTGAATGAATCCATGCTGAAACTTTCCGAGAAAATGACAGAGATCTCTAAGGGAGATGCAGGACCTGAAGGTTATAAGGAATTTTATAACTTATGGCAGGATACATATCAGGAAATCTATGGAAAGCATATACAGTCCATGGAACCTTCCAGGGAAATGTTTGAGCATTTTGTAGAGAGCACTAATATTTATTTGAGCATGTACAAGTCCTGGATAGATGCACTTGAAAAAATGTCGGAAAAGGCTAAAGAGATGTCGAAACAAACCTCTGATCCAGAGGCTTATAAAGAATTTTATAATCTATGGGTAAAGATGTATGAAAAGGCTTTTGATAGCTTTTTTGAAGACATGCCGACAGTGGGAGGCCCTATGAAAGATATCATGGAGCCTGTAAAGGTCATGGCTAAGATGTACGCTGACACCTTTACCAGGATGTCAAAGATGTGGGTAAAATCTGATATCGGTTCAGCATCAGCATATCCGGGAAAGAATAAAAAATGAGCAATTCAAGAGACTGATCAAGTATGGAAAATTCAAATTTTGAATCCACCCAGGAGTTTTTTGATATGTGGTTAAAGGTATACAACGCCACCGCAGGCAGGCTCGTAGAGATGCCTGCCCTGGGTCCAGCACGTGAGAAATCTGAAAAAACGATGAAGGGTTTCTCCACCTTTGTTAACCTTTATGCAGCCGGGATGGAATCCAATTCCAATTTCCAGAGCGTATTCATGGAAGCGATGCGCAGAGTGAAAGAAAAGACGGGAAGCGAGATGGAAGGGGAAATAACTCCTGAGAAATGTAAAGATTTTTACAAGATATGGATAGAGACGTATAGCGAGACCTTCAAGGAATTCCTGAAATCAGGTCATTTTGCGTCAGATATGGGGAAATTGAATTCACATTTAATGGATTTTCAAAAATACAACAGGGAAATGCTTGAAGAGAATTACCTGAAACCCATGAATCTTCCAACAAAAACGGAAATTGACGAGATAAATAAAGAGTTATATTCTCTTAAGAAAACAGTAAAAGAACTGACAAGCCAGATCAAAGAGCTAAAAGAGAAAAAATAGGTTTCCTGGAGATGACATGAACGGAATTAATTTAATTGAAGATTTTGATAAGTTCAAATATGGAATGGAATTACTCCTGAAACCACCCGAATTTTCGGTTGGAACAACGCCTTCTGAGGTAGTATTTAGTGAGGATAAGATGAAACTTATCCATTATATCCCCACTGTGGAAAAACCACATCCGGTTCCAATACTAATAGTGTATGCACTCGTGAACCGATATTACATTCTGGATCTTCAGCCTGATAAGAGTGTAATAAAGAAGCTTTTGGACGAAGGTTTTGATGTTTATGTCATTGACTGGGGATATCCATCAGGTGCAGACAGATATCTTACACTTGATGATTATGTTAACGGTTATTTAAATAATGCTGCGGATAAGATAAGGGACCTGTCTGGATTGGATAAGCTAACCCTGCTCGGAGTATGCCAGGGCGGGACTTTTGCGGTGATGTATGCCGCACAGCACCCTGAAAAGGTAAAAAACCTGGTGACTCTAGTGGCACCTGTGGACTTCGATACTGATAAAGGAATTCTCAACCTGTGGTCAAAGAGTCTGGATGTGGACAAGATCGTGGATTATTATGGGATAGTGCCCGGAGATTTCCTGAATTCAGCGTTCCTGCTCCTTGATCCATTCAGGCTTATGATCGATAAGTATGTAGGTATGTTCGACCGGATCGAATGTAATCCTGATGATATAACCTGTCAATTGCGGAATGAAGATTATATCAAGAATTTCCTTAGAATGGAAAAATGGATTTTCGACAGTCCTGACCAGGCCGGAGAAACCTTCAGGCAGTTCATGAAAGACTGTTACCAGAAGAATCTTCTTATTAAAAATGAGTTGATGCTGAATGGTAAGAAAGTTAATTTAAAAAATATAAACATGCCTTTGCTTAATGTAATGGCGGAATTCGACCACCTGGTTCATAACGATTCAAGTAAACCGTTGTCTGGTGCGGTATCAAGTACAGATAAAGAGACTCTTGTCTTCCCGACCGGCCATATAGGAATATTTGTGGGCTCAAAATCCCAGAAAGAGGTTTGTCCTAAGATCTCAGCGTGGTTGAAGCCCAGGTCTCTTATCAATGGAAAAGCAGAAGAAAAGACCGGATCGGCTAACGAAGAGAGGCCTGGATCAGCTAAAGGAAAATCAGAAGAAAAGACTGGATCAGCTAACGAAGAGAAGCATGAATCAGTTAAGGGAAAAAAAGCAAAAACAAAAAAAGACGAATCCAGATCAAAGGTGAATAAAATATGAGACTTGAAAATAAAGTTGCAATTATAACAGGAGCAGGAAGCGGTATTGGTAAAGAAACTGCGCTCCTGTTCGCAAAAGAGGGAGCCAGAGTTATTGTCGCAGATATGAATGAAATTGCTGGCGAGGAAACAGTAGCACAGATCAATAAAAATGGAGAGGGATTTTTTGTTAAATTGGATGTATCCAATAGAGAACAAGCAAAACAGATGGTTAAGATCACTCTTGAAAAATATGGTAAAGTAGACGTGTTGATAAATAATGCAGGCATTGTTCAGGATGCCTTTTTATCAAAAATGACTGAGGAACAGTGGGATAAGGTTATCGACGTCAATCTTAAAGGAGTTTTTAACTGCGCCCAGGCTGTTGTTGAAGTAATGATGAACCAGGGGAGTGGCGTAATTATCAATACATCATCGATCGTAGGACTCAACGGTAATGTCGGGCAGGTCAATTATGCTGCAACCAAAGCCGGTTTGATCGGAATGACAAAGACACTGGCAAAGGAACTCGGAAAAAAGGGGATACGTGTAAATGCTGTGGCGCCAGGATTTATTGCGACTCCAATGACCTCAAACGTCCCTGAAAAGATCCTTGAAATGATGAAAGAAAAAACTCCGTTGCGCAGGCTTGGTGAAGCAAAGGATGTCGCGTATGCATATTTGTATCTTGCTTCAGATGAGGCAAACTTTGTAAATGGAGCTGTGCTCTGTGTGGATGGGGGATTAATAATTTGAGAGTTATATTTACAATTGGGTGAAAAGATGAAGAATGTAGTTATTTTATCTGCAACCAGAACTGCAGTCGGGAAATTCGGGGGAAGTCTGAAGGATTTCAGTCCAGGACAGCTCGGTTCTGTGGTATTGAAAGATGCCCTGAAAAGGGTAAATGTTGAAAACAGTGAAGTTAAAGAAGTCATCATGGGAAATGTTCTGTCAGCAGGTCACGGCCAGAATGTGGCAAGACAGGCTGCAATTGGAGCAGGAATTCCAAAAGAGGTACCTTCTTTTTGCGTGAACAAAGTGTGCGGCTCGGGCTTAAAATCGGTTGTTCTGGGGGCGCAATCCATCATGCTCGGTGATGCGGATGTTGTGCTGGCAGGCGGCATGGAGTCCATGTCCATGGCTCCTTATGCCCTGAAAAAAAACCGCTGGGGAGCAAAGATGGGCAACGATGAAGTCGTGGATTTGATGATATATGATGGTCTGTGGGATGTTTTTGGAAATTACCACATGGGAATTACAGCAGAGAACGTAGCAGAAAAATACAAGATAACACGGCAAGAGCAGGATGAATTCTCAGCAATTAGCCAGAATAAAGCAGAGGCTGCGATCAAGGCAGGGAGGTTCAAGGAAGAGATCGTTCCGATAGCAATCCCCCAGCCAAAAGGCGAACCAGTGCTCTTTGATACAGATGAGTTCCCAAGGTTTGGCACAACAAAAGAGACCCTTGCAAAACTAAAACCTGCATTTAAAAAGGATGGGACAGTAACTGCGGGCAATGCTTCCGGCATCAACGATGGAGCAGCTTGTGTTCTTCTGATGTCTGAAGAAAAGGCAAAAGAAAAAGGGCTTACCCCAATGGCAACTATCAAAAGCTATGGGTTATGTGGAGTAGCTCCTGAACTGATGGGTCTTGGTCCTATTGGTGCAACACAAAAAGCCATTGAAAAAGCTGGCATAACTTCTGATAAACTCGATCTTATAGAACTAAATGAAGCCTTTGCATCTCAGAGTATCGCTGTTAGAAGAGAACTCGGTTTGAACCCTGACAGGGTTAATGTCAACGGGGGCGCCATAGCTATCGGGCATCCCATAGGAGCAAGCGGTGCAAGAATACTGGTTACACTTCTGCACGAATTACAACGAAGGAAAGGCGCCTACGGTCTTGCAACTCTCTGTATTGGAGGAGGTCAGGGTATTGCCATGGTGGTTAAGAGGTAGCATGGGAAAGAAAGCGGGATTGGAAGGCAAAGTAGCCCTGGTCACGGGAGGATCAAGGGGGATAGGTCAGGCTATCGCCTTGCGGCTGGCGGAAGATGGCGCAGATGTTGCAATCAATTATCAGGCGACCAGAGAGCAGGCTGAAAAGTTATCAAAGATTATTGATCAGATTGGCATGGCAGACGGATTTGATAAATTATCATTGATGTTAGATAAGATGGAGACAAAGGAGCATGCAAAGGAAGTATCAGAGTTAATAGATTCTATGGGCAAGCACTCTATCATATGCCAGGCAAACGTCAATGACTTTGAGCAGGTAAAAAGGATGCGGGACCTGGTTGTGGATCAGTTTGGTAAAATAGATATTCTGGTCAATAACGCAGGAATAGTAAGGGATAAATCTTTTGTTAAAATGACTCCCCAGATGTGGACAGAAGTATTATCTGTGAACCTGGATGGTGCCTTCTACTGCACAAAAGCGGTCATAGAGGGTATGCTGGAGAGGAAGTATGGTAGAATTGTGAATATATCCTCAGTTATCGGGAGAATGGGCAACCGCGGACAGGCGAATTATGCAGCTTCGAAGGCAGGATTAATAGCCCTATCGCAAACGCTGGCAAAAGAATTTGCAGGCAAGGGTATAACCGTAAACGCTGTTGCGCCCGGATTTATTGAAACTGATATGCTAAGATCGGTTCCCAAAGAAATAATGGATAAGATCCTTGCCCAGATACCCCTCGGAAGGCTTGGTAAGCCGTCTGAGGTGGCAGGTGCGGTGGCATACCTGGTTTCGGAAGATGGGGATTATATGACGGGACAGGTTATAGATATAAATGGAGGACTTTACATTTAATCGATTTTTGAAAAATTGGTACTCAATGAAAAATCTGGGTTCTCAGGTCTTCTCATAAGTAAAATAATTGCATACATCCCCGGTGCATCTTATTATCTTTCCCTTAACGCGCTTATCTATTATTTCAAGCTCGATCGCGCTTGGTTCAGCTATCCCTGGCACGATCGCGCTGCCGGGTGAGATCAAAACCTCGACATCGATTACCTTATGCTCAGGAAGGAGTCCCATCAGTTCATCGCAGTCGGTATCCCCATGTACTGCAATTAGTTTTGTTAGACTTTGAAGCTCATTATAGCATTCCATCGTTTCAAAATCACCTGCATGAATGAAATAGCAAATTTCCTGACCGGGAAAGGGTACGGCTCTATTTATCTGCCAAGGGATG
>Ga0180732_1001754_pt1 | contig 12649 bp, 18 predicted proteins | sample KR11_01MetaG_FD_148674 | JGI IMG/M metagenome (GOLD analysis project Ga0180732, IMG submission 148674) | Groundwater microbial communities from the Olkiluoto Island deep subsurface site, Finland - KR11_0.1 MetaG | ecosystem: Environmental > Aquatic > Deep subsurface > Groundwater | place...
TTTGGCTTGTGTCAATTCAAGACCTCCAGATAGTCTATATTTATAGCCTTACTTTACTTAAACCTAACTTTTTTATTTTGCAGATATAAGGCATTTGGGGCATATTTATTTGAGTGGCATAATAATTATGTTAGATAATCAAAGCGCCGAGGGGGGATTTGAACTCCCGGGGGGCTTTCGCCCCACAAGCTTTCCAGGCTTGAACCAAAATAGCCGGTTCGCAATGTTTGCACTATAATAAGTAAGCCTTCAAGGTACTTAACCATACTGATTTTTCCGGAATTCGCCTTTTCTTTTAAAACACTGTGTAAAGAAGTTGGTATTAATACGTGGGTGTAGCCTGGGCGGGTCATTCTACCTGAACTATGCACATTTTTTTCTTGCTATTTCCTGCAATCTTTCAAGCACTTTCTGGTACTGCGTTTCATTCAAGGCGTAATAAGCCATTAATTCAGGTTTCTGCCAGCCAGCTTTAAGCCTTTGTGAAAAGGAAGGCATTTAAACCGCTTCCCTTTGCCATTCCAGTTTTTCTTCCCTGCGTTCCCTGTTCATTTCACGCACTTCTTGAATACGAAGTCGGGTGTCTTCGTCAAAATAAGAATTCATAGGTCTACCCCCAACTCCCTAAGTGCCATTTCATAGCCTACCATTGAAAAAGCGTACTGTTCCCAGCTTATTTTACCGCTTGATAGCAGGTGTTCACCGACGATTCTAGCTTCACGGAAATCCTTTTTTATTTGTTCAACGTTATTCATTTCGTTCACCTTTGAATACAAGGTGAGCCAAGCCCTTGGGTGCTGAACACACCGCAAGGGCAAACTTGCTCACTGTTTGACTTTGTCAAACTTCTTACAAGGTTCAATATGGTCTAATTCTTTATAGTCCTTGTGGTAGTTCTAACCGTTTGTTACCATAATAACCCATAAATATATATTAAATTGACACTGTAAGGTAATGTATGGCCAAAACTACCATTGTACTGAAGGACAAGAACTTTAGAATAGTTCTACCGGAAGCGGTGCGAATTGCTGAAAATTTACAGGTTGGCGACGTTGTTGAAATTGAAGTTAAGAAATTGGGGAAAGCAACCGCATGAAGCCGTATTCATAGGAATGTCGAGAATGCGCGAGAAGGAGCGTTTACATGCTGGTTAATGGTTTATGCTTCGGCTGTGTGTAATTTGAATTGCTGTTTGATAGGGAAGAGGTCTGGGAAATTTTTTAGGAGATATGAAAAGCTATTTTAGTTAAAAATGACTTATAAATAGTATGAGTGGAAAAAATAGTTCAATCGAAGAAGAAAGAATTATTGGTATCAGCGATTCAATATCGTATTTAGTCGAATTAATTATTCAAATTTCAAAATATATTACAAATGGGCGTGGTTTGTCAAAGAATGGTGTTAATGCTCTTTTGTTATTTTTCTTGACATTCGGATTAATAATTGCTTATGTGCCTTTTCCGATAACACTAAAAGAAGGATTGAAAATATTTATTGTCCCATTAGTTTTTTTATTGTATGTAGTGGTTGATCTTGCAAAAAATATTGAGAAAATTAATAATTTTTTCCGGAGATTAGGGCGAAAAACAGATACTATTTACGACAGTATTTTGAAGGGTACTATAGAACATAAAGATATGAATTCATATTTGCATTATTTGCCTTTCAGTTTTGAACAAATCAAAGAAATTATTACAAAATTGATTGAAAGTCGCCAATTTACACAATATGCTCAAAAACATTTGCTTTATAATAATTCATTATATAGAGTTGATACCTTGCCCTATATCAAGGAATCAATTATTGAACCAATCGATATTAAGAATTCATCAAATAATTTTGAATGGGCTCCTTCTGCAGTATGTTTATTTTTGAGGAAAACATGGAATAACCTATCTATTGAATATTTAGAAAAAATAATTGAAAAATATGGGAAATATCCTTCCGTTTTAATAGCTCTTGGATATTTTCAACATTATAGAAAAGAAGACAATAACTATTATAAAATCGGTTATGAATTTAAATACAATTGGAATTTAATGAATTATGTCAAAGTAATTTATTGGTCAGTTAGTATTAGTATGATTATTTTGGTTATTTCTGTTTTTATTCTTTTTATATTAAATGTAATAGGAAACGCCACATACTTGTTTACTTTATTTGTATTTTTACTTGTTGTTGTTATAATTACAAATGTCTTTACTTATCTAAGGAATAATTATTTTAAGTATAGTATTAAGCGACATTTAAAAAAATATGATTTTATACAAGACAACTATCTTATTGAGGAAATCACTGATGATTTATTTTCATCATTCTATTCATAATTTTATCAACAGCAGGCTTCATTGAGTTACTTGCTCGACTGCCGAGAATTAACAATTCATAATACTTTAAGGTAAGAATACCTGCGGTTCGGCTGTGTATGTTTTGAACTTTTTTCAAGATCACAAAATCATACTGAAAAGCCTTCTGATGATAACGATTTTTCGCACTAGATAATAGCTTCGCTGCCTTACCGGCAGCTCCGCACAGGTCTGAATGGTTCTTTACTGTCGCATCGGATAGATTCTTTTGTACTATCAAGAACTTCTCAAAATCTTTGGTATTAATACACTTTTGAGGAATTTTATGTCCATTTTCAACACTATTTCCATTAAAAACAATGACGCCGAGGGGGAGAATTGTGTAATTAGTCTAAATCCGTATCAGGTTTTGATCAATCTTATGTGCTTTCTGTCAGGCAGATAAACCGGTACTGTATTTATCAATCAATTTGTATAGTTGCATGCTGTCTTTTTTGTGAGATCGAAGAGTTCCATTAATCTCATGCACAGTTCTTTGAGACTCATGCCATCCTTTAAGACATGGTTTATTTGTTGGAGTATCTGATTGCACATATCTTTTGGAAGACACCAATTTCCATCTTTAACGTCATAGTAGTATTTTCCATTGACGTTATATTCGGTAATTGTTGTTTCCCGGATATACTGTTTATTGCATAGTGGACACTCAGTCAAGTCGTACATTTTTATTCACCTGATACGATTTTGTCTTCTTCTTTGTCTTCAAGATTCACGTCTTCTTTCTCAGTTTCTTGCACCGGTTCTTCAACAGATTCTTCAGCAGCTTCCTCAACAGGATTTTGTTTTCTTCTTCTGGAGACTGTTATTACTTTCTGATCTTTTGCTCTTGCAACAGATCTTGAAATTACTCTCTTGGTTATAGAATGCAAATCCGCCGGGATCAGTTCTGCCTCATATTTTGTGTACAGGGTCTGTATCGCAATTCGTATAAGATCAGACGAATTGGCGAAATCACCTGTGCCCATCAGTGCGTCTACGAGTTTTTCTGTGTAGCCGTCAAAGCGTACCTCTTTCCTGATTTCCTTTCGTCCTGGTACTTCTGGCATTATACCAATAATATTTTCCTTGATATATAAGCTTTTCCGTTGTTTTAAGCGTATTTTAATACGTACAAAAACACGCATTAATAGTTAAGCATTTTAAGACTAATTACGTACAAGAACACGGTGATTTTATGAAAGATAAAAAGAACCTCCAATGTTCGCCTCAGGGTTCATACTACCTGTATTTCGATAAATCGGTGATTGAAAAAGCAAAAAGCGAAGGGCTGTAATATGACCAGTAAAGCGCAAACCAGCAGGAGTAATCCAGGAGGCTCTGGGGTGACTGCCCATGACTTCTTTATTGTTCCCACTCCAGGTAAGCACCCGGAAGATCAGATACTTCAGATCGTAAGAGAGAATAAGTCAATCCCTCTTGCAATGCTGCCAAAACACCTCAGACGAACTTCGCTCTGGACCCATGAACTTGAGAGGCGGGGACTTATAAAAAGAGTGGCATATAGAGTAAGAGGATCATCTGCTCTTCTTCTAGTTTCGACAGAAAACTTGTTGGTTAGGACGGATTAAGGATTTCATCTTAATCCACTCTTCTTGACTCCACATCCACTACTTCTTTATCATCTTCTTCTTCGTTGGAATCCCGCTGCCAGAGCATTCGAAGACTCGCCACGACCTCAACCTTCTTTTCCTTATCTTTCAATATCCCCAGATCCTTCAGGATAGTTCTGCTTAACTTGGCATCATTCGTGATATCAGGTCCATGAAGATATCTGCTTTCGACCCATTGCTCGAAGCCAGTTTTTGGATTTATTATGAGTGTCTTTCCCTTACAGTTGTTCTCGATCCTGGCTCGCATCATAAGAAACTGCGTTATCTTCGACAGGATTGCTTCCTTGATCATCTCGACCTGAAGGATATTATTCGGGTCAACTGAGGGGTGCATGAGCAGCTTCTCGACCATCTCATCGTAAGCCAGCTTGAGATCGGGGTATTTCCTGGCGAGAGTCTCAAGCGGGTGATCCGCGAAGTTCGCAAGCCCTAGCTTTGAGGAGTTCATGCTCTGAATAATTGCTTTCGTCTCCGGATCTTTCTTCAGATGCAGATCCCTGCTGGCGCGGGCAGATATCGCATCCGGCGTCCTGTTGGGAAAGAGTTTCTGGATCTCATCTGCTGTCTGGCAAGGATAAACCCTTTTCAGAAGCTTATCATCTTCTTTTGTCCAGAAATCGATTTCTTGTTTCTCGGGTTCTTTGTAGCCCTTCCGCATGAACTTATTCCGTCTCAGATGAACTATTTTCTTCGGCTTTCGAACCGCCTTTCCAGTACGATCGCGCGAAACTGGAAGTCCAGTAATGGCGATGGGCGATGAATTAGAATCTTTCGTTCGTGCTTCCTGGGGCACTTTGGTCTGTTCCTGCTCGGACAATCGATATCCTTTCCGGTCTGGTTGAGGTAGGAACGTTACTCGAATATACCTTTCTATAATGAGGCGATAGCGGGTGACATGGACAAAAAAAAATAATAATTAATAGCCTTCCTTTAGACTACTAATATTTTTATTCGCGAATAAATCTTTTATATTTCAAATCTTTTCAAGTTTCTCAATTCCTGTCTTCTTTACGTTGGGCTTATTGATTATGATTACTTACACTCCTAATTCGAACCCAGATGCAATGACTTGTACAAGGATGCAAACCTGCATCATTAGCAGGGTGAACAAATTGAAACAAGGGAAGAAATCGCCAGGGTCGCCCGGTACCCCATGACACAGTTGCTAAAATAAAGATTATTAAAGCAGACCTATTCCATCAAGTTCTGTAACTATTTTCTCGACTGCTGCTTCTGCATCCTCTGGTTTCTTGCCGCCTGTTATCACAATTTTGCCAGAGCCGAACAATAGCAGGACCACTTTGGGGCTGGACATCCTGTAAACAAGACCGGGAAATTGCTCAGGTTCATATTCAATATTCTCAAGCCCAACACCGATAGCAACTGCATTGAGGTTTAGCACACTTCCAAGATCTGCGGATGCAACGATATTCTGTATCTTAATTTCAGGCTTATCCAGGATCTGTATACCCATTCCTCTTAATTTCTCAAACACTTTTGAAAGACCTATGTTTACATCGGCAATACTTTTTGCTCCTGTACAAACGATCTTGCCGCTGCCGAAAATAAGCGCTGCGGTTTTCGGGGATGTTGTCCTGTAAACAACACCAGGGAATCTTTTTTTGTTATAATCCGCTCCTTCAAAAACGCTGACGACTTGATTCAGGTCAAGTTTTGCTCCAATAGCCGTAGATGCAACAACATTTTCTATTTTTATAGTCTTCTTTGTTTCCGTAGTATTTACCATATTCGCGCCTTTATATAGGGTAATTAAAGCTTTATAGGTTGGGATGCACCTTCCAGATTCTTAAACACCGCTCTCAACGTATCTGGAATTATGAAAACCACATGCCTGTGAGGGACTTTTAAAAGCTTATGATGTATCTCATCTGACCATTCATTTGCTGACTTTGTGTCACAGGATATGCATAATCGACATTTGCAAGTGAATGGGACATATTTTATCGTTCCAAACTTAGGATATTGATATGTTTTATAGCTATTTTTGATCGTTCTGCATTTTCTCAGCCTTTCGACATTATCGATTTCGACTGAGTGTATCGAGTCTTTGTAACGAACCCTATAGTCGTCCCAGGCGTTGCATGAGAAAAGTATTATTGCTTTAGTTATCGTAATTGTTGCTGATTTCCTGGCTTTTGTTTTTAGAGACACACAAAAGAATGAAAGCCCAGAATATCAAATTTTAGGGATAGAATTCAGCCGCTAGATAGGATATATGTATAATTTCCTATACGTTAAAAAACGCCCATAAGAGCCATAAAAGTTGCAACGTATATTTTGTCGGGTGTAAATATACTCCGGCCACCGGGACATGGTCAGGATAAATCGTTGGAAGCAGCAAAAAAAAGAACCGTGCGGCTAACCAAAGCTGATCATACAGATTTCTTCAGAATCCTCTTCACTCGCGCCGAAGATACCATCCTGACACTTCTGGCACATTCCAGATATCAGGAACTCCTTCTGGGAAAGCTCGCTGTCGAACCCTTCGACTTTACCGCTGCAGGTCATGCAGATATGCTTCTTCATCCTTGGGATCCGGTCTGGGAATATCAAGAACGCAGGTCTGGTCGGGATATTAGACGTGTCCGGGACGGGGAACTTTTAGCTCATGCTGCCACCTTCATGGCACTGATGTCTTTCAGATACCCGCAGACTGCCAGTTCACGCCCACGAGCTCGAAGGAATTGAGAACCAAATACAGCGCCTCAATCTCCCTGCCTGAAAAACCTGCCCTGAGCAACTTGACTCTCTCTTCCCTGCGGCGAAGGAATAACTCATTTACTTTCGTAATCATCTTTAATCAAATCCTGAATCAATTCGCTCTGGCACTCGTTATTTAAATCAGCCCACTGATACATTTATTGGATAAAAACTTGACGGCGATAGGTGTGGCTGATCAAAAGAAATCAAATTCCTGGCGCCGGGCAGTTATCGCACAGATGATTGAGGCTCAGGATTATGAGCGACATCTGGAAAATCGTAATGTCAATCAGGTAAACCATCTGGCAGGCTCACACACAGCTCATCGCTGTGGTTGGTTTGATTTTCATCCTGGTCACCTGTGTGCCGTTGACGGGGTTTTCTCTTTCTTGCAGTCTCGCGCCTTACAGCGATGGCCGAGCATAGAACAAACAACTAAAATAAATTACAAATTACCTTAGATATTGTATCTATAGGGAAATGATAAAGTGAACCTTTAAAGGGAAGAAGATAAGAGGAGGAGATTGTATGAGATTCAAACACATCATTAGCGTAATAGATTCCCATACGGCTGGTGAACCGACCCGCATTATCGTGGATGGATTTCCTCAAGTAAAAGGGAGTACAATGGCAGAGCGCATGGAATATCTCAATGAGCAAATGGACTGGTTGAGAAAATCCCTCATGCGCGAGCCCAGAGGGCACCGGGATATGTTCGGTGCAATACTCCTGCCGCCAATCGATCCGACTGCTGATGTGGCGATCATATTTATGGACGGAGAGCGGTATTACAACATGTGTGGGCATGCTTCCATTGGCATCTGTGCGATGCTCGTGGAGACCGGGCGGGTTAAGGTGATGCCACTGCACACTGTAGTTAGGCTTGAGACTCCCATAGGAATAGTGGAAGGAATGGTGACTATGAAACTTGATGGGAAGGTTGAGGAGGTTAGCCTCGTTGGTGTGCCCTCTTTCGCGTGGGTCTTGAATAAGAAGATAGAAGTGCCCGGTCAAGGAGAAATAATGGTCGATGTAGGATTCGGTGGTAACTTTTTTGTGATGGTCGATTCAGCTCAACTTGGCTTTGAGAGCATATATCCGCAATACATGAATGATCTCATACAGCTTGGAATTGCAGTTCGGACAGCGGCAAATGAGCAGATACCTGTGCGGCATCCGACCAAAGAGAAAATTAAAACAATTGATTTTTGCATGATTACTGCCCCGCCATCTGGTCCCCACGCCGATGCTCGCAACATCGTCATTATAGGCAAGGATCAGGCTGATCGTTCCCCCTGCGGTACTGGCACTTGCGCCAGAATGGCGGTTCTACACCGCAAAGGGCAGTTCGGTCTCAATCAGATATTTCGTCATGAAAGCCCCATACACTCGGTTTTCAAGGGCGGAATCGTGGCCGAAACCTTTGTGGGAGATAAACCGGCGATCATTCCACGAATCAGTTGCCGGCCATTCCTGACAGGATTTCATCAGTTTGTAATCGATTATGACGATCCATTTGCAGAAGGATTCGTACTTTAGCCTGAATAGAATCAAACGGTTATATTGATTCAGCCAGTAGTTAATGATAAGCTTTTATACTTCCTATTCGTCAAGAAAAATCAATCCCTGACACTGGCGGTAGCCAGCCATTTATTCCCTGCTGCCCGCAGACAGCAGCGCCATCCTTGATAACGACGGATAAGACAAATAAGTTGTAATATTATTTCAGTGTTTATAATAATATGAATATAACTTACAGTAATATCAATACTCTTTTCAACTGCCAACAGAAACTGGCCAAAAAGGTTGTATATAGAACTGGATGGCATTTATGGAATTAGAAGCCAAAATTCTAGAAGTTATCCGAGGACCAAAATTAGCCGCACTTGCAACTGTGAAGGAAGAATCAGGTAAAGTCTTACCTGCTGTGCGTTATATAGTAACTATGGGATTCGAGGATTTTAGCCTTATGACCGCTACACGAAAAAGCTCGGGAAAGGTACGGGACATAAAGAAGAATCCAAATATCTCCTTGACGATTTGGAGCGGCAAAGATTTAATTCCGGAAGATTTAACAAAACCGTATGTGGTTATCAAAGGAAAAGCTGAATTAATAGATGACCAGGAAACAAAAAATAGATTCTGGAATCCATACCTTGAAAATCACTTCAATGGAATAAACGATCCTGAATATGGCTTAATGAAATTCGTGCCTAACTCCATCGAATATTACCATGGGAAAACGGTTAACGTTTGGATAAAATAATTACCCAGACGACTGATAGGATTCTGAAATTCCGGTAGTGTCCTAATTTTTGTGACCTATCTTGAACATCAATAATTCCCTCATGGGCGCAGCTGCACAAAAGAAATCAAATTCCTGGCGCTGGGTAGTTATCGCACAGATGATTGGGGCTCAGGGTTATGAGCGACATCTGGCAAATCCTCTTGTTGATCAGGTAAACCGAAACTTAACTTTCAAGAAAGCAACTTTTGCCAATAATATGCCAAAAGAACCAGCAAAAGCATTGAAATTGCCAGCGTCAAGATGTAGACATTGTAAAATATTTGAACATGTTGCATCAAAGCTGACGGATAGCCAAAAATCTCAACAAATTCCAAAAGAGTATGGATAGCCACGAAGGCGCCTGTAATAAAAACAAGTAAAAAATTTTTATTCAGAAATGATTTCGTAAGAAATGCTCTCCCTCTAATGACTTCATCGTTTGTATGTCTCCATGAAGACCATGCTTTGAAAGTAAAATATAGTCCGATAACCGCAATTAATATTGTGATTACAAGAATAATTATCTGTATTTCCTTAAACATATCTTGTTTTCCCTTAATATCTTTTTTAAGTCAATATCTTATTTGGATAGTTTCTCTGAACAAGTATAACTATGTTGTTGCTACGATTTTTACGCGCTGGGCAGTTATCACATAGATGATTGAGGCTCAGGGTTATGAGCGACGTCTGGCAAATCGTCTTGTTGAAAAGGTAAACCATCTGGCAGGCTCACACACAGCTCATCGCTGTGGTTGGTTTGATTTTCATCCTGGTCACCTGTGTGCCGTTGACGGGGTTCCTCCTCTCTTTCAGTCTCGCTTCAGACAGCGATGTATCCATTTAGAAAAGATTATCAGATAAAAGTTTTAAGTTAGGATATATCACGGATACATCGCGAATGAACCTCCTTGTTTCATGACCGGCTGCGATACAGAAGCTTTAATATGAAATGCAATGTATCATATTATGGAGGTAGAAAGAGCGATGATATTCATGTGCAGTACGTATGTGCCGTTCTCGCTGACGCCTGAAGATCTCAAGGAAATGGCGGAAAAGAGCGGGATGTTCTGGTGCATCTCATGCAAGAAGACCTTCATGAAAAAAGGCGCGACCAGATGCCCGAACTGCGGGTCGGATAAAATAAAACCAAGAGCGCCATAAAATAATCGGAAGCAAAACAGCGGCAGATAAGCAGTTATAGATGACTTCGCGGGTTTTTTACAGGTCAATATGCGGGTTCAGGTCGCACCCTGTGCATGGAAGGCACATTGTCTTTGCAGCGCTTGCATCCAGTTCCTCGAACCGCAGGGGATGCACGCCCACAGCCCTTATTATTGGTATTACCCTGCCATTTATCCGGGTTTGGGGCTCGTCCCGGCGCCGTCCTGGGAAGAATAGACCGCTGGCGCAGTCTGCTCTAATACTCCTCTCCATCGCCGTTCTTGTCTGAGGTGGGTGGATCGCCAGGTCAGAGCTCTTCAGCAAACAACACACAGCGATGGAGGAGCGCTTGGTGCAATGCAAAGGTTAAAAGAAATCAATCCCTGCTGCCCGTCCTTCCCATCCCTGGCGCTAACATCATACCCCTCTCGATCGAACAACCTCGCGCCATCAAAAGAGAACTGACATCCGATGAAAAATAACCGGGCAACAAAAAAAAGAGAACGGGTGAATTTACACACCCGGCACCGTCTGCGAATCCTTGGGGAATCGTGGAAACAAAGTCATTCGTTTGTCCGTCTGGTCTTTGCTGACAACTACGTCCTTGTTCACCTTAACAACCATAAACAAGGTACGGGAGCCTTTGTGCAACCATGCTGAACCGACCGGCTGATCCTTGTTATACAGGACGAAACCAGGGTCTCTATCGCCAACATGAGTATGCCCGGTCAGTTCGACTGGCAATTCATGACCCCGGCTTGGGAAGACCATGATAGTCTTTCCTTTGGTCAGGGGCTGGGTAGGTTTTGTCTTTTGGGCCAGCAGCCAGCGGATACGTCTCCTTTCGGGTCATTCTGGCTTCGCCTGGCCTTTTGCTTCCTGTTCTTTTAACTCTAACTCACAGAGTTTGCGCAAATAGCTTGGTCGGAATATCCCTCTTGGTTCGCCAAGGCGCGATCCATTGCTCTTCTCGTACCCCACCCATTTGGCATGTGACTCGTAATAGTGTGTCTGCCCTTCTTTACGCCATGCGGGTTTGCAGCCGTCCTTGAATGGTTTGAGTTCTTTCCAAACCAGATAAACAAAAACATTTATCGTGCCCTTTTCCCGAAGCCTGATCTTAAGGGGATTTTCCTTTGTCCCTGTTGTTCTTGTTGCAACTTTCAAAGCTGCATTGAAGATTATCCGGTCCTTAGCTTGATATATCCATACATGTCCTGGTTGGATCTCTTTCCTGGCGCATGCTTCCCGATACGCTGCATACAGATCTGGATACCGCTTCTTGAACTCGAGGGCTATTCCTTTCCCCATCGCACCAACGCAGTTCACGGTATTCACTATCGCCTCAGCGTCCGAAGTAAAGATATCGCCATGTACTTCTCGATAAGAAGAAGGAGTGGAAGAAGGCGACCCCTCTTCGTGTGGCTTAACACCGGACAAATCGGAAAAGCGAACCATCTTCTTCCCGACTTTCTGGGCATATCTGACACAGTTCCCCGTCCCGCCTGATGAACCATCCCAGAACGCTGCGACCATATCAGACAGGTCAACCATGCGTTCATTCCTGCGCTGATAGATGGAGACATCATAGACCGGAGCAAGAACCGTGGTCTTCTCAGCGTAATCCCAGCAATCCTGAATACATCGCTTCTGGTCAGGAGTCCAGTACTTGGACATTACATGGATAGGGAACGGAAGGATCAACCACAGACGGATCCCATGCGCCATGGCAAAAGAAGCAGCAATAGAATCCAGACCGACAGCGCCGCCAGTGATCCAGATAGCGTCAGGATAATCTGCATGCAATTTTCCCAGATACGATTCAACCTGCGAGATGGACAGGTATCTACGCCCGGTAAAGGCGATTTTTATTGTAGAATCCATAATAAATCACTCATACGCTCGTTATTTAAATTGCTTACTTCTCCAGACTGCTGCCTGCTTGCTGAAGCGATGCTGAATAAAAAGGAGACAGTCGACATAAGATTTGGAGGATTGATAACAAGGAGCATCAGCGTTATATCCTGGATAATGGCTGAGCAAGTGGACTCGCTGGTAACGGCTGGAGCAAATGCTGCTGAACTCCAATCGCTTCTTCCTCTTCAAGCTGCTTCAGCATCTCCCGGAATATCTGGATAAGTTTCTGTCTATATGTTATCTGTCCAGGATAGACATAGCTAAAGTTTTTCCAGTAAGGTCTCCTGTGTCCGATCTTATACTTCATTCCCTCCATCACAGTTTCGTATGAGTCCTTGTCTATTTTCACCACTTTCTGATCCCCGAGGATATACCAATGATATTGAGTCTTTAGCGGAACTCCCGACCCGACCGGCGCTGGCACCTGTCTTCTCTTATGCGATGTGAACTTGAACTTCCACCTGTCAGGCGCCACCTTGGTCTCCTCCCATACTCCATCCGGATAATTCCAGTGGTGAGCGCCTCCGACAGACATGCCGGAGTATTTCATACCGTTGAAGGATTTTAGATCATCGAATGACATGGCA
>Ga0180732_1001755_pt1 | contig 12645 bp, 10 predicted proteins | sample KR11_01MetaG_FD_148674 | JGI IMG/M metagenome (GOLD analysis project Ga0180732, IMG submission 148674) | Groundwater microbial communities from the Olkiluoto Island deep subsurface site, Finland - KR11_0.1 MetaG | ecosystem: Environmental > Aquatic > Deep subsurface > Groundwater | place...
CATGCCGGACTTGATCCGGTATCCAGAACCCAATGGAATTACTGGTTTCCGGCCTTCGCCGGAATGACAAAAGTGGAGTTTTCCAGCTTTTTACATGTCTATGAAATCTAAATGCGGTTACCCTGGGGGGGTAACTGACAAGTACCATTAACAGAGTATTTGAATAAATACCACAATACTTGATTACAAGTCGTTTTTTTTAATAAGGAGGCAAAATTGAACAAAGAATATGATTGGAGAGTAGGACAAAAGCCACTCGATAAACCTGAAGATGCGGAAGCAATACAACCGGTAGACTCACCGGCAAAATGGGATCAGGAAGCCGATATAGTAGTAGTTGGATCAGGAGGAGGAGGCCTTGCAGGCGCCTTGAAAGCCAGGTTGGAAGGATGTTCAGCGATTATTTTGGAAAAATTGAAATTTACCGGAGGGACATCCCAATACGCCGGCGCATTTTACGCTTACAACAGCAGGGTCCAGAAAAAGCAAGGTATAGAATGGGATGCAAACGAGGTTGCTATGGGAAGCCTGTTTGAGACAGGTTACACAGGCAACATTCATTTGTTTCGCAATATGATACAAAAGAGTGGTGAAGTCGTTGATTGGATAGAAGATCAGGGGTTTAAATGGGAGAGTGAGATAGCAGGATACCCAGCAGTTACTTCCAAAGGCGGCCATCAGAGATTATGTTATATTCCGATGACTGACCTTATGAACTTTCTGACCGAAAAGTGCAAGGAAAAGGGCGTGAAACTTCACACCAACACACAGGTAGCCGCATTGGTGAGAAATAATGGCAGAATTGTGGGAGTGAAAGCTACCAATCCGGAGGGAACCACCATCTTCATAAAAGCAAAAAAAGCCTTACTTATGTCGGCCGGCGGTATGCAGCACAATCGAAGTTTGCTTAAGCAATATGCACCCTCAGTCTACAAAGGTGTAGGTAGTGTATCGATGTCTTTGCCGTCAAATACCGGAGAATGTTTCAGGATGGGGCTTGGAGCAGGAGCCGATGTGGCGGGATTTGACTCGTGTACCTGTTTTGAGGGGGGAATAGACCTCATGGAAAAAGGCGGTCCGTGGTTTAGATATTTATACTCCGGAGATGTCCAGTTGTCGAGGGCTCCGTGGCTGCACTTAAACAAAGCGTGCGAAAGATTTATGATGATGGACAACAACTTAGGCCAATATATGTTAAGACCGCCGGCTATGGGGGCGCAACCCGGGGGAAGGGCCTATGTAATTTTCGATAACAAGTACGAAGAAAATATTTGGAAGATTCAAGACGATGTCCCATTGGGGCTATCATGCAAACGCCCCATCACGCCGGATATCCCGGGCTTGAATACTGTCACCAGAAATAATCTGCTTTGTCCGGATGATTGGCGGGAAGCTGTGAAAGAATCAATCGATTTGGGAGCAATAAGAGTAGCCGATACATTGGAGGAGTTAGCAGAAAAGTTAGGCCTGGATAAGGTTCTATTTAAAGAAGCCGTAGACAAATGGAACAAATATTGTGATGCCGGTGAAGATCCGGAATTTGATACACCTCCCCGGTATCTGATACCGATAAAGCATGCTCCCTTCTATGGGCTTAAAGCAGGCGGCAGTATGGGACCGGTCGGCTGTGGCCTAAGGACTAATCGTCACATGCAAGTATTGGATATGGATTCGAAGCCTATTCCCGGGCTATACGCCGGATTTTTCACGGCTGGTGGAAGTATCGGACAGGGTAGAATGCCGATGGGTTTTGGTCTTCTCGGTGGTTGCAGCATGTCGACTACCTCCGGTTATACTGCCGTCGAACATGCTGTATCACAAAAGTAATATCGGAAGGAAAAACGATTATGAAGCTGGTAGATGGAAACGGCGGAACAATAATGCAAATAAAAACGTTGAAACGTGATGGCGAACGACTCGTCGTCCGGGGCATGGCGATGGGTGGCATGCCCATGACGGCCTTTGTGAGACCCGAGGAGTTGTGGGGCATATTCGATCTGCTCTCCTGGAATGTTGTCTGGTACATGCCCGTCATCCTTTGGAGAGGGCTGTGGCGGAGTCGAAGTCTTAAAAAAAAGAAATAGCCTACGGAATGTTCTGCTTTGCCTCGTATTGCATCAGCGCCGTCCCGTTTGCTCGATTGTTACAGGTTGGGCTTGCTTACATGGAAGACTTTGCAAGTGATTATGGAAGATCTTTATATCGATTTTAAAAAGGTGATTAAGTAAGAAGAAATAAGATCTTTTATAAAAAGGAACAAGTTTGGGATGGAAGGGCAATTTAACTATTTATTCACTCCGATAAAAATCGGAAACATGATCGTAAGAAATAGGATATATTTTGGCCCACATGGGAACATGCTGACAACAAACTATATTATAGACGATCGGTATGTGGAGTATCATAAGGCAAGAGCCAGAGGCGGCACCGGTTTACAGATTGCTGGAATGATGTCAGTAATGAAAAACAGCAGAAATCTGGCGGGCATTCAGGAGGTTTGTGATGAGAAGGCCGTTCCTATGCTGAGAAAACTTGGTGAGGCTGTACATAGTGAGGGAGGGCGGATGCTTGTGCAATTAGTGCATGCGGGCAGAGAATCGGATATTGAGCTTAGCCGCATTCCTACATGGGCTCCCTCCGCAATTCCTTCAACCGTCATGTTTCGTTTTGTTCCCAAAGCTATGGAGATTGAAGATATCAAAGAAACGGTTAAGGCCTTTGTTCGCTCGGCATTGTTTGTCAAAAAAGCCGGTTTAGATGGTGCAGAAATTCATGGGGCCGCCGGTTATTTACTGCATGAGTTTATGTCACCGGCAGTAAATCAAAGAACAGACGAATATGGCGGGAGCCTGGAAAATCGTATGCGCTTTCCCCTTGAGGTAATAGACGAGATTCGCAAGGCCGTTGGAAATGATTTTGTGGTAGGTTACCAGCTTCCCGGCGATGATTTTCTGCAAGATGGAAATACGATTGATGACTATAAAGAAATTGCAAAACAACTAGAAGAGACAAGGCAAATTGATTTTATTCATATCGGAGGCCCCTTCTCTGAAGGAACTCAAGGTATCGGTTGTGGTATGCAAACGCCTTTGGGATTCTATGTCCCTTATGCTTTGTCGTTCAAAGAAGCCGTTGATCTTCCTATATTGAATGATTTCAGGATTAATGATCCCGTTCAGGCAGAAAACATTCTGGCCAATGGCCAGGGCGATATGGTGGGAATGGTTCGAGGCCTTATAGCTGATCCCGAGCTTCCCAATAAAGCCAGAGAGGGAAGATTGGAAGAAATTCGTTACTGCATTGCCTGCGATCAGGGATGTCTCGGAAGAGCTTCAAAAGGGAAAGCGATTACCTGTACCCAGAATTCTGTTGTAGGTTTTGAGATGGAAATCGGCACATTAGAACCGGCTAAGATCAAAAAAAAAGTTGTGGTGGTAGGTGGTGGACCCGCAGGGATGGAGACGGCCAGGGTAGCTAGGATGAGAGGCCATGAGGTAGTACTTTATGAAAAGTATAAGGAGCTGGGCGGGCAGATTAACATTGCAGTCAAAGCACCTGCCAGGAAAGAATTCGGTGGCATAAAAAGGTATCTGGCCAAGCAGATGGAAATACTTGGGGTAAAGGTTAATTTGGGAATTGAGGCAACGCCGGAGCTTATCGAGAGTGAACAGCCGGATGCGGTGGTGATTGCGACCGGTACAGTCCCCTTCCTGCCTCCTATCCCGGGAATTGATCAGAATAATGTGGTTACGGTAGAGGATGTATTGCTGGAAAAAGTAAAAGTTGGGCAGAGTGTTGTTGTAGTGGACGGCGGAGACGGTCATTGGCAGTGCTGCGCAACGGCAGAATATCTACTTGACCGGAACAAGTATGTGGAAATCATTACTCCATTGCTTTTTGTGGGTATGGAATTGGCCGCGACCACCGATTTGCTCAGTTTCTATTTCAGGGTACGGCCCAAGGGCTGTGTTTTCACTCCCAATACGGAGCTAATAGGAATATCGGGAAATACACTGACGGTGCTCGATATTTATTCAAATGAGGTAAGAAAGATTGAGGGAGTGAATACGGTGGTTCTTGCTACAGGAAACAGATCGAATAATCGGCTCTACTATGCCCTGAAAGGTAAGGTAAAGGAGTTGCATGCAGTGGGTGATTGTGTATCACCGCGTTTAGCTCTGGATGCCATCTATGATGGCTATAATCTGGGAAGAAAATTATAGCAATTATAATTAACAAGAAGGAGAATTTTAATGGCAAAAAATAATGCCGGTATTTCAGCAGATAAGGATTCTTTTTATCCAAAAGCAATGGGTTATATATCCATGGTTGATCCCAAGGAGTCGGTTTGCCAGGATTGCAGAAGTTGTGAGCTGTATTGTGCAGCAGTACACGAGGCAGCCTGTGGACTGGAACTGAATAGAATCTGGGAATCAAGGGATCCGTTCCGCGGTGAGTATTTTGCTTATACCTGTAAGCAGTGTATAGCTCCTTCATGTGTTGCAGCCTGTCCGGAAGATGCAATGTATATTGATGAGAAGACCGGAGCCAGATGCATAGATGAAGAAAAATGCAATGGATGCCAAAAGTGTATCAGGGCCTGTCCGGTGGAACCGCCGAGGATCAACTATAACAGTGTAAAGAAGAAAGCTGTTAAGTGTGATCTGTGTAAAGACAGAGCAGATGGCCCGGTATGCGTTCAGATGTGTCCAACCATGTGTCTTACATTAAAGAAATATAAATAAATAGAGGAGGTGATAACATGAGTGAGCAATATGGATGGGCAGGTCAAATACTGAGAGTGAACCTTTCCACAGGAGCCTTCTCTACAGTTGACACAATGAAATATGTTCCAAAATACATAGGCGGTTATGGAGTTGCGCTCAGGCTGTGGTGGGAGGAAGTGGGACCCGGCATAAAAGCTTTTGACCCTGAGAACAAGGTTTTTATCATGAATGGCGTTGCTTCGGGAACCATGTCGCCATCTTCAGGAAGAGTCAACTTTTTAAGTATATCGCCCGAAAGCTATCCGGAGCAGTTGACCAACTCATCAATCGGCGGTCATTTTCCTGCCAGACTCAAGTGGAACGGTTATGACGGAATTATTATAGAAGGAAAATCTCAGGAACCTTGCTATCTGGTAATTGAAAACGGCAAACCCAGATTGGAATCGGCAAAAGGCCTCTGGGGATTGGGGCTGATCGATTCTCAGCAATTGCTGCAGGACCGTTACGGGAAAAATCGCTGTGATATTTACGGAATAGGTCCTGCGGGTGAGAATCTTGTTCGTTATGCCATTGTCGGCTGTGGTGCGCATAATGCTACCGGTCAGGGTGGAATGGGTGCTGTGGTTGGTTCTAAGAAACTTAAAGCCATTGTCCTTGTTGGAGGAAAGCATCAGGTTAAGGTTAAAGATCCGGAAGCTGCCATTAAAGCAACCATAGAGTTTTACCCGAAAAGGAGAAAACGCCCCTTAATCTATGAAAATCTTGGAGAGAAAGAAAAGAATCCGTGGTGGGTGGAATGGACCGGGGGGGAGGAAATGTTTGACGCTCATTCTAAGCTTTGGATGGGCAGTGTACATAATATGCCTTATCCGATATTCGCAAAATCCTGTGCCACCGGTTGCCTCGGTGGTTGTGGTTTCTTTGAGTTTAAAAATGTACCGGCAGTTACCCATCCAGGTCTTGCACTGGGAATGACCGGATGTATGCATACCAGATATGAACAGTTTTTCGACAGGCTTGAGGGTGAAAGAAATTTTGAAAAAGGATTTGAAGTTCATATACTGGCTCAACAATTAGGGTTTAACCACCATGAGATTACTTATGGTATTGTCCCCTGGCTTCATTATACGAAACAAATGGAGATTGACACGGAATCTTTGATGGGTATGCCAACTGATGTAAGGGATAATGAATGGTGGATCAAGATGCTAAACATGATTGCCTATAGAAAGGGGTTTGGAGATACACTTGCCGAGGGTTTGAGAAGAACTGTGGAAAAACTCGGGGCGGAAAAATACTGGTATCCGGAATATGAAGGGCCGGACGCAGCTTGTGAAGAAGAAGCCCTTCCGGTAGAGTACCCTGTGGCAGGCATTGGGGGTTGGGGATATGCCTCCAGAGGGATTCTGGCTGATTTTCCTTTGCCGGTTGGTGCAATACCTGGAGCCTTGTGCTGGATGATTGATACGCGCGATTCCCACCATAATAAATGGCCTGACTGGATTCACAATGATTTTATATCTTTTATGATGGAGGAGGAGGATCAATACGGCTGTTCCTTTGTTGTGAAATGGGCTAAGGACGCCACAATGCGCGGAATTCTGATCGACTGTCTGCCTGTATGCTTTCAGTTCCCGCTTAGAAAATATATGGGCTGGCTGTGGGATCATGAAGAAATCGGGGAAGGCACAAAGTCCACTGGCCTGGAGACCAGACTTTTTTCTGCAGTTACCGGAGTAAAGGTTACCGAAGCAGAATACTATAAGGCAGGAGAAAGAATCAACACTTTAACAAGGGCGATACTGTGCCGGAATCATGACCGGACCGCACAGATGGAATGGGATGAAATGGTAACTGTAATGTATAATAGAATAGATTTGGATCAGTTTAAAGGCACAGTAGCCAATTGGTACGAGACCTTAGGTTGGAACCGGGAGACTGGCTACCCGACCGTGGGACATCTGAAGGATATGGGGCTTGAAGATCTGGGGCCGGAGTTGGAGAAGATCGGGAAACTTGGTTAGGATACAAGAGGATATAAAGTAATAATGCCAATAAATTATTAACACTATACTGTTATAACAAGGAGAATCAACATGGGGTTTTCAGAAAAATCAACATTAAAGGAAGTTATGGAAAATGAAAGCAGCAAAGCAGTTATGGAAAAGCATGTCCCAGGAATATCAACTAATCCGATGCTAAAAATGGGATATAGCATGTCTCTGAAAAAAGTATCAGGAATTCCGCAAACCGGTATCAGCGCTGAGAAATTAAAAGCAATACTCGATGACCTGAGTAAGTTATGAACCCCTCACCAATTCCCGATTCCGGTAGTGATGAGCGTTCTCAATGAAAGGTTAACTATAAAAGTCATTTAGTACATTCATAATATAGAATTTGGAGGATCAGGGCATCGTTTGAGATATCAGGACTGCTATGTGGCAAATTTTTTTCCACCTTGTGAACGCTTGCCAAGAAGATAAGGAGGATAAATCATGTTTAAAAAAATTCTTATTTTAGCTTTTCTTGTACTGATAGTTACAATTTGTACGAAGTCAGTTTTTGCGGAAACGGAAATGCCAAATGCTCTTAACAAGCAATCCGGCAAAACGATTGGTACAGTGGGTGATGTTAGCGCCAGACAAGCGTCTCCGAAGTTTGACAATCCATCTTATATCTGGATTCAGGAAATTATAGTACCTATTATTTCCCTTATCATGCTTGCTTTTTTCATCACGCAGTCAGTTCGTGGCGGAGCTTTTACTTTCGGAGCGCTTTTATATATTTCCGCCACAACCATGTTCTGGCAGGAATGGTATTGTGATTGGGGTGCATATCTGCTCTTTAACCCTGCATTTTCTCTAATGCCTTGGGGCTCAACCCTTTGGACTGCACCGAACAAACCATGGGCGATTATACTGTCTTACGGCCCTTTTTTTGCTACTATATATCTGTTGATGCTTGCTCTGATCAATAAGTTTCACAACAAATATCCAAACTTAGGGAAAAACCGCTGGATACTTGTTGTTGTGATACCAAGCTTTTATCTTTTTGATCTGCTTGTGGAAGGCTTTGCCGCAAGTCAAGGTTGGTGGTCCTACACGGATTACATAGGCCCTGCAATTGCAACGGATAGAGGCAACTTTCCTGTCGTGTATCCAATAGCACTTTTTGTTCTTTATGGGGTTATTACCACCTGGATATTGGGCATGCGCGGTCCGGATGAACGGGTCAGGTTCGAATCATGGTTTGGAGTTGATCATATTCAGGCAAGATTTGGGCGGGAACTAGCGCGCCTGGGAGTTTGGATATTAGTCATGAATGGGCTTTTCCTGTTGTTTAGCACCGGTCCGTTCGTTGCCGTACGTGCGCTGTTCGGACATGCAAGCGCGCTTGTACCTTGACAAATACCATAGGGAAGTCGAAATGAAAGAAAATAAAAAGGAAAAGAACTCAGGATTATCCCGCAGAGAGTTTTTAAAGAATGCCGAAGTGGTGGTTGGCGGCGCAGTTTTAGGATCTGCGGCTTTTTTGAATTCAAGCACTGCCGGTAAGGCGATAGCGAGCACAGTTACATCTTCATCCGGAGATTGCCAACCCGTGGAGCCGGATGATGTCAAACCTATTCCTCCGATAGATCCCCCTGCGATATGGGATAAACAGGCGGATATTGTTGTTGTTGGATTAGGGGGTGGTGTTATTGGTGCAGCAAAAGCTGCTCAAATGGGAAGCTCTGTTATTGCTTTAGAGAAAATGTCGGTTGTAGGCGGAACCACATGGCATGCTGGAGCCTTGTTTGCTTTTGGGGCTAAAAAGGTGCCGCCTATACCCGGCTTTCCGCCTTTTGACCTGGAAAAAACTGTGCGTATGGCAGTGGAAAAATCGAATTATACTGTTAATGAAGCCTTGACTCGTGCAACTGTAATTAAATGCGGTGAAATGGTTGATTGGCTGGCTGATATAGGTGTGGAATGGATTATAAATCCGTTTGGTCCCATCTACTCACCTGCATTCAAAGGTGATGACAGAAACATAGGACACGCAGCAATGAGAGGAGCTTTAAATCCCGCTTATGCACTTATGCAAAAAAAAGGCGGGGATGTACTGCTAAATACTAAAGTTGTTGCTTTGGTTATGGACAAAGGCAAGGTAGTAGGTGTTAAAGCAGAAAAATTACTGGAAGGAACTACCATATTTATAAAAGCTAATAAAGCTGTGATCCTTTCTGCAGGAGGTTTTTCGCACAATAAAAATATGCTTAAAAAATATGTTCCAACTGCCTATAATGGAGTCGGCAGCGTATCGATGGCTCTGCCTTCCAATACAGGAGAATGTATCAGAATGGGACAGGGTGCAGGTGCGGATTTGGCAGGTTATGATACCTTCACAGGTTTTGACGGAGGAATAGATTTCTCAGAAGTAAATGGACCATGGTTCAGATATTTATATTCCGGGGATATCCAATTGGCAAGGGGTGCCTGGCTTCATTTGAACAAGGCATGTGAAAGATTCATGAACATAAGCAGCTCTCCGATGCAATTTTTTAAAAGACCGGCGGCAATAATGGCTCAGCCAGGTCATAGGGCATATATAATTTTCGATAGTAATTACGAAATAAATATATGGAAGCAAAATCCTGTAGGTTGCAAGATACCTATAACCCCCGATTTACCTCTTATGAATGAATGGCATATTCCAAGGCTTTTTAGTAGAGACTGGCGGGTAGGAGTAAAAGAAGCTATTGCTATGGGAGCAATAAAAAGCTCGAATACCTATGAAGGCTTGGCTGCAAAATTAGGCTTGAATTCCGAAAGATTTAAAACAGCGGTTAATAAGTGGAATGGATATTGTAAAGCCGGAACAGATCCTGAATTTGGAGAAGATCCTCAGTCTTTGATACCTGTTCAAGATCCGCCGTTTTATGGAATAAAAATAGGTTGCTCTATGGGCTCAACCTCATGCGGCCTGCGTGTAAATCATAACATGCAGGTACTGGATATGGACCAGAATATTATTCCCGGGCTTTATGCCACATATTTTACAGCCGGCGGGGGAGCCGGAGAGGTCATATTTGATCATCCTATTATATGGAGCGCCGCCGGGTCGATGACAACCTCTTACATGGCTTGTGAACACGCTGCAAAACAACATGGATAGAGGAATACTAACAAGTAGGAAGATACAAGAGTGAGGAGTCTGTAATGAATGTATCTGTTCCAGCTATGCCGGTGATGCCGGCGCCGCCGCTAAGCGGTATAATTTTTTTGGTTGGCACTAGTCTTATTGTTGTGGTGTTGTTGCTGTGGTGGGCGTTTTCAGCAGAGCGCAAACGAGGCCCGGTAATGCCGCTTGTTTTTCTGGGCACTGCATTTTCGGCCATCATTATAGAGCCGGTGTTTGATAATACTCTGCTGTACTGGTATCCGGTAGAAAACCCCCTCTCTGTTATTTCCGCATATGGACGTACAATACCGTGGTTTGTGCCTATCGGATATGCATGGTTTTTTGGTGGCACCGCGTATTTGCTGCAACGCCGTTTTGAACGCGGCGTCAATATTGCACAGGCTATGACTTATTTCTTTACGCTGGTCTTTATCGATTGGTTTGCTGTGTCGGTTTGTGAATGGTTTGATTTGAGTGCCTTCTATGGCAACCAACCGTTTCATTTTTTTGGTTCACCGCTATGGTTTTCGTTTGCCGATGCTACCGGCGGCTTTGTGCTTGGTGCAGCACTGTATGGATTACTGCCGCATCTGTCCGGAGCACGCAAGTTGCTGCTGCTGTTTCTGCCGACGTTCATATATGGCGGTGTGCTTGGTTCGACCACCGCACCGGTTGCTCTAGCACTCAACTCCGGATGGTCTGTAACTATTACGTGGCTGTGTGGTGCCGCAACTATTGGCTTGTGCTGTCTGCTCGTTTTCGTCATCAGTAATATTCTATCCAAGGTTTCCCGGCTCCTCTGAGGGTGGAAGAAATAGTAACATCAATATTTTTATGCTTTCCATTGGGAACTGGGGATAATAGTTGGAAGTAAAAGTATCGAGGAATCAGTTAAGGAGTAAAATTAATTTGAAAAAGATAATATTAGTTCTTGTAGTATTATTTATTTTGATATCGCTGGTTGCTGCATGTAATCGAAGAGCTGAAATAAAATCAACTGCATCACCTTTTGTATGGGATTCTGACGCCCGTTGCGCTGATTGTCACACTAAAGAAGTAAAGTCAATGGCAGATAATAATAAGCTGGCATACAAACATGCCGCGGCTGGAAATGTCTGTTCGGATTGCCACAATGCAAAAGATCTGCAAAAGTCACATGGAAATATTGCTACTGCGTCGCCTGTTCCGGTACAGAAGTATTCTAGTACGATTTGTTTTAAGTGTCATGGGAGCTACGCAGATATTATTAAGCTCACAAAGGGCAAAACACGCTTAAACCCCCATGATTCGCATTATGGCGAGGTGGATTGCTTTATTTGCCATAAGGTACACATTGCAAAATCTCCTGATGGGTTTTGTGTTTCCTGTCATTCGAAGGATTCGGCAAACCGGCTCAACGATGAGGTCTGAGCCCTATTATATGGGCTCTGATTCATGGATGGATATGAATTTCATGTGGGGTGGTAAAACCAGCACAATGAAGGAGATTTTGATTGCCAACTCTATATAGACGAAAAATATAGACATGCTACAAGTGCAAACAGATCAGCAGACCAGGAACAATTTTTATATATGCCTGCTTCAAAACTGGACGCCAGCTATTTTAGCGTTAATAATTTCTTGATGTTGTCTAAATAAATACGCAGAGGAGACCGGAAAGTCGCCACTACAAACTCAAAATAAATGAATTTTGAAAAAATTGCTGAAAAATAAGGGAGTGAGTGACACTCAACAACTATTATACAAAAAAAGGAGACAAGAGAACATGACCATTAAATTAGGGAAAATGAAAGGTGCTGGACCTTATTATGCGAAATCACTGGATGAGTTAAACGCCAGCTTATCATGGAGTCCCGAAGAGGAAAGAGAGATAGAGCGTTACTGCGAGAAGATTCACAAAAATATATCTGAAGAAGAAATGACGCCGATGGAACGCTTCAAGGCAACTATGGAAGGCAAGGAGAGAGATCGTCTGGTTGTGGAGACGTTTTTTCATCCCTCTTATGCAATGCGTGCTTTAGACGGATTTGCCGATGCAGTCAAGTCCATCGATGCCTATTATTATCCCAAGTTGCTGGTTAAATCACATCTGGCGACCACAGCCCGCTATAAGATGGAAAGAATGTTTTGCGGGCCTATTTCTTATGGCGAAGAATTGTTCGGTTGTGATTCCATGTTCATTGAAAACGGCAATCCGGTGCATGAAGCAGAACCGCCGATAAAAACAATTGAAGATCTTGAAGGACTGGAAGCTCCTGATCCAACCAAACATGGCATGTTTGCCCAATATCTCTGGTTTTGCCAGGAAATGAGACGGATATTTGATAAGTATCAACTAAGCAACATTATGCCCATCGAAGGATCATTTTGTGAAGGGCCTGACGGCTTTGCATGCGCTCATATGACTGGCTACAATCAATATTTAAAATTTATGCGCAAGAATCCCGAACTCTGTAAAAAAGCGTCAAACTTAGCCTCCGACTGGCTGATAAAACTGGGTACGGCGGTAACAAATCTCGGGAAAGTTGATTACAGCTATATGTGCTCGGTTGTCGGGATGTACCCCATTAAAGGCTCAGAGTGGATTGCCGGTGAGTACGCAAGAATCGGCAAAGCAGTAAAAGCGGCAGTAAAAAAACCGATCGTACATGCCTGGGCCTTCAACGGGGCAATCGATTGGCTGGATGAAATGCTTAAAGCCGGAGCTTTGGGAGATGACAGCTTTGACGGTGTTATGTGTACGGGGGATATTATC
>Ga0180732_1001756_pt1 | contig 12645 bp, 8 predicted proteins | sample KR11_01MetaG_FD_148674 | JGI IMG/M metagenome (GOLD analysis project Ga0180732, IMG submission 148674) | Groundwater microbial communities from the Olkiluoto Island deep subsurface site, Finland - KR11_0.1 MetaG | ecosystem: Environmental > Aquatic > Deep subsurface > Groundwater | place...
TCTATAAACAGCCTCTGAACGGCTATCGAATACTTCAAATCTTTCGTTGAATTTTGATTTCAATTCCTGCTGCCACTGTGTAACAAGGCTGGCAGGTGTAACAATTAGAGTCCTATTGACAAGTCCTCTTGACTTTAGCTCCTTCATAATCAACCCTGCTTCCATAGTCTTGCCGAGTCCAACTTCATCAGCAAGAATGAAACGTGGGCTGTAGTCCTGAACTACTCTATGTGTTACCCCTACCTGATGGGGAAGTAAATCTACTCTTGAGTTCCATATACAAATGAGATCTTCGGAGTATTGAGCTATCTGGAAATATTTTGCCATAATCTTAAGGGCAAAGTTTTTTGGCACGTCCAACTCGCCACTTTTCATCTTTTCGATAGGACTTGCTGGCAGTATTTCTTCTATCATCTCCTCTTTAACAGTTTTTAGACCGGATGGAAAGAGTATCTTATAAAAAGACTGCCCGGCTGGAGAAGTATATTCTGAAATGATACCCTGCCCCATTTTTGTTTTTACCATTGTTCCTTTGGGTAGAATAAATTTTTCTAAATCTTCAGCATAGATTTTGTATTTTTCAGACTTGAAATTCACAAGGTAAATGTCATTGTCCAATGCCTCGAGAATTCTCCCAATGCCGTACTGAGGATTTTTCCGATCTTTTACAAAACTGTCTTTCTGAAATTTATGGGAGGGACAATCTTTATTTCCACAAATAAGCCCATAGTTAGTGTGTTTCAGCAACCCTTTGCATTGAGGACAAAAAAAATTATTCTCCATACATCACTCATCTAACTGCGTAAATCCAGTCAGGCGCCATCCGTATTATCTGAGAAGAGAAAAGACTCTCAATGTCTATGTAATCATTTTTGACTTTTATCTTTGTACTTGTATCTTTTGAGATTTTACCATCAATTTTAAACTGGATAACAGCTTTCGGTCTGATTAAGCCGTTGCTCTGTCCGTTCCGAAGTATATTCCGTATATATTCAACCATTTCGTTGTTATTCGCCGAATTAGAAAGTAAGATATCCAGTCCAATTACCGTTATCCTGCTCGGAAGCTGCTCTTTTCTTCTTATTTTTCCCAGGAATTCCAATATGGTACTCGAATTCTCAAAAGGTTCATATTCCTTTTCTACTATGTTGAAGCCATGCTTAAGTTTCAAAATATCAAGTCCTAGAACATGTCAAGAGTCATTTTCATAAGTTCAGAATATCTCTTATCGCCTGTTTTTTCTGCTAAGATAGCGCAGAGTTGTTCAAGTTCTGGAGTTTTCCACTGACGGAGCCATTCGATCGTATTTTTATCAGTGGTATAAAGAATAAAGAGATACTGGGCTTTATCAATATCAAGTAGTTCATCCCCGTTCTCTATTTTCTTTTCAATAACCGATTTTCTATTTGCAGGCTCTGCTGGTTTTTTCGTTTTCTTTGAGCCTATCATTAAGGACTCTGCTTCAAGTTCTGATACATCTATCCCTTTCTGTCTCAGTCTCTTATTCAATTCATCGTAGCTAATACCACCAGATTCGTATAAATTCAAAACAAACGCTCTGCTAATTGGGTCTAATTCTGGAGGAAGATAGTCTGTTTCTGAAAGTTGGTCAATAATCTCCCATACCTTATCAGTGGCTTCTTCAACAGAAATTTGTTCACCATCTTTTGTTATATTAGGATAATACTTTGAATATATCTCTAAACACTTTCCGAATACTATAACCGAAATATCTCCTTTTGAAATACTCGGTCTTTTAATTTTTTCATTATTGATAATTTGTTGGGCTTTTAAGTAGAGTTCTTCCTCATACTTTTCAAAAGTAGTTTTTCTATTTTCGGTTCTTTTCCTGCAAATTATTATTGCATCGTATTCGATGGAATCTTTATCTTTAATATGAGGATTAAATGACGGATCACTTGTAACCGGATAGATACCAGAAACATAAAATCCCGATTTTAAGATAGCTTCTAATACAGCAGCCCATGCCTGTGATTGTTTATGGTGATACGTAAAGACCATTGGGCTGGAATCTTTTAAAACTCTATGACATTCTTTGAAAACATTAGTTAATCCTTCAATAAAAAAATCATCATTTTTGCCTTGAGCAGGATTCTTAACTATCTCATTTACTTTTGGAGATAATTCAGGTTTAAATTCCTCATATTCATTCTTTAAAGCCTCTCTTAACCAGACATAAAAGAAATCTGCCAGCTCGGAATACATTACATTAGAATAGTAAGGTGGATCTGTAATTACAGCATCAATTGATTTATCTGGAATAAAATCCATATTCTCCGAAGTCCTGCAAAGAACCATGCTATTTTTAGTTCCATCCCTTAGTTCCTCAAAATTTTTAGCGAATTCGCCCTTTATCTTCTCACCATTAATCATTAATTTAATAACTTTTTCTTTACTTCTATATTTTTCAAATGGAGCTTTGCAATATTGTTTTGCTTCTAATGTCCTTTCAAAAAATGATTTAAACGTCCCCGCCCCAATTGTTGATCCCCAAAAATTGTTCTCAATTGGCATCATGGTATAAGAATATACATGCATAATAAAAAGATGCAAAATATGTCTTTTACTTGGATTATATTCTGATACCATATTCTGATAATCCAAACAATTTGAAAAAGTTGTTATGAAAAGTTCTCTTATTTTTTTATCGCTAATTCTAAATATTTCTTTTAAAAGTATCGAAAAAACAAGTAATTGTCTTTCATTAAATAAGTCATAAAAGTATTTGTAGTTAAAATTTATAATCTGTTTTGTATTGTGCCCCATAGGAATTAGTTGTCGGGGAATAATTAATTCATCTTTCATCTTTTTGAAACTTCTACGGGCATCTTCATAAAAGTCCAAATCATTAGTATCAGGCTCTTTATACCCTCTTTTTTTGCATATTGAACACTTATATTCAATAGCAAACATATCGCATTCGGGGAGTCTATCCCCTCGCTGAATAGTCTTTAGCACATTATATCCTTGTTTGCAATATCGACATGTATAACTCCCTTCCTCGAATGCTCCATTATTAGGGTCAAAATCTAAACCACATTTAGGGCATTTCACGACTTCTCTTGAACTTAGTGTTTCAAATATATGCCAGCAGTCCGGGCAGATAATAACCGCAGGATGTTTCTCTATTTCCCTGGCAATAAAATAATATTTGAACAAATGAACATCCTTTTCACATGAGATGCATTTTACCTTCCTCACCCAGAAATAGTACATCGCGTCTGCCTTCTTATTACAGTGCGGGCAGGTTGTTTTATAATATTTTTTAATATCTTCAGCTACTGTCTTTTCTAATTGAGTGAAGACTCTTTTTAATTCATTAATATCTATATCTTGCATTTCCTCCCTAACAGTCCACCAAGATACAGGATTAATATCTATACCGATTGTTTTAGCGCCCAATCTATTTAGCTCAACTATAGTCGTCCCACCACCCATGAAAGGATCAAGAACAATTTTGCCACTAAAGTTGTTTTTTTGAAAATAATGCTCCCAAACTTCTTTTGGGTCATTGGTTTCCATGAAAGTTGATAATCCTATTGTTCTAAACACCGAGCCTAATCTCTGCGCCCACCATTTATGAAGGGAATAAATTGGCCTATAATTCTGTCTTGAACTTGCCTCAGCTTTAGCTATTGGTGTCAGTTGCTCCAGAGGAAAATTATCTTCAATTGCCATTATTAATTCTCCTTAATTAGTTCATTCTTTGAATTTTTAATTTTCATGCTTCTCTTATTAATTCGTAAAACCGGTACCATGCATTCAAGAAGCGATAAACCGCCGTGTTTTCTTGTGTTTACATGTCCACGCCCTGTAAACCATGAATATCTACCTTGCACAACATAATAGTTCCCAGCATAGCGAATCACTTTTTCTTCATGCAATTGATCAAGTTCATAGTTGTTCTCTTTCTCACGAAATCGTTCTTTGAATTGGTTTCTCAAAAGATCGCGCATCTTATCAGAAATAGCAAAAGTGCATCCCGCCGTCAGGTCAACATATCCATGATCGCTTGTTACAATAACTTCATTATGTCTGCAAGTAGCAAGAATCTCCCTTAAAAGCTGCCTGGTGTCTGCATAAATTTCTTCTATCGTCCAGGGTTCGGAATGACCTGACCTTGAACCGTGAAGCTTATTATCCGGAACCTGCGTCCATACAGTCAGGTTGTTGGATTCAGGAAGAACAGTCATATTTTCGAGGTCATGGATATATTTGAAATCTGGATTCTCCCATTGAGCAATATTAATCCGGTTAAAAACCCTTTCCTTAAAAGGGTCAGTCTCTGAAGGAAGTGTCGAGAATGAATAACTAAATTCAATATCAAAATTATCTTTTAAATCCCGCTCCAGAAGAATAGCTTCTCTGAGGCTGAGTGAGTCTAAAATAACAAGGCAATATCTGTCTTTTTTTCGGGTAATTTCCGCAGTATTTTCTTCCTGACAATGTTCCAGTAGTTCATCATAAAGTTTAGGATATAACTTATAAAAAGTCTCTTCAAATTTGTTGGATTCTATCTCTCCATCTCTATAATATTTGTGGAGATTTTTACTTTCAGGATCCCAAATTCTTTTAAAAATCTGGAATATTGAATCAAAGGTTTTACCTTCAAATAATAAATCAAGGTCACCAGGGGTATAGACTGTCACTCTTTAGTTACCTCCATTTGGAGTTCGAAGGTTGCTCTTTTTGGAGCTTTTAAAGTACGCAGGAACTTAACAAGATCATTTTTTGACATATGGGTCTTGAGGATTATCGCTATAGCATGAGTTGAACCCGCTTCAATAACCGCAACTTTAGGCAATCCGAGCACATCAATATCATCTGATTCTAATCCTCCAGAAATTCGAAGGTCAATTTCTTCGATCGATTCCCCGCTATTAATAAGTCTGTCAAGTTTATCTACTAATTCTGGTTTAGTTGTTGCCGAAATAGGAGCCATTGGAGGAACAGTTACAGTTGATCGCTGTACCGGTGGTTGGGGAAGCGTAGTTTCTCCACCTCCTACCGGCTCTCCAACTTCCTCTCCAGGAGGATGTGATGTCCATATTCCTGGCTCTGGCGGTGGTGTAATGCTCACAAAGTCTTTATGAAAAACATACATCGAATCAACGATTGTTACGCTCCTCTCGCCAAAATAATCCACACCGCTCTGACTTGTCAATTTAATTTCTTTATCCTTTGTCAGTTCTTTAAGAGCGGTAGTAATCAATCCATCATCTGTAATTGTTGGATATTCACGTTTTATATACAAATCCTCTCTTAGGAAGTCTACTCTTATTCCCCTATCCCCTGTTTTTTGAGCAATCTCCATCACAGCAGACTTGACATTATCAATATCCGGTTTTACAGTATTTATAACAGCTTCTTTTGTTGCACTAGAAATATTTTTGGGTATGGTATTATCTCCAACAATCTTTAGCACACGCCCATATTTCTCAACAATTCGCTCTTTTAGGCTTTTCTTTTCATCTGCCACAATTTCATTGAACCCTTCTGGCAATTCCTTATCTTCCCCAGCAATCTTTTCTCCAGCGCATAGTCGTCGAGCCATCTCGATTAACCCTGTACTTTTAAGTGTAGTTCCCTTTTTAGGCACTACAATAACAAGGGTATTTTGATAAGTCTTCCCTTCAAAAAATGGCTTAAATCGCTCGTAAGATATATCATTTCCATCCAGGGAAACAGCAATTTTGAATAACTTCAAATCTGGTATCGATGATCCACCGCTTATTGGATCTAAAATATATACTTCCGATCCGGTGAAAACATCCTCTAATAGCATTCTCTCAATTCGCGCAATTGCATCGTCTTTAGAAATATCCTCAGCGCCAGCTTCAAGTACCGCATAGGGATTGGGTTCTTCCTCAATCGCATACTCCCCATTTAATTTATGCAAATACCATGCTTTCCTAAAAACGTTTCCAGTAAAAATCATCATTACTTCATTACTATTAATTCCTTGTCTAAGAATACCTAAAAGAAGATTTGTCTTATTAGCTCCTGACCGACCTTTCTTGGTTAGAGAGTAAATAAGAATCGTGTTTAGAGCTTCCTTTGCAAATTTTTGTTCTTTAAGTCTTTTAATATCCTCTATGCAATTCTCCACTATTTTATCATCAATCCAAACCAATTCATCTTTGATTATATCCTCACCATCAATTGTTAATTCAACATCGATATCTGACATTATAATTAAATCAACGAAATTCATTTTTGCATAAAGGATTTCAGCTAAAAGGTAGAGTAAACCTCTTGTGTTTTGATAATCCTTGCCCGCATGGAATCGTTCAAGCAATACTTTCAAAACCTCAGGATGGAAGGGATATTGCTCTATAAGCATTTCCTCCAGTTCCTTGTATTTTGGAAGAGTGAGATGCTCAGAACGCTTGTATAGCCCGACATACTGTTTAGCTATCGTATCAATGGCATCTTTATCCTTAATACGACTGATAAGTCGATATTGAATGATTTTTATCTTATCCTCATCATTTGATGTTAAATCAAACTTAATTGGATTTGTTCTTTGCATAACCCCCATTATATCGCTATTTTCAAGAAGAAGTGTAATGAATACAAAAAGTTTAACTTTTTTCTCGTTTGCAACATCCATTAAATTTTGAAGAAACGCCAAATTTGCTGTCTTCCTTGACTCTTGTTCTTCAGAAATCGAGCCATACCATTTCTCAATTTCATCAATAAATATCGCTACAGTCCCATCACCAATCAATTTTTTTATATCAGAGACTGTCGGGAAGTCACCAATATTTTTCATCAATTCTTGTTTCTCTAATTGTTCATAGATTGGCTCCCAAAGAAACTGGTATTTTTTATCCAAGTTTAACATTGGCAGGATAGCCGTTTTTGGGAAGGCTGGAATTAACTCAAATTCCATATTATTTTTTCTAAGCCATTCTTTTGACTTAGTAGGATCATTAAGAATATGATATACCGTTGTTAGAATATGCGACTTGCCAGTGCCATATGTACCTGTTACTGCAAAGGAGCTTCTAGTATCGGATTGTTTTTTTGGATCTATCTTCCTATTTATAAAATCCACGATCTTTTTTATAGCTTTGGTTGGGTATGTGCAATTAAATATTGTCTCGCTATCTTTTTCAAAATCACTCTCTTCACTTTTAAGTTTGTATAATTCGATTGTACCTTTCACATGGCGATTTTTGACCTCATCGCTAACTTCAACTATTTCTGATATTGTTATCATATCCCCTCATAATATTTTCATTTCCTTTAAACTGGCAAACGTGCCGTCTCCAATAATAACATGATCCATAATTGATATACCAAGTATATCGCCTACATCCTTTAATCTTTTTGAAATATCAATATCTTTATCGCTTGGAGTAGAATCACCAGATGGATGATTATGAACAAGCACCAACGATGTTGCGCTGGATGATATAGCTCCACGGAAGACCTCCCTTGGATAGAAAAAAGATCCTTCTATATTGCCAATTGAGATTGTCTCAGTTTTCAATACCTTTCCTCTAGCATTAAGATATGCGCACATAAGGTACTCCTGTCTTTGGAATCTGATTAATGGCATGAAGTAATCTGCAATATTGCTGGCTGTTTTGAAATAATAATCCTCTTTTTTTGATAGTTGCGATATATGAATCCTTTTGGATAATTCAAAACATGCTTTTAACTGTAATGCTTTTGCTTTTCCTATCCCATTTTGTTTTTGTAAGTCATCCACATCAGCATTTAATAGCTGATCTAATTTGCCATTGTAAGCATTCAAAATAACCTTCGAGGTATCTAACACATTCATGGCATGAGTGCCAGTGCCAAGCATAATTGCAAGAAGTTCTATATTAGATAAGTTTTCAAATCCCACTTTTAAAGCTCTTTCCCTAGGGAGCTCTTCCTGGGGTAAATTAAGATTATTTGTTTTTGCCATGCCACCTAAATTAATTCAAGGTATGATTTTATTTTTATAGTATTTATTTTTATTCTATTTAACTCTTTATCATAATTATATTACCATAATGATAGCTCCAAGTGTTCGCATAAGAAAGTTTCAGCGTTGAAATTTTCTCTATATTATATCCGTCTTCAAGATACTTTAACTGCATAGATTCGTTCGCTCCAACATAAGCTCAACGGACACCCAACGGAGTGCCAACGGACAGGTAACGGACAAACAACGGAGATTTAACGAAGAAATCAGTATTTGCAGCCTATGTTCAACAGCTTTTTTGGCATATGAGCAGCATAACTTCAACTGCTCCGCCAGGACAACAGGTGAATTGATCAGATACCTTGGTCGCGCCCCAACCAGATGTGGTACTTCTTCAAGTCTGCAAGGAAAAAAGCCCATCCCATCAATGGGGCGTCTATGAGGAGTTCCCTGCCCTTGATGATGCCCTGGAATGGCTTGAGACTATGGTGGAAGGGAGTATTTTATCAAGCCCCTCTGTGTCTGGGGAAGTTTAAGCTCGGCTACTATGAATTCGAAGGTCAGGACAAAGAGCAAATATATAAGGAAATAAACCTCTAAACTGGGAGCTATGGTATATTACCAATTCCCCCTTCCCCTTTTGGCGTTGGCGTCGGCGTTGGGAGGATGCGCACGGATCCGTGAAAATCCGTATGATATCCGTGTTCGATTTAGAACTAAACCTGTAAAACATGATTGCATGCCTTTTCAAGTTTTTCGATTAGCAAGGGAGCTATCAAGCTGAAGCATACAAATCAGCTTGCATAGTCCATACAACAATTTCGGTCATGTGAATATTCAATAGTCAGTCAAAATTTATTTTGTGATAAAACGTATCCTATCAAATTCTTTTGGATATACAGAAGTTGCATCAAAAACTTGATCTATAAGGAGTTTATCTTCAATATATATCCTAATAATCCATAAATAACGTGGGAAAGGTTTGTAGAGTTTCTCCATCTTATCTTTAATCTTTTGTTTAGATAAAAATTTCTTATATTTATTTAACTCAATTAAAAAAAGTTCATATCTGGCCTTTTTGGTTCTTTTTGTTCTTTTGGCCAACAAAAAAATATAGTATATAGAATCAAAACTTAATCTTATCTTAGGATATACAGGGATCATTAGTTTTTCAACTAATACACTTTTATATCCACGATTTTCAGTCCATTCATTTTTTAATGACGAAAAATTATTATTCGGTCTTGCTCGACTATAAGGTCCTATTGTGTCATCGTGAATATAAAGTTCTGTTAAAATTCCATTATTATGTCGATAGCCACTAATTATAACAGCATGTTTATCATGATTATCCTCGTCTTCTTCCCCATCTTCTTCGTTTTCTTCTTCCATCTTGAGAGCTGCTATAATTGGGAGTTTCATCTCGGAATAACCCCGCACGGCATCCGCAACAATATCGTAGTCATCAGGAATAAGTCTTTCAAACTTTTTTTGAATCTTTTCTATGTTTATGAACTCTGTTTCTAATCCTATCGAATTAAAATAACTTTTCATTTGCAACAGGGATAAACCAGTAGTGTTGGGAAAATTGCGTTCTTCCAAAGAAGCGAACAAAACAGATTTTTCAGTTACTTCAAAAGGACTTTCTCTTTGAGTTCCAAATAAAGCACTCAGAGGATAGAGAGCAATCCAACAAGCGGTTGTGGCGCAAGCACCCACAGCCTTATCTTGTGTCTGGAAAGGTAACGAATTTATTTTTAAGGGTATTCCAAATAGAGAAGCTTGATATGTGTCGGTATTATAAACTCTATATTCATGTCCTGGAATTACCTCTTTGAGATATGTTTTTAATAAAGTGCGGCCAACTAAAAAATACCCATCTTCATCCTTAATTGGCTTCATTACAACAAAACCAAGATAAGAATTATTTAATTTTTCGAATCCTTCCTTTTCTCCTCCTACTAATATTTTTTGGAAATCATAATTAGAAAAAACCTCTGAAAAGAAATGTAAGCGATGAGTAAACTTTGTGTCTATATTAAAAGAACGAGCATAAAATTTTGCATAGTCTATTAGATAATCTTTATCAATGTATTTTTCTTCAATGACAACGGTTTTAGCATTGATTTCGGAAAGATAATCATATATATAATTCCCTTGAAAAGATCCACCCAACTTATCCTTTATTTGCTCGAAAGGATGAACTATATTAAAAATATCCGTCTCGTTTTTAGCCATTTAAATTGTGAAGGGGCGTAGTAAATCATCGGCTGATAAAACACACAGTTCACGATGTAATTTCCCCGCATCTGAAAGATTTTTTTGGGTCATGACGCTATCCAAATCTTCCTCAATTTCCGCTAAGACTCTTTCTAAGTCAACTTTCGATCCACTTATTTTTTTTATTTCCCTACCCGACATTATAAGTTCCTCCTATCCACAAACAACATTAAATTGATGTCCCACATCAACGGAATGGCATTTTTGATAAAATCATTTGATAAAATAGACGCAATCATAAGCCCACAATGCTTGATTTTTGTCATTGCATCCGCACCAATATAGTTGTTTTATAAGTTATTACCCTTTACTTCTATATTATACGTATATAGCTTTCGATATTTATAGCTTTGCAAAAATCATAATTATTATAACAATGATACGCATTATAGATTCTCGATTGTAATTTATTGGTTAACATATATTTTATTGGACACAATTAATTTTCTGGTGTTTAACGCTCTTTTGTATCGTTCACACTATCTATTCCACCTATATCAAAAGTCTAAACCCTTCATGCGTACTGTTTACACACCTTTTCAAGTTTTCCGGATGCAGCATTCACCTTTTTGCGTATTCTCCTGATATCGCCCGCGATGCCCCCAAGCTTCTTTCGGATAGCAACCACCTGGCGCTTTGTCTCTTTAGGGGCAGGACCTCCAGTAACTGCACGCTTGCTGATATTGGCAGCAGGGTCAAGAGCCTCCTTAATTTCTTTTTCAGAGAGACCCCTGGCGCTCAGTTTCTCATGTATGAGCTTCATGGAAATAGCATCCAGGTCAGAAAGAGATGGAGTTTTTCCCGACCGCGCAACTGCTCCCACGATATGATGAGCTGTCCTGAAGGGGATGCCGGTCGTCCGAACGATGGTATCTGCAAGCTCCGTAGCTGTCATGAATCCCTTTTCAGACAATAGCTTCATGTTCTCTTTTTTCACCTTCATGGTACTTATCATCCCACGCGCCATGCGAACAGAAGACCGGACTGTGTCAGCGGCGCGCCATAGATGAGGCGTAGCTTCCTGCAAATCGCGGTTGTAGCTGTATGGAAGAGCTTTGCATATGGTCAGCACTGACATGAGGGCGCCGTTTGCTGTCCCTGTTTTTGCCCGCATGAGTTCTGCTATATCAGGATTTTTCTTCTGCGGCATTATGGATGACGTGGATGAATAACTGTCATCAAGTTCGATAAATTCGAATTCCGATGTGCTCCATAGTATCAACTCTTCAGCCATTCGGGAAAGAGATGTCATTAAGTTCGAGAAGCTGCTCATGCTCTCTATCATAAAGTCGCGTGTGCTCACCGCGTCCATGGAATTCCCGAGCGTGCCGTCAAAACCCAGGAGTTCAGCTGTCCTCTTCCTGTCTATTGGAAATCCTGTGGAAGCGAATGCTGCCGCTCCGAGCGGATTCAGGTTCGTGCGCCCGTAAGCGCCGTTCACCCGTTCAATATCGCGAAGCAGCGCACTTGCATGCGCAAGAAGATGATGTGCAAGCGTAGTAGGTTGGGCATGCTGGGTATGGGTGTATCCTGGCATGATGGTCTCATGATGTTTTGATGCAGTGCCTGACAGCGCAGCAATGAGGTCATGCAGCTCCTCCATGAGGTTAACAAGTTCTTCCCTGAGGGAAAGCCGTATGCACGTCGCGACTTCATCGTTCCTTGAGCGCGCCGAGTGCATCCTGCCGCCCGTATCCTCGCCCACCATTTCTATAAGCCGCGCCTCAAGTGCAATGTGTACGTCCTCATACGAAGTGTCAAGTGCCGAGATCCCGTCAGCCTTTATCTTTTCAAGCCCCGAAAGTATCGCTGCGCAGTCGCTTTCGCTGATAATGTCCTGCTCCCTGAGCATAACCACATGCGCCCTGTCCACTTCGATATCAGCCTCAAATAGCCGAATGTCAGCTTCCATTGATGAGGTAAACCGTGTAATGTCCTCGTCCGGCTCCGCCGACAGCCGCCCTCGTCTTAATATATTCATAGTTCCTTCTTTAATTCATTTCATCAGGTATAAATTATCTGATGACTGACCGGGTTGATGTATAGGTATTTCTATAATGATGTTATCCTGATAAAAACTATATAATCTACCATGAACTATAAGAGATAGATTATGATAGAGAACATCCTCTGGCTTTCACTGGGATTGCTGATCGCAGCCTCGCTCATCCCGAAAGAAAAAGACCTCAAGTTCACTGCTGCAGGCGCAGGCTGGGCGTTTTTTTCAGTCCACTGGTTGTTGCAGTGGCAGCATTATGTTGATCTGGGTGACTTTGTCAACCTGCTGCTGACCGTGATCGCCGCTTTAAGCTGTCTTTTATTGGGGTTTTTGCTTATAAAGAAGGACAGGCGCTTAATGAGGGACATAAACGGCATAAGCATCATTAACTCCATTTTTATGGCAACGACCGCATCGGCTG
>Ga0180732_1001757_pt1 | contig 12638 bp, 13 predicted proteins | sample KR11_01MetaG_FD_148674 | JGI IMG/M metagenome (GOLD analysis project Ga0180732, IMG submission 148674) | Groundwater microbial communities from the Olkiluoto Island deep subsurface site, Finland - KR11_0.1 MetaG | ecosystem: Environmental > Aquatic > Deep subsurface > Groundwater | place...
TAGTAGCGATGACCGGCGATGGAGTGAATGACGTTCCTGCGCTTGCGAATGCCAATGTCAGCATCGCCATGGGGATAAAAGGGACTGACGCTGCAAAGGATATTTCTCATATTGTGCTGGCGGATGATAACTTCGCAAGCATTGTTGCAGGCGTTGAAGAGGGAAGAGGAATAAGGGATAATATTAAAAAAGCCATCTATTTCCTGCTTTCCACCAACTTCGGGGAGATCGTAACCCTTATCCTTGCATTAATAATAGGCTTACCGCTGCCCCTTGCAGCAGCCCAGATACTCTGGGTGAACATGGTTACTGACGGCGTTGTGGTAATACCGCTTATCACCGAGCCAAAAGAAAAGGGTATAATGAAAAGGCGCCCTGCTCCTTATGATGAGCCTTTTGTGACAAAATGGATGATGCCGAGGATAGCGCTTGGCGCTCTTGTGATGGGCATAGGCTCTATCTCAATTTTTTATTATTATGATCCCAAAAACTCTCCTGAGCTTGCAAGATCAGTGGTATTTACAACGCTTGTTGTATTCCAGTGGTTCAATGCCCTGAACGCGAGGTCGTTTACCAGTTCCATATTCGGTATGAATCCGCTGTCAAATAAGAATCTATTGATCGGTCTCGGGTTAGGAATGATTCTTCAGATGGCTGCTATTTATTCTCCGTTTATGCAGCCTTTTCTGAAGACTGCGCCTCTTGGAATTATGGATTGGATAAATATTATTGCAGTTTGCAGTTCAGTCATATTAGCAGTTGAACTCTACAAATATGCTGTTAACCGCAAGGGATTTATTCGATAGCCATGATATTATCATATATAGACAAGCAGGAGTGCATAAATGCAATCAGCGCCTTCGGGGCAGGCGGGTTTTTGGAGAGATACAAACCTGAGCTTATAGAGGAGCTAAAATCTGTAAAGCATAAACTTGTATGGATCCACGGCGCAGGCTGCTCAGGCTGCACCATGTCCTTTCTAAACTGCGACCCTGAGCTTCTTGGCACAATACTCAGGAATGAATGCATAATATACCATAAAACGCTTCTTGAGCAGAGCGGATTTTTCTTAGGAGGCATACCTGTACGCGCTCCTGAAATAAATATCGAGTATTATCTTAAGGATATTGAGAAAACAGGGGGCTATGTGCTTGTGGTGGAGGGGGCGCTTGTGGAAGGACCCGATAATAGTGGAAAGTACTGCCTGATAGGCGGTGAAACTGTAAAAGAAAGGATAATTAAAGCGGCAAATAAGGCTAAAGTGATAATCTCCCTTGGCACATGCGCCTCCTGCGGGGGCGTACCGGGCGACAGACGCTCGGAAAGTGTAGTAAAGGACTTTCCCGGACTTGTATTCAGAGGCGTGGCTGATAGAAGGATCATTCTTAAGGAGCATGGCATAACCAGGCATGTTGTTAACCTTCCGGGCTGCCCTCCGAAACCTGAGCAGATTTTAGCTCTGCTACTGCTGCTCCTCCTTGATATGCTCCAGTTCCCTGAAGATTCAGGCATGCTTGACGAATATCTCAGGTTCAAGATAATAAAAGGAGGCTGAATGGAAATCATCCTTGACCCCATCTCACGAGTTGAGGGGCACATGCGCGTTCTCCTTAATGTGGAGAAGGGCATTGTTAAGGAGGCAAGATGTTCAAGCACGCTATTGCGGGGCTTTGAGAAGGTCCTGGTTAATCAGGAACCAAGAAGAGCAGCTTGCTTTACTACGAGAATATGCGGATTCTGCCCCGCATCTCATGCTTTTGCAGGCGCGGGGGCGCTTGACCGGTTGCATGGCGTGGATTCTTTACCTCCTGACGCCCTGCTTGCAAGGAATATAATCCAGGGCTTTGACTTTATCTCCAACCATATTACGCATTTATACATGCTCTGGTTTCCCGACCTCGTTAACCCAGCCTACAGCGGGGTTATTGAAAAGAAGCTCTGGGATGAATTCCTCTTGAGATTTGCACCGCCGGCGCACAGAGTTCACAGCCAGCATATTCCACCAGGAACATCATACCTTAAGGCGCTGCATATGAGAAAGATGCTTCAGGAGGCTATCTGTGAACTTGCAGGAAATGAAATAAGACCATATCCGGGAGGACTTGACATCAAACCCCAGGATAACTGCGCCGGTATTCTGAAGGAGAGACACAACAAAGTAATGGCATGCTTATCATCCATGCTCGGCGTACCGTGGAAAGAGTGGATTGAAAACACATACCTCACAAATCCTGAGAGTGCAGTAAGGTATCTTCTTGATCTCAATAAAAAGGATTTTTTCTCAATGGGAGATTTTGAGCTTTTTGCAGTTATTGGCGCTGAACTGGCTGGAAGGGATGACAACCTGATGCTCGATAAATGCGGATGCCATGAGGAGAATTTCCTGTCCTCTGGCGCTTTCAATGAAAATGGAAAGATGATTTTCAAGCAGGGTTTCATGTCCTCTGAACTTGAGCGCTTGCCCTTTGACATTGACAAAATCACAGAGAACTGTGCATCTTCCTTTTATTCAGGGAATGAAGGCGATCCTTTTGAAAGCAGAACCGAGCCCCTCCCCGCGAACGAGATAGTATATGGCGAAAAATACACCTGGGTGAAAGCTCCTCGATACGATGGCAAAACCTGCGAAGTCGGGTCGCTGGCGAGGCTTCTTATCGCAGAGGAGCCTCTTATCACGGGTCTTGCAAAAGAATTCAAAAAGAAAAAACTTCCTGTTGCAAGCGTATATATGAGATTGATAGCAAGGATACAGGAAATGCTTGTTGCTGGGTACCTGCTTGATGGATGGATAAATGAATTTGATCCGAAAGGCATATTCAGGGTGCAGCCGGAAAAACTCATGACTACAAGAGGCTTTGGCATCTGGGAAGCGCCAAGAGGCTCATTAGGTCACTGGATTACGCAAAAGTATGGCGTGGTCTCAAATTATCAGATAATCACTCCTACAACGTGGAACGTTTCGCCGGGTGGTGTTATGGAAAAATCCCTGGAAGGAAGCCCTGTATGTGCTTTTGGCAACAAATATGGGATCGACTGCTCAAACCCCATTACTGCATTGCACATAGTGAGGAGCTTTGACCCATGCAATGGATGCGCGGTGCATGTTTTGGATTCCTCGGGGACATATCAAATTCAGGTTTGTTGACTAAAGCTCCCTTAAGTATAATCTTTTCATTACTAATGACTATATATAGCATAAAATCAATTTTACTAATATGAACATACAACAACTCAAAGAGATCATATTCCAGCAAAAAACCGAACTTGAAAAAAAAGACCGGGGAATAGAAAGAAAATCCCTGGCTCATATTGAGAAATATCTCAAACTGCCTCATGCAGTCGTAATAACAGGTGTCAGGCGGTGCGGCAAATCAACCATCCTTGCACAGATAATGGCAAAACACATGAAGGACGATTATTATTATTTGAACTTTGAAGACGAACGCCTCATCCAATTTTCTGCAGCAGAAGATTTCGATATTCTATATCAGTCATTTCTCGAACTCTATGGAAAGCATCAAACCTTCTTTTTTGATGAGATACAGAATATCAAGGGCTGGGAGCGATTCGTTAGTCGAATGATCGATACCGGCTTTAAATTCTTCATTACAGGTTCAAATGCAAGATTGCTCAGCAGGGAACTTGCCACACACCTGACCGGAAGACACATGACTGTGGAAATATATCCGTTTTCATTCAGGGAATTTCTTGATTTCAAAAAAGTGAGAATAAAGAAAAACATGGAATACCTGACAGAAGATCGGGCAAATGTCAAGAATTATCTTCTCAAATATATTCAGGACGGTGGATTCCCCGAATATTTGAAATATGGGGAAAAAGATGTGCTAAGCAGGCTTTATAGCGACATAATTTTCAGGGATATCATTGTAAGGCATGGAATAAGGGAAGTGAAAGCATTTCAGGAGATCTCGGGTTTTCTGATGTCAAATATTTCAAACAGAATAAGTTATAATAGAATAAAGGATGTATTTGATCTTGGAAGCACGAATACAGTAAAAAACTTTACAGAATATCTTGAAAACAGCTTTCTTATCTTTTTTGTGAACCAGTTCTCATATTCGAAAGGAATACAGGCTGCATCCCCAAAAAAAGTGTACTGTATTGACACCGGATTAAGGAACATTGCGTCATTTCGATTCTCTGAAGATACCGGAAGGCTTGTTGAGAACGTGGTTTTCCTGGAACTGAAACGAAAAGGTATGGAAATATATTATTGGTCAGGCAAAGGTGAAGTGGATTTTGTAATAAAAGAAGGACTGCATGTAAACGAACTAATTCAGGTCTGCTGGAATATTTATGATGGAGATAAAAAGAATGCTGAATTGAAAGGTTTAATTGAAGCAATGGATGAATTTGATCTAAAGACTGGGCTTATGATAACAGAAGATTCTGATCTTGAAGAAAATATTGGTGACAAAAAAATAAAATATATTCCGTTGTGGAAATGGCTGCTTGATATATTTTAAATAATTAATATCATTTCCCCTTTATTTCAACCTTTTTGTCATCCCCAAAATACACAGTCCTGTGCGGGAATGGAATTTCAATGCCAGCTTCATCAAAAGCAGCCTTTATCCCCATTATCAGTTCTGATCTTACATCGAACAATTTACTTCTCTGTATCCATACCCTTGCCTCAATATCTATGCTGGATTCTCCGAACTTTGTAATAATGATCATGGGTTCAGGCTCCATAAGAATATTTTCATTACTTTTCAAAACAGAATCAATTTTTTCAACCGCTTTCTGAATATTTTCCTTGTAAGCGATACCAACGGGAATATCCAGCCGTCTTATCTCGTATCTTGATATATTGATTATCCTTGTGTTCGCCACTGTTGAATTCGGTATCCTCATATACCGGTTATCGAAAGTCCTTATCCTTGTGGAAAGAAGACCTATGTCAAGAACATAACCTGCCTGCCCATCTATCTCGATGGCTTCGCCTATCTCAAAAGGTTTGTCTGCAATAAGGAAAAAACCTGAAATTATATTGGAAACCGATGTCTGGGCTGCAAACCCTATCACTATCCCCATTATTCCTGCCGCTGCAAGCACACCTGTGAGGTTAATGTCGAATTCTGCAAGAACTGAGATTATCGTTGCCAGGATCAACACATAAAAAACCACGTTCCTGGTAATGCCTCCTATGTGGCTTCCGAGTTTAGCTGTCGCAATATTACCCGATACGCTTGAGATAAGCTTGGAGGCGACGAGACCAGTCACTAATATCAATATCGCTTTGATCACTGTGGAGTATTGTGCATAGATGCTGTAAAAGTCGATCATAATCCAAGCTCCCTGGCAATACCGTATCTATCGAACCTTGTAATCACTGTTCTTGTCACCGACATTTTCCGGTCGATCAAATGATGAGGATTGATGGCTTTTGTCGTGGTCTGGGTGCCGTATTCCACATTGAACTCATCTAAAGATAGCACATAAATATATACCTTATTCGTGAATAAACCGTTATCTCCTTTATAAAGGGACAGGTTATGAGGGTCAATTACTATTTTTTTTATCTCCCTTGCAGCGTCTCCTCTATTGAGTATTCTGAGGGGCACGAGGGCATCCTGCGTCTCAAACGGAAGGTCAAATTTGATCTGGGCGTCTGCATATACGCACAGCGCTCCCCTGTTGACTTGGCCATGCCATGCATTCCTGCGATACTCGAAATGCCTGTCTACCTCAATTGATTTTTCATTGCTTTTGAGAAAAAGTTTTGTTACAAGAGGAAGTTTCAGGAAGAACTTGATCTGGGATTTCTGGGAAATGTGGAGAACATCTTTGAATTTTATTAAATAAGGTATGTCATAAAAGTCCTTTTTCATCTCAAGCGATAACCTGCCTGAAAGACCCGCGATGCTGTGCGAGGTTGCTGTTGTGATGTTAACAGCAAAAGGGTCCAGCCTCTCAAATAAATACTCTTTTCCAAAAAAATCTAACTTCAACGCCGCATCAATCTCGATATTTTCCATCAATGATTAAATAGATAAAGTTGTATTAATATCTTGGCGAAGCTGTCAAAACTCATTTCATTACCATGAATTCGCCTGCATCTATACCAATTTTCTTCCTGTTGTAATACGCACTCACAGTATAATTATAATCTCCGGTCTTTAACCTCTTCGGAATCCGCCATGATCTCTCTATGGATTTCTGTGTTCCCACCTTCATATTATTAATTCTCTTTACCAGTTTTTTAACCCTGATATGATTTTGATCATAAATTTTTATAACAATTCTTGCTCTCTTCCAGACAACTTCACCCGCGTTCGTCACATATATCAGAAATGTCAGTATGTTTCCTGCCTGCAGCATATACGGCTCTGCTTTCGCCTGTATCTCTAACCTTACCAGTGGAAACAGAATCCCCCGCGTTACCAAAACTTCCCTTATTAAATGCTCATATGCACCATCATAAATATTTTTGTCAGCGATAATAATTGCATCAGCCGCATCCTCAAACCTGGAATTAATGTTCAGATTGTAATTGCTTTCGATCACCAATCTGATAGCATTATCTCTTGCAGCAAGCCTCTTTGATTTGATCTTTGAGGCACCGCCCAATTGAAGATAAATATCCCAGAGAGTAGCAGACCATATCTCTCCATCCCGGTCGCAGCTTTCCAGTCCTAGAAAATCCTCAGGATAATGCTTTTTGCTATCAACCCTGCCTACACAACCACCTATCTTGCCTATGCCATTCCAGTCACCAACACATTCCCGGTTAATTCCCTTGCATCATTGCTGTAGTATGAGTTATTCACGAAATCCCCGTGAACGTTTACTTTTACGGGTTTGTTGCATAAGCTTGAGAATCCAAGACTCTGTATATATCTCGCAGCCTCACCTATGTGGTAATATGCCATCACCTCTTTAAAACTCTTATCATGTCTTTTATAGTAAAAAAACAAGTCCGGCTCTTTTGCCCTGTTCGGCGTATTGCATGTATCCACATACGTGCCCCTTAGATAACCCGAGCCGTCAAGCTCTTTCAGAACAACTGTGGAGTAAGCCCTGTCAGGGATCTCGGACTCTGCAGTAAGACTCCTGTCCCCCAGAGCAACTACAGGATTTGGAATAAAAACTCTTCCTTTGCCTGTGGCCCTGAGGAGTGCATCCAGGATATCCAGTATATTGCCTTTTTTATCGAGATATACATGCCATTCCTCGATAGGATCGGTCAGATGAACAGCCACTTTCCATCCTGCATGGTATTTATTTTCTTTCGGATAGATGACCTGTTCACCAAGAACGGTCCCTGCAATTCTTTGTTCGGCGTTGAGGGCATCAATAGCAGTGTGAATCGCCTCTTCCTGTGAGATGACCTTTTCCCAGGGTTCGACATAAAGGTCAGGATAATAACAAATATCGACTTTTTTTACCAGGTTATTTTTATCCATATGAACCGAAGTAAAAGCATTGTGTACAGGCAATTCATTGACAAACTGCTGGAATATAACATGGCTGCCCCAAGACTGTTCACTTTTCTGATCAATGTTAAATCTTGTAAACCTTCCTTCATCTTAAATAGTTTAAGATTATTAAGAAGGAATTTTCGCGCAGCCTCTTCAGGGTCTTTTTCTATCTCAACTGATAAAATCCCGCATAAATGAGATGGGATACCTCTTCTACTCCATATAACATGCAGGCTCAGGTCCAGTCTTTTCAGCTTTTCCAGGGCGTTAAGCTGAGCTTTTATTGGTTTTACAGGGCTTGTTCTCTTTTTTCTCATAATAGTCAGATAATCTTATATTAGCCAGATAATCTTATTCCCATTACTCCTGCTATCCTGATTACCAGATTTATAAAAAGTATAATTGGTATTACAAATTTTATTATGTGATAAAACAGCATTTGCATCCATCTTTCTCCTCCGATATGATGGAAAATGACATCCGGGTCCATGAACCATCCTACAATTATACTTAAGATCAATCCAGCAAGGATTATCCCGATGGTCCCAAAAGCAAGGTCATTGATATCAAGTATGGGCATTCCAAATAGTTCTAAATTAAGTGAACTGTAACTTAAAGCAGAAGGCAGGCCAATAAGGATCACTAACAGAAAGATCATCGATGTAGCTTTTTTCCTGTCAATGCCATATGTGTCTATCAGTGTGGCAACTGGAACCTCGAGCATGGACACAGCAGAAGTGAGAGCTGCAAAAAAGAGGAGTAAAAAGAATACTGCTCCAAAAAAGAACCCATATTCCATCTCATGAAAGATCGAGGGAAGTGTGACAAAAGCCAGTTGTACTCCTGCCGCAGGATCAACCCCAAAGGTAAATACGATGGGAAATATGATAAGCCCGGCAAGAATTGCTATAAAAAGGTCAGAAATAGTGATCAAGGCAGCGCTTTTTATTATCTTTTCATCGCCCATATAGCTTCCATAAGTGAGCATTATACCTGTTCCTACGCTCAGAGAGAAGAATGCCTGACCGAAAGCCGCAGTCCATACAAAAGGGTCAGATAGTTTTGAGAAGTCAGGACTTAAATAAAATACAACTCCGGCCATCGCTCCTGGCAATAAAAGGGAGAAAACAAGTAACACCAGCAGCATCACAAATAAAAGAAAAAAGCAAGTATCCATCCGGTTATTACGAGATAATAACTCAATATCATGACCATTATGAAGACCAGGAAGAACCCGGCTATCTTGAAACCCTTTCTAATAGCAGTGAAAGCAGGTACAACAGAAGTCTTAAGGTGTCTTCCAAGTGCGAACTCGATTATCATCAGAGGCAGGCCGAACAAAAAAACAGCTATCAGATAAGGGATCAGGAAAGCTCCGCCCCCGTTCTCCCCTACTATGTAGGGAAAACGCCAGATGTTGCCTATCCCCACTGCCGAGCCTATGCTTGCAAGGATGAAACCTAAATTGGATGACCATTTTTCTCTCATATTCTATCCCTTTACTTTGATGTATTAATATTATTAACGTATGCAGTGTATCCATTATCCCATATTTGTTACCAGATGCTACATAGTCAATTGCTTCAAAAATGACTCTGCCCTCTCTTCACCACAATTCATCAGATCTCGAATAAAAGAAGGAGAGCGATCCAGTTTGGAGGAATAATCCAGCGCCAGATCAATTTCAATTTTTTTTATTTCCACATGCTTATATCTATCTGTTGAGAAATGGCCGTCTTTCAACCACCTGTTGAAAGATTCAATAGAACTTATTTCCTGATTAAGTGAGAGGTTACCTGCGAGTTCGTTTCTACGATCAAGTATATCTTCCACGGTTTTAGGTTCATCACCTCGAACTTGCGGATTTATCTGGATGATCCATATTTCATCGGTTTTGCACTCGTCCGGCTCCAGATCATGAACAAAACATTCAATTGGAGGGTTATGAGAAAACAACCCATCCCAGTATGAACGATTGCCAATCCTGACAGCTGGAAATAAGAGAGGAACAGCCGCTGAAGCAAGAATGACCTGTGAAGTGATCTCAGTATTCTTGAAAATTCGGAAATTACCATTGCATACATCTACAGTACCAACGAACAGGGATGGACTCGATGGTTTTTTGAGCAAATCCTGGATCTCATTAAAATCAATAAGTTGTTCAAGTATTTGCTTTAAACGATCCTGCCCATAAGGAGGATAGTGGTAAGGACTTATTTCAGGAATAGGAAAACCACTGCTTCGCAGTCTTGTCAATGTAGTCACAAAGTAATTTATTCCTGCATCCCAGGGGTTATTTGCCATCATTTCTTCCCAAAAAGAGTCCAGCAGCTCGATACTTTTTTTCTCATCATTTTTCAGCAAACCATACCAGGCGAGCAAAGCGCATATTGCACCGCCAGAACTGCCGCTGAAATCGATGATATTATAACCTTTTTTATTTAAATTTGGGGACTCCTTCAAAATTTTCTTGAGCACGCCGGCTGTAAAAGCAGTATGACTGCCACCGCCCTGGCATGCAATACCTATTTTCTTGATCGAACATTCTTTTTGCATAACAACCTCCATTCAAATTAAATGATAACTAAACTATTCCAGTATGAGCCAGGATCAGGATAACGAAAAGCGCTATAAGTGGGATGAATATGTTCGCCACCAATATATCGAAATAAGATTTTTTGTGAGTTAATCGAGTAATGGAAAGCAAAGTAATTATGGCGCCATTATGGGGTAAAGTATCCAGTCCTCCACTTGCGATAGCGGAAACCCTGTGCAGTACTGCAGGATCGATCCCGTCCCTGATTGCCCAGTTATAAAACTCCTCTCCGAAAATACCCAGGACTATAGCCATGCCTCCTGACGCAGACCCTGTAAGTCCTGCAAGTACCGTAGTTGAAAGAGCAGTAGCAATTATTGGATTTGGGGAAATATCGATCAGTGATTTACTGATAATAGAAAATACGGGTAAGGTCGCGATGACCGTTCCGAAACCAACTACTGATGCGGTATTAAATATCGGCAGAAGGGAATCGGCAGCCCCTTCATCCATAGTTTTGATAAGATCGGCCCAGCATTTAAAACTCCGGGCATAAAGCGCAGCAGTAGATAGTATGGCAATGACAAGTGCGATGATCAGGCTCCACATTCCAATAACACCCTGAGACGTTTCGAACATGGGAAATATCACGCGTGAAAGAACAAGGAAAACTACAGGAATAAGGATTATCGAAATAACAGCCCTTTGAAAACTGGGAATTCTCACGTTCTTCACGGGTTTGTTGTCTTCATTGTCATTCTCTCCGTAACCTTCGCCAGCCGCCTTAGCTCTATTTGCTCTTCTTTCCAGCCACATCATTCCCAGTCCAAACATTATGAGGGCAGCAACAATACCCAGGATCGGGGCGGCAAACAGATCAGTCTTGAAATATGGCATAGGTATTGCATTTTGGATCTGAGGTGAACCTGGAAGAGCGGTCATTGTAAAGGAGAAAGCTCCAAGAGCGATAGCTGCAGGTAACAGTCTCTTAGGTATTTGCGCTTCCCTGAAAAGATGCGCTGCAATAGGATATATGGCAAAGACAACAACGAACAGAGAGACTCCGCCGTAAGTGAGTGCAGCACAGGATAATACTACTGCAAGAATGGCTTTTTCTTTTCCTAGTCTGGTCGTGATAAAATTGCCAATAGCTATGGAACAACCAGTTGCTTCAACTACCTTTCCAAAAATTGCACCCAGTAGAAAGAGTGGGAAAAAAGACAATATAAATCCTACAGTACCTTTCATATAAGTTACTGTAAATACTTCCATCAGATGAAGTCCTGGAGCAAACGATGCCGCTACCAGCGCCAGCAGCGGTGATATAATGATGACACTGAGTCCCCTGTAAGCAAGGTAAATAAGTAAACACAGTGCAAGTAGGATCCCCAGCAATTCCAATATCATTAATTCAACCTTCAACTTGTGTTTCAAATAGAAAAGCTTTTTGATTTTTCTTTTGCATTATTATTATACCCCGGACAGCGCCAGATATGTAATAATTGGAAGCAGTACAGTAACTACTGCTCCGTACCTGTTCGTTTCCTTTGTATAATCCACATTCTGCCACCAGTCAACATCTATATGGATGATAGTTGTCACGATAAGCGAGGATGCCAGGAAAACATAGGTTGAGATCATGATCTTATCTATCAGCATCAGGAACCCAAGAGGCGGAAGTGATGCGGTCTGGCTTATATGGAACATTACCGCAGATATCAGCATGCTTGTGCCAAGACCGAGTCTCTGCGCGATCTTGTCAGGGCGGAAGAAGAATGAAAGCCCTGAGACAACACAGAATATGAATGGCGGAAGAAGGGTCTTGATAGCCGTAGAGGTCTTTTCACGCTCTATATCGATCACAAAATTCCCCCGTGAATATGATTCGTTCCACTTGTACTCTTTGTCCGTGGCTTCAAAGTCCCATCCTTTTATCAGCCATCCCGATGCCCTCACATCTTTGTCCAGCCCGCTTTCATCGACTGCAGGTGTATAATGAAGCGTTTGCACAGTATTTAGCGAATCTTCAAAATCTATCTTAAGTGCCTGGGTATCAAAAGGATAATCCTTGAAACGCGGTTCAGAATAAAGGGAAGCCTGTATCCTGTACCATATCTCCCTTTTGCCGGTAGCCGGATCGGTCTCATCTGAGATCAACTCCTTGGAATTTGCCCTGCCATTCATGAATTCGAACTTTACCGGCGTTATATTCGATGATGCGTCCCACCTGAACCACATGTAAAAATCCATGGTATATGTGCCTTTGTTCACCTCGTAGTTCCCCAGACTGATAATATAAATGCCCGTCCCCACTTCGACAGGTTCAGAGGCTGATGAGATGGGCATAAATAATATTGCGAGCAGAACTATAACCGTAAGTAACCGTAACATACTCCAAGTTAATTTTTTTGGCTTATTAAAGTTTCGTATATGAAAGTGTCTATATCAGAGATAAGAATTACCGCATCTCAAGGATGGGCGGAGAAGATTGGGCGCAGGGCAGTTTTCATGGTTCTGTCGGTTACCTTTGGGATGTTGTTAGGAAATATATTTCAGCTAATAACACATATGAATATAATGCGAAATAGTCCCGTATATTCCTTAAAAACAGTATATACAGGCCTCGTACAACGTACGGGGTATACCGGTGACTGCGG
>Ga0180732_1001758_pt1 | contig 12636 bp, 12 predicted proteins | sample KR11_01MetaG_FD_148674 | JGI IMG/M metagenome (GOLD analysis project Ga0180732, IMG submission 148674) | Groundwater microbial communities from the Olkiluoto Island deep subsurface site, Finland - KR11_0.1 MetaG | ecosystem: Environmental > Aquatic > Deep subsurface > Groundwater | place...
GTGTATTATCCTCGGCTTTGGATCGTTTATTTTAAATTTTTGATAACCGCCATGTTTGTAATTCCGGTTGATAAGATCTCTATGCAGTGATAAGATATTATCCATTAGGTAAAACTGGAATTCTTGGACGTCTTTTCTCTGTTTTTTCTCGTTCAAAAATTCCAGCCATGCCTCCAGCAAATTATTAATGTTTGTTATCTCTTCAAATTTATGATTCAAAATAATTTTCATAGTCAAAACATAAATAACAAAAACGAGCCACTAAGCCCCCCCCCCCAGACTGTTGCCTGTTTTACAAAAGCTGAAGGATGCATATATTTTTTGGTATCAAAATTATTTAATCTTACCGAAACCGCACAAATATTCTTTGGGTGAAAAAATTGATAAACTTTTTGTCGAAGCGATGGAAGCAATAGTTACTGCCAGTTTTCTCACTCAAAAAGAAAAACTTCCGTACGTGCGTTTGGCAACAAGAAAAATTGATACGCTAAAAATATTTCTGATTATTCTTTGGGAAACAAAATCTTTCGATAACAAAAAATATATTGCTCTGTCTTTAAAGCTGGGCGAGGTCGGCAGAAATCTCGGCGGTTGGTGTGGGCAGATTATTAAACAAAACTCTCCTAAATAAGGAGAGAAATAAAGAGAGTTGCGGACAGAGCCGCGGGATTGTTGTCGTTGAAGTCATTGTCGAGCCAGTTGTAGTTCCAGTTCCACCTGTCGTCGTTCCAGTAGAGGTAACGGACGTTGAGGTTGCCATCGGAGTTGCGGTTCTGCATAAAACGCCTCCCATACCACCACCCTTTGAAGTAATATTTTACGATCTCGGGGTTGAATCGAATTCCGTATCTTAAATACGATAGCGTCTTATACCAAGTATCTTATTTTTTGAAAGTGATTCGCATGCCCTCCGTTTGAAACCGTAATCGCAAACGCTCTCAGCATACGAACGCTGGATTCGGCAGCGGGAAACCGTGATCGCCCGCATATTCGCCTATTACCAGATATATTTTAGCAAAAAAAATTGCCCTCTGCAATTCCACACGAATGTGAAAATGCAAAGGGCAAAGGATCCGAGGACAAGAGCAAAAGATCGAGTCCAAAGGACTTAGATACTTGCGGACAGAGCCGCGGGATTGTCGTCGTGGAAGTCATCGCCGAGCCAGATGCAGCTCCAGCTCCACCTGTCGTCGTCCCAGTAGAGGCAACGGACGCCGAGGCTGCCATCGGAGTCGCGGTAAATCGTGCCCCAGAAGAACACGTATTTGCCTTTCCACTCCTCGGGGATTAGCTCGGTGTGGGCCAGTAAGTAATCCAGAACGTTGGCGTTCAAGACTGGCTTTACGGCGAGCTCTTTGCGGAGCTTATTGCCCTCGATGCACTTGCCGTCTTTCTGACCAGCGGACAAATAGAGCTGAATGAGCTCCTTTGACCACTTGACCTTCCCGGATTTCTTGTGCTCCTCGACCTTCCAGCCTTCGGGCACGAACGGATCTGCGTCGCAGTCAATCACGTGCTCTGCGGGCTTGATCTCGGAACGGCCGAGCAACACGTCGCGGACATCCGCGAGCTTACTGCCAGTTGACAACGCCTTTACAATCGCGCCGTCCCAGCCTCCTGCTCTGTTCATTGCCAGCTCCAACTCGTGTGCTTGTCCAACACTCAATGTGAAGTCGTTAGTCATGACTAACTTCTCCTTTCTGTAGTGAGACTTGTTCTTTCAAACTCGTCTCGGGTTTCTATCGTGGCTCAGCACCATGCTTTACCACACCAGAAAATTGTCTATTTCTAAACCGCTTTCTGGTGTGGCAAAGCGCAAGTATTTTAGATATAAAAGAACTATTTTATTATATTCTCATTATATCGCATAACCATAATCTTGTCAAGACAATACACACCAAAATAATTTTTAATTGATTGCTTTTAATTATCTTTGAAAAGAAATATAATATTTGAATATGAAAAAAGTTTTATTTATATTATTTTTCGTTTTATTGTTCTGCCCTTTTTTTGTTTTAGCGGCGGACAATGTAGAAATTAACACCTCTTCTCTGCAACAATTAGAAACATTGACAGGCATTGGTCCCGTAAAGGCGCAAGCGATAATAGATGCAAGGCCATATTCTTCGATAGATGATTTGTTGAGGGTTAGTGGTATTGGAGAGAAAACCTTGCAGAAAATCAAAGACCAGGGACTGGCTTATGTTGGTGAAAATCCTAATGACCAAATCCCAATTTCAAATGAAAATCAAAATCCCGCGCTCACACAAACACCCGATGTTAACGGAACCCCAACATCGGGTGTTGACGCTACTCCAGTTTATCCTGGCGGTGTTTTTATAAATGAAATCTTGCCAAACCCCGAAGGCGCCGACGAGACAGACGAATGGATTGAATTATACAATTCTAATAGTTTTGACGTTGACTTGTCTGGCTGGCAAATTCAAGATACAGAGGGCACAATAACAACTTATACAATTAACCCTTCGGCAAGGAGTTCGACTGAGGCTCTCTCGAAGTCCTCAGGGCAGGCAAAAATTTTAGCTGATGGGTTTTTGGTTTTCAAAAGACCCGATACAAAAATAATGCTGAATAACGATAAAGACGGAATAAATTTATTAACGCCTGATAAAAAGATCGTTGATTCTGTGACTTTTACTTCAGCCCCGTTGGGTCAGTCGTATAATAAAATCCCTTCCGACCTGTCTGCGCAGGTAGGATGGCAATGGAGTTTAACATTAACACCCGGTGCTAAAAATATTATTCCTATCGCTGCAACAAAAACCCCTTCGACAGGGAGTTCGACTGAGGCTCACTCGAAGTCCTCAGGACCTAACGGCTTGTCAAAAGCAGAAAATTCTGTTAAAAATAACTACGATGGAGCGGGATTAGCAGATTTGAGCCAGAGCATAAACACAAACCAAAATAGTATGACAAAGAGTCCTTGGTTCTTGTTTTTTACGGTTTTAGCAATAACGATAATTCTGTCTACAATCGTATTATTAGTTAAATTAAGGTTTCGAGCTCGCAGCAGCGAGTGAAAAACCCCGCCCTCTATGCTAATGGGCGTAGTAACAGAAGTTTTTATAAATTAATTAATAAGTTTGCAATTCGAACTTTGAGCGTTAGCTTAGAGGGCGGGGTGCTCACTTCGTTCGCATGTCAGGACATTCTCATTCAAAAACTATAAAGCATCAAAAAGATCTTGCCGACGCTGAAAAAGGAAAAATGTTTTCTAAATTCGGCAGATTGATTATTCTTGCCGCCAAAGAAGGCGGAGACCCAATTACAAATCCGAAACTAAAAGTTGTTATAGAACAGGCAAAGCAATTTAATATGCCTAAAGAAAATATTGAAAGGGCTATTAAAAAAGGTACCGGCGAATTGGCTTCGGAAAAATTAGAAGAAGTTTCTTACGAAGGTTTTGGGCCGGGTGGAATCGCTATAATTATTACTGGCATCACCGACAATACAAATAGAACATTAGGCGAGATAAAAGCTACTTTAAACCAGAATGGAGGTAAATTAGCGGGCGAAGGAGCAGTAAAGTGGATGTTTGATAGAAAAGGAACTATAACCGTGTCCGCTGGGATGACGTCAAAAGAAGAATTGGAATTGTTAGCGATAGAATTGGGCGCTGAAGATGTCCATTGGCACGACGATGCGCTTGATATTTATACAAAACCAGAAGATTTAGAAAAAATAAAAAAGGCGATAGAGGAAAAATTCCGATTGATAAATAATCGAGAATCTCCCGATTTCATCGAGGATCCTCTACAGGGTCGGGACTCGACTGAGTCGGGACAAATAAAAATTGATTCTGCATCTCTAGATTATGTTGCTAAAGAAGAAGTTGTACTTTCAGAAAAAGAAAAAGAGGCGGCGCAAAGGCTTTTTGAGGCGTTAGACGAGAATGATGCCGTAAACGACATATACTCGAATATTAAGAATTAATTCTTAATATTCGAAAACGCAAAACGCAAAACTAAGGTATCAATTTTCTTTCGGAAAATTGATAATATAATAGTGTCGCGCTGTGGCGCGACATATTTTAATTTTTTAAGAATATGATTATTATAGGAATCGATCCGGGATCTGTGATTGTGGGATATTCTATTATAAAAAAAGAGCGAGGACAAGAGCCGCGCCTTATAGTTATTGATTTTGGTTGTATAATCACGGATAAATTTTTAACAACTGGGGAAAGGTTAAAAAAAATACACAAAGAAATAACAAAATTGATAGAAAAACATAAACCAGATATAATGTCTATTGAGAATCTATTCTTTTTTAAAAATCTTAAAACCGTGATGCCCGTAAGCCAAACTAAGGGAGTTATCTTGTTGGCCGCAGCAGAAAAAAAACTGCAAGTTTATGAATTTACTCCGCTGCAAGTAAAAATGACTATTGCAGGATATGGTAGAGCAGAGAAAAAACAAATTAAGGAAATGATTAAAAAAACCATTGATATAGACGATTTTGATTTGACAAAAAATAACCGGAAAAAAGATGATGCTTTTGATGCTTTAGGAGTAGCAATTTGCGCTACATTAAAAACCTACTAATACGGCTGTGGAGAATGAATACTTGACAATAGTTTGTGAAAAAATATAATAAATGGCAATAGACACATAAATACATAAAAATTATTAACTATTTTGATAAATCCAGAGCTTTGGCAATCCAAAGTAGAGGACAACTGAATTTATCAAAAAAAGTGGAATAAAAAAAATGGAAGAGGAATTTTTAACCAGACTTATCAACGAAGACGACGACTTTGAAGACACCAATTGGGACGACGGCGCAGACGACGATGGCAAAATTGCCGACGATGATGAAGACACAGACGACGATGGCAAAATTGCCGACGACGATGAAGACTCTCCAACCCCAGAAGAGGAAGAAGAATAAAGATTATAACCCTTCGCTTCTCTCTCTATAGTTTTGCGGAATTAAATAGATGTCAAATAAACAAAAACACCTTTTACGAACGGTGTTTTTGTTTAAAAATCTACGCGCTCTTCAGTTCCACTCGTTTGTTCTTCTTTAATAAAATGTCTTTTAGAGATATAATATAAAAATGAGTGAGCGATAGCGAACTCACCCCCTCACTCAAAAATTTTACTGAAAATTTTTGAGTGAGGGGGTTGCTCTCTGCGGCTCGCAAAAAATAAAATCATAAATAATCCCTATAAAAAGAAAAAATTGAAAACTCTAATTATTGTCGGAAAATATCTGGCGTTTTTATTTTTGGGAGGGTGTTTATTGCTTTTAGTTCTATTTATTTATTACACATGGGAATTACCGCGTCCAGAAAAATTCACAGAAACTCCTTTTATACAATCAACTAAAATTTATGATAGTACGGGCAAGGTTCTTTTATATGATATTTATGGCGAGGAGAAAAGAGAAATAGTTTCTTTTGATAAAATTTCCGACAATTTAAAGCATGCTGTTTTATCCTCAGAAGATTCTAGGTTTTACCAACATGGAGGGGTGGATTTTAGGGGGATATTAAGAGCCGCATGGGTTGATTTAACATCTCAATCAAGAAATCAGGGAGGTTCTACTATAACCCAACAGCTTATAAGGTCTGTATATCTTACAAATCAAAAAAGCATATCTAGAAAAATCAGAGAGATTGTTTTAAGCATAGAACTAGAAAGAAGATATTCTAAAGACCAAATTTTTGAATGGTATTTAAATGAAATCCCCTTTGGAGAGAATGCTTATGGCGCCGAAGCTGCTAGCCAAACTTATTTTAACAAACCAGCATCCGGCCTTTCTTTAGCCCAAGCGGCGGTTTTAACCGCCATGATTTCAGCGCCAAGTTATTATTCTCCTTATGGGCCAAATAAAGCAGAACTGCTTCAAAAAAAAGATGCTATATTGGAAAAAATGCAAAAATTAAGACATATCACGGACAAACAACTGCAAGAAGCTAAAAAAGAAAAAATAAACTTTTCTGAATCAACCGCTTCTATAAAGGCTCCTGATTTTGTAATATACGTTAAAAAATATTTAAATAATAAATATGGAGAGGATTATTTAAAAGAAAAGGGATTGAGGGTCTACACTACTTTGAATTGGGATATCCAACAGTATGTGGAGCAAGTAATAAAAGACTCAGACGAAACAAACATAAGCAAAAACGCGAATAATGCAGCAATGGTTGTTTTAAACCCTAAAACTGGTGAGCTTTTAGCTTTAGTCGGTTCAAAAGATTATTTCGCCGAGCCTTATCCAGCAGGTTGCGAGGATAAAACACCTAGAAGTTGTTTATTTGATCCTAAATATGATGTGGCCACAATGGGGCAAAGGCAGCCCGGTTCTTCTTTTAAGCCGATCGTGTATGCTACTTTTTTTAAAAAAGGTTTTACTCCGAACACTATATTATGGGATGTGAAAACCGAATTTAACCCAAATTGCGACCCAAGTGGGACTGCAAGCACAGACCAGTATGGCCAAAATTGTTACAGCCCACAAGATTATGATGGGGAAAATAGAGGACCAGTAACCATACGCACGGCGCTTAATTGTTCGTTAAACATCCCGTCCGTAAAGGTCCTTTATTTGGCCGGAATCCCAAACACGCTGCAAACAGCAAAAGATTTGGGTATTACAACGCTTACTGACACTAATAATTATGGACTATCTTTGGTTTTGGGTGGAGGAGATGTTAATTTATTGGAAATGACATCGGCTTATGGGGTTTTTGCAACAGAAGGGAATTATGTTCCCCCTATAAGTATTTTAAAAATTACAGATGCTGGGGGTAATATTATCGAACAAAATCATGAGCAACCAACAAAAGTTTTGGACACACAAGTTGCAAGACAAATTAATAATATTTTGTCTGATAATAATGCAAGAACCCCAATTTTCGGCGCCCACTCACCTTTATATTTGCCAGGATATCAGGTGGCCGCCAAAACTGGCACTACACAAAATTTTATTGATGGTTGGACAATAGGATATACGCCATTTATTGTTATCGGTGTATGGACTGGGAACAATAATAACTCTCCGACAAACGACGAAGGGGTAGGAATCGCAGCTCCTATGTGGAACAGGGTTATGCAAAAAATAGTAGAGTCAAGCCCTATTGAAAACTTTATTCCACCAGACCCAATCACAAATAGGAGTCCTGTATTATTAGGACAGTTGCCGCCAAATGACTCTCACACCATTTTGCATTATATCGATAAGAATAATCCTTTGGGTTCTCAACCACAAAATCCTGCGTCTGATCCGCAATATTTTTCATGGCAAGTAGGAATTAATAATTGGCTATCAGCAACGTCAATAAATAACAATACTAATCCATAAGTTATAAACTAAATAATAATACCACGGGCGTACGCCCGTGGTATTATCGCAAGAAATAATATAAAAGCGCCTTTTATAGGGGCGCTTTTATATTTAATTTATATTTATGTAGATTTAATGGGCATCACTACATAAATATAACTTGCATCTCCCACTGGTTTTAACATACAGGGTCCCTCTTCTTTGCTTAAATCGAATATAACTTCTGAACTTTTAATATTTAGTAGTCCGTCTGTTAAAAATTTATGGTTGAAAGATGCCTCTATCGCTTCTCCCTCAATTTTGGCTGGAATATTAGATTGGCTCTCGCCGATATCCGGGTCTTGAGCAGATATTTCAACTTCTTTGCTTTGTGGGTTTACTCTAATTTTCACCTCATTAATTTTACCTGAAAAAAGCGATGCTGCTTTAATTTGATTTAAAAATTCATCTCTTTTTAAAATAACATGGGTTTTAAATTTTTTGGGAATAATCTCTTCATAGTTCGGATATTCCCCCTCAATTAATCTAGAAATAATTTGGACCTCTGGGTGAGAAGCTTCTTTCATCGGGAACTCAAACATTGTTTGGTTCGGCGAAAAATATATTTTTATTTTCCCCTCCCTTTCTCCCAATGTGTTGATTATTTCTCTGGCTGGTTTTTGAGGCAGAATAAAAGAAACATCTTTTTTAACCGGTTCTTCTAGGGTAATATTTTTTTCTGCCAATCTAAAACTATCCGTAGCAACTATTTTTATTAAATTTTTTGAGAAAATAAAATAAATACCGGAGATTTCTGGTCTTGATTGCGAGGGGGAAGCAACATCTGCTATTTGCGCTAACCCTTGGCAAAAAATTTTATTATCAATCTCTAAATACTCTAAATTTTTAAATTCTGGAATTAAAGGAAATTCCTCTGGATTAAATCCTTGAATTTGGTTTTTAAAGCTTTTACACTCAATATATAATCCTTGTTTTTTTTCTTCTAATGTAATTTTCTCATTTGGCAATAAAGAGATAAAACTTGAAAGAAATTTGGCAGGGACTACTACTTTGCCCTTTTTTATAATTTTGGTTAATATCCATAACTTTATGGCGGTTTCCAAATCTGTAGAGCTTAAACTTAAAAAACTATCTTCTGTGTTTATTAAAACATTATCTAAAATCGGCAAAGATAAATTTTTTCCAACAATTTTCTCAACTACACTTAATCCATTTTTTAAATTTTCTTTTAAAATTTCTACTTTCATAATAATGGGTTTAACTGAAATATAAAATAAATTTTTGTATTTTAGTTAAATAATTAAATATAATGAATTTATTTTTATATAATTATTTATAATTAATTAATATATAAACTTATTGTTATTAGTATTTTTATTTTTAAAAGTTTTTTCGAAAAAAATAAGTATAAATATTTTTATTTGTTCGGAAAATTTTTTGTGAAAAGATTGTGGATAGATTAATAGAATAAAAAGTGTAATTTGCGGTGTATTTTAAATGTGTTAAAAATTACGATACTTTTTAACACCCCCTATCCACTATATATTCTCTGTTTTATTAAGTTTAATTCATCAGTTAGTTTATTGTTTTCTTCGTTTTCTTGTAATATTTTCTTGTAAGCATAAATCGCTGTTGTGTGATCTTTGCCGCCAAATTTTCTCGCTATCGCGGGAAAAGAATATTTTAATTCTTTTCTTAATAAAAACATGGCAATTTGCCTGGGTTTTACAATTTCTTTTCGCCTTGTAGGGTCAAATAAGTTTTTTTCTTCTAAATTATAAAATTTAGCGACGGTTTCTATAATTTTTTTATAATTTGCCACATCAAATGGAGAAAAAACAAAACCCTTAAGTAGTTTTTTGACTGTTTCTATGTTTAATCCTTGGTTTATTTTATTATAGATTAATATTTTATTTAGGGCACCCTCTAACTCTCTAATGTTTTTTTTAACATTAGTGGCTATGTAATCTAAAACATCTTCTGGTAGATCCATATTTTTCTCTTGAAGCTTGGTTTTTAAAATAACCAACCTTGTTTCATATTCGGGCAAACTAATATCGGCGATCATTCCGCCCTCAAACCTAGACCTTAACCTGTCTTCTAACTCTGCAATAGCATTCGGCGGTCTATCTGATGAAAGGATTATTTGTTTGTTTTTTTCATACAAAGAGTTAAAAACATGGAAAAATTCCTCCTGGCTTTTATTTTTACCTGCTATAAATTGTATGTCGTCTAAAATTAAAATATCTATAGGAGCCAAACTTGCCTTAAAAGATTCCATACTATTTGTTCTAATGGCCGAAACAATACCGGAGACAAATTTTTCTGAAGAAATGTATTTAATTTTTTTCTTTTTTGAATCGTCGCTTATTTTATTTCCAATAGCCTGTATTAAATGTGTTTTCCCCAATCCCGTACCCCCATAAACAAACAAGGGATTATAAGTAATACCCGGGTTGTCGGCTACAGCCAGGGCGGCTGCGTGAGCTAATTCATTAAAAGAGCCAACCACAAAATTATTAAAGGTATACCTCGGATTAAGGTTGGTCTCTTTATTTGTTTTAAATTCTTCAAATTTTAATTGGACATCTTCTTGTTTCTCGTCTTCTACGCTCATTTTAGGCGGAGTATTCTTCGCTGATTGCGGTTTTATGACAAAATCTAATTCTTTTATAGAATCATCTATGTCGTGTAATGTTTTCAGGATTAATTTATTATATTTATTGCTCAGCCATTCTTTAGAAAAAGCATTAGGGACTGAAATTATTATTTTTTCACTCTCCTTAGAGATAATTTCAGTGTTTTGAAACCAAGTAGCAAAGTTCGCTCTAGAAATATGAAACTGCATTTGCGCCAAAACTGACTGCCAAAGTTCTATATTATTCATAGGTGGGTGTTAGGTGTTGGGTGTTGGATTTTAGATATTGAACACGAGGTCGCATCAGCCAATATCTAATACCTAACACCAAGCACCTAATTATCGTATATTGTATTTTTCCTTTTTATTAGTCTCTTGTCAAATAGAAGCAAAATAAAAAGTGATGTTATTAAGCTGTGTATAACTTGTGTGGTTTGTTCCCATAGAGACGCACAATAAAATAAACTTAAAACTCACTTAATTCCGCAGAATTACAGCGAGCGAAGCGAGTGGTTATAAACTCAAAATGCAAAATGACAATTTGAAATTTAAAACTATATAATTTATCGCCATAGGCGATACAAAAATTTTGATTTTCAAACTTTAACTTTTGAATTTTTAGATTTGACCACGGTCAAAATTTATACTATACTGGTTATATTATACTAATTAAAAAATTTAATACAACATGAGCAGAACATATCAACCTAAAAAGAAAAAAAGGGCGAAGACGCACGGTTTTTTGAGAAGAAAAAAGACAAAAGCAGGCAGGCAGGTGCTTAGCCGTCGAAGAAATAAGGGCAGAAAAAAGTTGACAGCGTAATCGCGAATATCCACAAATTTTATTCACAAATATTCGCGAATTAATGTTCGTGAAAATTAGCGAGATGCTTGCAAAAATAAACAGGATAAGGAGAAAAAAAGATTTCGAAATAATTTTTAAAAATTCAAAGAGTGTCAAAAACAACTTATTTATTTTTAAAATAGCAAGAAATAATTTAGGGCTGAATAGATTTGGATTCATGGTAAGCCAAAAAGTATCAAAAAAGGCAACAGTGAGAAATAAAATTAAAAGAAGATTAGCTGAGGCAATAAGACCCGAAATGAAAAATATAAAAATTGGAACAGATTTGGTTTTAATCGCTTTGCACGGCGTAGATAAAAAAGAATTTTCTGAAATAAAAGAAGCGGCAATAACCCTCCTGAAAAAAGCCGGATTACTCAATAGTTAATTTCCAATTCCTAATTCCCAGTAAAATGCCGAATGTTTAATACTAAAATGTCAAATCTTTTTAGAATTAAACATCTGAAAATTTAAAATTTTATTAGATATTAGAAATTCCATTTAATGTTTGAATCTATAATAAATTTCTTTTACATTGTATTATATCAGCCGCTGTTTAATTCCCTTGTGATATTATACAACTACATACCAGGACACGATTTTGGGATAGCTATAATATTTTTAACCTTAATTATTAGGCTCATACTTTACCCAACTTCAGTAAAAGCCGTCAAATCCCAAAGGAGTCTGCAAAAATTGCAGCCCCAAATGCAAGAAATACAAAAGAAATATAAAAATGATAGAGAAAAACAGGCAAAGGAAACCTTAGCTCTCTATAAAAAGGAGAAAATAAATCCATTCTCGGGATTACTTCTAGCTCTAATACAGCTGCCGATATTAATAGCGCTTTATAGGGTTTTTTGGGAAGGGTTGAATCCGAAAGAACTTGCTACTCTATATAGTTTTGTTTTGAACCCCGGACAAATAAACCCATTGTTCCTGCACATAATAGATTTGTCAAAACCAAACTTAGTTTTCGCTATTTTAGCCGGCTTAACGCAATATTTCCAGACTAAAATGCTTGCGCCCAAGATGGATACGTCTAAAGAAAAAGATAGCAAACAGCCAGATTTTTCGCGAATTATGCAAAAACAAATGCTTTACTTTTTCCCCATATTTACAGTGATAATACTTTTAAACTTGCCCTCTGCCTTAGGATTATATTGGACAATAAGCGGAATATTTTCTATAATTCAGCAGTATTTAATTTTTAACAAACAGAATCAATCAGAGACAATAAAAATATGATAGAGCAAAAAGACATAAATAAAATTAAAGAGGCGGTAGAAGAATTTTTTGAGAAGATGACGATGGAGGTTTCTAACATAGAAATCAGTTTGTCTTCTGTTGAGAAAAATCCAAAAGACACGCAGGATTTAGTCGAGGAGAAGAGAGGTATTGTTAATTTGGATATAAAACTAAATGACCCGCAAATTTTAATCGGCCAGCAGGGGCAAACGCTTTTTGAGATTCAGCGCCTTTTGAGGGCGGTTTTGAGCAGAAAGATATTCCGATTGCGAAGCAATCGAGGATCCTCAATGCCGACTTCGTCGAGTATGCTCGATAAAATCGGCACAGAGTCGGGACAAAAGATTTTTTATCTTAATTTAGATATTAACGATTACAAAAAGAAGAAAATAGAATATTTGAAATATTTAGCCAAAGAATTGGCCGACCAAGTATCTTTAACCAAAGAAGAAAAAGCGCTTTTACCAATGTCGTCTTACGAAAGAAGGGTGATACACTCAGAGTTATCACAAAGGACAGACGTCTCTACGGAAAGCCGAGGAGATGGTTTTGACAGGCATATTGTGATAACGCCCAAATAAATCTAAGCAGCAAG
>Ga0180732_1001759_pt1 | contig 12629 bp, 12 predicted proteins | sample KR11_01MetaG_FD_148674 | JGI IMG/M metagenome (GOLD analysis project Ga0180732, IMG submission 148674) | Groundwater microbial communities from the Olkiluoto Island deep subsurface site, Finland - KR11_0.1 MetaG | ecosystem: Environmental > Aquatic > Deep subsurface > Groundwater | place...
CTATTGACCGTAAAATATCATTTAACTCAGAAGAAGATGAATTATTAACGATGTTGCTAAGGTTGTTAATTGCTGTACTCGCTTTTGACATAATTTTTTCCTTTTAAATTTTTTGGGTTTATAACGGTGGAAATAGCCTGCGCCGCCACCGTTTAGTAAATAAAATCGGCAAGTTAACGGCGTCAGGTTAATTGATTTGTTATAAAAGAACCGGAGGAATTACAATGAAAAACTATTACCCGTTTAGCGTTTCGCCTGTCACCGAAGAGATCATAGAATTAATACAAAACAAAGAACCAATGTCGTATAAAGAAATAGAGACAATCGGAATACAAGTAAAAAATTTTCTCGACTATAATTTACGTATGTCGGTGCTTGAAAAGAAAATCACAATTCAACGCTGAGGCTTTCTTTTTAGAGTTTGAATTTCTTCGTCAAGAATGTTTAATACTTTAACTATTGACCGTAAAATATCATTTAACTCAGAAGAAGATGAATTATTAACGATGTTGCTAAGGTTGTTAATTGCTGTACTCGCTTTTGACATAATTTTTTCCTTTTAAATTTTTTGGGTTTATAACGCAAAACTCACAGGCTTCTGTCCGGTGAAGTGACTTGTTGTGAAAGGTTTTATTTATGTTTAGCAAATTTAAGAACCCTCTTTATGTTTTTAATGGCAAGTTTTCTACATTCATATATCGGTTTCTGTTCCCATTCTGGCGAATATTTAACAAGAAATTCTGTAGACTCTTCTCCTGTATCATCATAACCACAATAATTATTTCATGCCTTATTGAATCGCCACAAGCTAAAGCCTGCCAGGAAATTTCGGAAACTACATACAGCAATTCTATGTTTGCTAAAAGCAACAAGCAGAACATCGTAGGGGTTTTGTGGGGCATCAAAAACAGGATTTTCAAGAACGGACAATTCGTTAACAAACGCAACACGGAAAGCCTTAGCAGCATTGTTAAAATCCCTAAGCTGCTTATCCTTCGTGGATTTACTTGTGGTGAGACGATAGCCTATCCAGAGAAGCAAAAGACTCCCAGCGATATAGAGGAGACGATCTGCAATAAATGCGCTGAGAAAGTAATAGATAAATTCTTTCATTTGCTTCCGTTTTTTACAGTTATTTTAATTATAATTATATGGATTTTTTCACAACGGCGGAAATAACCCACACCGCCGCCGTTAATGGAAAAAACGTTACTTACTCGGTGTTGGGTTAATTGATTTGTTATAAAAAAGGAGTATTGATTATGGTGTTTCTTTCTTCCGATCAACCAAGTGAATTGACGGTTTTGCCATCTTTGCAACAACTTCTTGATTCGGGGGTTCAAGCAGCGCGTCTCGCAGTTGCCGCAATAACTCTTGTACAGAAGGAGAGATATGAGGGTCGTCTGAGTTCTGAAGAATTTTTCGGATCACCTCAATCGTATCAAGACGAAGACGATCATCATGACGGAGAATAATATTAAACATAAGCATGTTGAAAGTGTGAATGTCTGTAAGGCTTGCGGTTGTGTTTTGGTTTTGTTCATTCATTTATCTTATCCTTTCATGCGCTTTTATAATGTGCGAGTTGACCGGCGAATTTTAGCCGAATAATGGGCACGGAGTGACCGATTATTTGGGAAAATTTGCCGGTCGAACGATTGGTTCGCGACGCGAAGCGGAGCGGACTAAGCGTTCGACGCAGGCAACTCGCACATTCGCGCCGCGTAGCGGCGCGAACGACGAAATCAGCAGGGAGCGTAGCGAGTCCGCTGTATTGATTTGTTAGCCCTTCCTCAGTTCTTTAGGCAAGAATGCGTCAATTTCCTCATCAGAAAAAGTCATATCTTCGAATTTCTTTAGTGCCTCTTGAGCTTTTCGATATGCCTGATAAGTCGTACTAGGGGCTCCCGAGTAAACCGCATGGAGCTGCTCTAACATTTCATCCCGCTCCATCTGAAGTGTTTCAATAGGCTTCTCACCCATACGGAGGTCCGTAATAAGAGAAAGGTACTTTTCCCGCACAAGCCAGAGCTCAACACCTGCCTGCCGGTGTTTCTGTGCAAGTGCACCCAGGTCGTAGTTTTTTGTGTAGGCATTCAGAACCAGGAGCACTGTCGAAACAACAATACCCACAACAGCACCGATCTGACCGGCACCGAGCACTGCGGCGATGAAGCCGCCAGTCGTAATAGCAGACAGGATTATCTGCCATAGCTTGAGTTGGGAAAGCCGTGAGAGAAGAATGTCAGCACATTTCTCGTGCGTCTTGTGTGAGTAAACGACACGGCCAAAACACTCGCGCAATTGTCCTTCAAGGACGCTGCGAGAACTAGAAGAATCGTTAGTCTGGGTATGATGTACCAAAGATTTCCCTCCATTTTTGTTTAGCAGACCATTCCTGCTTGGGAGTGGCTGTCTCATGCGCTATCGCCTCTAGAGATATGTTGTAGCACCTCGTGGCCTTATATTGGAAAAGACCTTTTCCATAGACGTACTGTCCGCTTCCGGGTGCCTTCCAATACTCTTGCTCCTTGTCTTGATCGGCTAGATAGCGGAAAAAATCACGGCACATATAGTCATAATAAAAGTAGGATTTGTCCTTGTACTGCCAGCCATCAATAAACTGATATGCCAGCGTATCAACGAGTAGGCCACCAATTGGCACTTCCCATTTCCTTTTCCAAGATCGCATCATCTTGCAGAGTGGCACCAAGTTTCCATTGCAGGCATTATTCCTGGCACGGATGGCTTCAATTTCCGGCTTGGGATTGGTTGTGCGCCACCTTCCTCCGTTGTTTGCATCAGGGTAGGTGTAGCTGTCGTCCTTATTTGTGAAAGCAGGCACGACTTCGAAGGTGATTCCATCATCGAAAGGAACGAGAATTACCTGACCATCTGTTCTGATGCTTGTCGTAGAGTACGTCTTCTCGATGGATACTTTCACTGCATGAAGGAGCGCCGACTGTCCATTCCCGCTATACCCATCGTATGTTTCGTACACTGAGTAAGGCAGTTGAAAAATCATGTCGAGGTCACTGAAACCCTGGATGGCTGTATTCCTTCCGTACGACCCCACGTAGAGGCTATGCGAGGTATCAGATGTTGTGCTCCAGAAATCAGTATTAAGTCGACGAGTGATGGCCTTGTAACGCGAGGAGATCGTGCCACCATCCTGAATCTGGATATTCGAGCAGAAAGTGCTGAACCAGTCTCCTAATCCCATTTTGTTATTCCTCCGAGGCTAATGTGCGAGTTGACCGGCAAGTTTTAGCCGAATAATGGGCACGAAGTGACCGATTATTCGGGAAAATTTGCCGGTCGAACGATTGGTTCGCGACGCGAAGCGGAGCGGACTAAGCGTTCGACGCAGGCAACTCGCACATTCGCGCCGCGTAGCGGCGCGAACGACGAAATCAGCGGCGGCTGTAGGACGTCCGCTGGATTGTTTTGTTGGGCAATTCTGTTTATCATCTGGTTCAGAGAGCATTCGCCGGGAATGCAACCTCCTATATGTCTTCCTTGCACAAAGGGAAGGGTTTACGAAATGTATCTTCATATATGAATTTCTTCAGGTCGTATTCATGTTGGACGACTTCCTTGCAATCCCAGACATCGGTCAAACCGAAATATTCAAGTGCTTTTTCAAATGTGGTTACTTTATACCCCGCTTCCTTTAGGCTTGTTACATTTGAATAGACTCTTGCATTCGGAGCAAAAATAATAGCAAATTTCGCTGTTTTTGCCTTTGTCTTGTAATACTTGCCACTATTTTCCTGACATGACCTTGCTATACATTCTTCGATTGTCTTAAATTGGTCCCAAGTTCCTATCTTGTCGCACATGCCTGTTTGATTGGAAATGAAACACTTATAAATGTCTGAATCTATAACGGAATAATCTAATGGTGTAATAAGGTCTCTTTTCAGTTCTTGCAGTCTTTTTTTCTCCGCTGCTTTAAATGGTTTCAGTCTCTCTGCCATTTCAGCCTTAGAAATGAGCCTACAGGCAATTTTGCAGCCTCCCTCGTAAATATCGGCAATGCTGGCATCACATCCTGGTGCCTTGCGTATAGTTCTGTATATTTCCTCGGGACAAATGCCAATTTTCCCCTCACCAAAACCTGTTCCCTGCCTATAGATAAAGATATCTCTTGTTCCTGGCACATCCCAGAGCCCAACAGGATCACCGACATTGCAATGGGAAAGTTCAAATCTGTTGAGTTGGTTAACAAGAAATTCAATGTGATCTGGCTGTTCAGAGGAAACCGAAAGCTTACCAACACTCCCTTGTTCGATTCTACTATCTGGAAGAGATAAATCTATATCGAGCAGCACCCCGTAACTTCCTTCTGCAATGTAGCCTATGTCCCATACAATCTGTGCTAGACACATAACTTCACCAGATCGGTTTTCGGATATCATTTTACCACGCCATACGGTTGCGTTGCGCCTGCTCAGATGGCCAACTGTCTCACCACCAATGTCAATTCTCACAGCATTGGCGTCTTCGGGGTTATCATTCTCGGGGATCATTATCGCTTGTTTATAAATAGGCACACCCTCCTCGCGCTTGTTGCCGCAAATAGCCTGTAGTGCTTCCTGATGGAAGGTTACGCCCACAACTGGAACATGAAAATTATCAGTCGATGTGGGTGATAGTTCACTATTAAATGAGGAATCTACACTGACTGTGGCAATGGTCGATTGGGATTGAGTTTGATAATCTTTAGTGGAATTACGGTCAGTATTTCTTCCAAATATATCCAGTAATTTTTCCAACAATGTCATTGCCGCCCCTTAGAGTCATTTGAACGGAGGTGAATATCTATTCATAGTCCAATTTCATTTCCAATCTGTCAGGCCAACTGCTCAGCAACACTTGGACTTCGAGGGTTACTCGCTGCCCTTTCTCCCAAAAGCTCGGTAGAGTGCTGTAAATATCATCCGTAGGATTTAAGGACGGAAGAAGAATAGAAAAGCCGTCGAACGAAACCAAAAACATAGGTAACGGCTTACGCAAAAACATAACTTTATTCAACGGCATACTCTCGTTTCCCTCTATCCAGAATCTCGTACCCAAAATGTCGTTTTCAGGTTCTTGAATCTGCCGCCGTACCACTTCCAGGCGTGGGTCAAAAGCGTAGCGATATCCAAGCCAAGCAAACATCAGCAGAAACGCCGACTTGAGCTGGCTCAATTTGTAGAAGCGGTGATCGTATTTTTGAGTCATTGACAGCTTGAATTCGAATCCGTTAAAATTGTTGGCGGCGAGATTTCCGAGGTACTTCTTGTACTTCTCGATTGAAGCTGGCGAATTGGCATTAGGAAGCGGCATTACATCAAAAGAGCGCCCTGTGCAAACGGAGGTTGCTATGCTAAAATCCGCCATTGACAGTGTAACAAAGGGTATCATTCCATTTTCTTTACCACACACTGCTCTCCCAAATTCTTCGAATTTCCTTTTGCTTGCAGTGCAAACATCAATTTTATGTCCTGCTACTGAATTACACTGACGACATGTCAAGAGGATTGGCTTTCCGCCAACACTCTTGGGAGGAACATCCTCCAGCGTGAGATCTGCGCCTGCAATAGCCGACGATTCAGGATATCCAACCCCGCATATTGGACAATAATACAGTGAAGAATCACCGTTTGTATACTTGGCTATCGCTGCAGAGCCGTATCGAAAGATTTTAAGCCTTCTTTCTTTGTTAGTCATCTTAGCCATTATAGGATTTTCCTGTGCCCAACGTTCGGCATCAGCGGCGGTGCGAAGCGCCGTCCGCTGCATGCCGTTGTTATGCGGCGCTACGATTCACAGTCCAACTTCGTCTTCGGCTAACTGCGACTACTGACTCCCACGGCGACGGCGAGGGTCGTACAACACCTAATATTGGGAAACTTCGACGCGTAGTGTGGATAGCTCGAAACACCTCAACCGTCAGAACACATCAAACACATGATCGAGCAACATAATAACGCCACAACCCACAAGATCGGGGGCTGCATGCGAGCTCAACACATGCCCGCCGATAACGGTGGCTGCCTGATCCGGCGGTAGGCCATCCGGGACGTGATTGACATTCTGCACGATGAGATGAACATCCCACTTACCAGGCTTCTCCGTCACGGGCAACCTGATGCTCCCGCGATAACAGCAGCGCGTTGCCTTTAGCCGCCGGTGTGTCAGTTCAAGGTTTGGCAATTCGGCGGTAATCCCGCTGGCCACCGATGCGCTGACGACATTCGAGAGGTTGGTCCCGGCGATCTCGTCGATGCAGTATTCGAGCAGCAAACCCTCACCGCCACCACCGCTCAACACGACGCCGATGATGCCCTCGCCCCCGATCTCCAGCAGGTGCTCGACACCTTGAACGTTGGGGGCCGTGACCTGACCGACCACTTGTCCCGAAGCGTTGTAGGCTGCCATCACGAAAGGCGTGCTGGTGAACTGGACTACGCGGGCTCTGACGCGGTTCGTCGGCGCGTGCGAAAGCCGCAGCGTACCCATTGGAATAGCAAGAGCATGTATGTTGTTGTACCAGGTGACGATGAAGACCGGCTCTTGGGCCTGGTTGAGATACATCAGCCAGTCGAAAGCCCCTTTGTAGATATACTCGCCGGGGTGATACTGGTCAAAGCGCAGGCAGGTCTCCTGCTGCTCGCCGTCTTCCGGCGGATTAACCGGGATCGTTCGAGGGCAGGCCGTAGGGTGCAATACGACTCTGAGCGCGTCGTTAGGCCGATTGTGTGGCAGGAGATGCGCGACAACGTGGTAAGCATCACAGGGGCGCGGCTGATAGTCCCAAATCGCAGCAGTCAGGTTGATAACATCACCGGGCTTGTAGGACTTGCGATCGGTCACGATCATCTTGCCTAAGAGGAATTGCGTGTTGACGCGCTTCTCGTCGACCGCGTATTCCAGCACACGGCTCTCGGTATGGCGCTGGTACAGCCATTTTACCTGTGTGAGGAAGGGGCGACCCGGCAGCGGCAACTGCGGATACTCGATCGCCATATCGACCTCTTCGTACAAGGTTCGCTCCCCTGGATCGGGGATAGTCTGATCCTGACCCCGGCGGATCGGGTCGCGATAGTCGCTGGCGGCTGCTGCCACGGCTGCCGCCGCCGCTCCGCCGTAGAGTCCGGCGGCTAGAGGTGATGGCGCTTCCCACTCGATGATGGAGGTTAGGAGCGGCCCGCAAGCCAGCACCTTACCGAGAGCCTCGATATGGTCGCCGGCCGTCGGATGTCCGGGCTGGATGATAGCGTCACCCTCTTCACCGCCATCGGCCCAGACGTGCCAATTCGACAGTGCCATCGGCGCGCTGTCGCTCGCGTTGCGCACCAGCATACCGAGCGTACCGCCTTCATTGAACCAGTAAATGTGTCCCTCTGCATTACTGGTGGCCGGTCCACCGACCAGTGGATCGTACTGCTGGTCGTCGCGCTGTCCGGTCGACTCGATGCCGGGATGCACCTCTTCTACATCGGTCGGATACCCTGCGATCTCGTTCGGGATCAAACGGGAACCGACTGAGGCGACAGCCCGTTCGGAGGGTAGCTTTGATTTGACGTAGAAGATTATACTGAGCTCGTCCTGCAACGAGCCTTTCGTGCGCTTCAACCCCCAACCGATACTGCGCACGTTCGGATCGTTCGCGTATTCCCCGCGCAACCGCACGACCAGAGCGTTCAGTTCGTCGATCTTCGCTTTCTTGTTCGTCATGCTCGTATCCTCCCTATCAAAGGGTTACATTCAATCTGGTCAGCACATCCTCGAGCAATGAAGCCCAAGCCGTGTCGCCCGTGGGATTGTCATTGGCATCGCGCGAACCGCTGTGGTTGAGTGCGATAGGTCGTAAGGTTGCAGTATGCACCCAGACCGAGCCGGAATCGCCGGGGATGCTGACGTCCTCCCCAAAGGCCGGATCGCGGTCGATGATGAGCTGGTCGATGCTCCAGGTCGCACTACTGTGCCCATCCGGGGCGAGGGTGCGAATCAGACCATGGGTCAGACCGGTTGTGGCGCCGGACTTGAAAACTTGCCGTTGCGGGTCGTTTGGTGGCGTAGTGAGGATCACGTCGATCTCGGCACGGGTCATCACCGGCGCGTTCAAGTTCACCAGTCCGTCTAGCACATTGATGGGATTCTGGTTGTCTTCGTCGGACTGGGCGTCGAGCACTTGCCTGAAACCCAGCGCCCGATCGGTGTCGAGCAGACAGAGCGCCGCGTCGATATCGTTCTGCTGCCAGCGTTCGAGCGTACCGATCACCAGATCCTCGTCGTGGTAGGCGACGTCGGAAGCGTGCTCGAGAAGCGCTGCGATCAGAAGGATGACCGCGATGATGAGGAGCAGCACCTTCCACCATGGGTCCTGGTAGGGAATGGGGCCGTATTGACCCATGTAAGGGTCACGCGGTGTCACCGAGAACGCGAACTTGGTTGGAAATGCGTAGAAGGGATCGTACTCGAAGCGTCCGTCACTAGGCTTGTTAGGATCGTGCGGCCTGCCTGGTCTCCCGTCACCGGTGCAGTTGCAGGCCAGCAGGTGAAAGACCTCGCAAGGATCGACATCGCGGCCCGCCAAAATCGCCTTGAGAGCATCGCGTATCGCATTGCGCACTGCCGGATCGCGCTTGTGCCCTCCGGCGGGTCTCTTCGGCAAGCGTCGGCGACCCTTATAGGCGGTTTGGCGGTCAAAGGCGAATTGCTTGAGGTTGAAACGCAGTGTGCCTTCCTGCACTTCGGAGACGACCTCGCCCGTCGTCTGGTCGATACTGGTGCGGCTGACGAAGATGTGCTTACGCATCCGACGAGCGGAATTGTTTGAATCTTGCATACCAGCCATATTCCAGCAGACAAACTCGACCTCGTGCTTGCGCGGGGCCGCACCACTGGCGTCGACTTTGAAGTAGACGGTCCGCGCCGCTCCCGGCACCAGCGGTCCCAACACAATGCCGTTGCCAAGCTGCGTCTGGCCAAGAGCGGCCAGCTCCGCGCTGGACCAACTATCGATCACATTGATGCCACGCGCGGCCAAGATGGCACGGCTTTCCGGCGTGATGTCGAGAACGTGATTCTCGGTGAAGGGCAAGCCCCAACGGTTGATCACCCTGACGGCCATATAGTACGTGCCGAGGGCTGCCTCGAAGATGCCGTCGGGCATCTGAAAAAGGTCGGTTGTGCGCACGGCATAAGGCCGATAGGGGATCTCCAGCATAGTGCCGTCGAGGAACTGAGCTTCCCATTGGATATCCTCGAAGTCACGGGAGGGAAGCGGGTCTTCGGCGCCGATCACAGCCAAGATATCCACCCGCTCGACCCCTCGGTCGATCACCATCTCCGAAGGCTTCCAGCTATCCGCGTCGGATTCCCGGTATTCTGCGATCAGCGACCAGCTAGCCCCGTCGGCAACGACATCAAGACCGACGGAAGGGGGGTAATTACCGCTGCCTGTGGTAGCCTCCTCGATCCGGAAGCGATTCTCCCAGTTGTGAATGGCTTTAGTGATGCGAAGATTCCAGCGGCCGTAGAGTTGTATGCTCATGATAAACCTCCTGTGTTCTGAGTCTGGCAGAATGCTGCCCATTCCGCATAACGTCTGAATTCACCGGCCTGCGCGGCTTTTTGCGCAGGTCCGGTGGAATGAATGGTTATGCGCCTTCATGGTTTGGTAGTGAACGCCACTTCGGTAATGGCCGCTACTCATGCTCACGAGAACAAATTCGTTAAGCGGATCGCAATGAAGCCGCGCATGTAGGCGATGCTGTCCTTGGCAAATTGCGTGTGATCAGTAGTGCCATCCATGAATGTGACGTCGTTACCGATCGGATCGTCAGTGTAGAACACACCTATGCCAGTATCACTACCGCGCACGCCATCTCGCCACACGTCCTCGATGAACTGAGCTTCAGCCTCGCGGTTGAAATCCTGCCATAGGGCGTGGCCGCGTCCGAACTCATCTTGCCACCGGTAGCCACCATTCGGCACAGTCCACTGTGCCCACAGCGCCTCCATGGTGTACTTGTATCCTAGGTTCTGATACTGCCAAACGTGGGTACACTCATGGACGAGCGTCTCATTGTAGTTCATCGTATTCTTCATGTAGATGGTGTTACCGAGGGTGAAGGCGCGATTATTGATGCTGTATAGGCCAGCGAAGCCGTCGACCACGCGCACGTTGTAGAGTGCAACCGAATTGCGAAAGACCTGTTCGAGCATACCCTTCTCTTCTTTGGTTAGGGCGCGCTTGCCCCATTGCAGGCCGAAAATCGTCTGAATTACTCCGATTGCCTTGCCCACGATTCCGATGACGGCGCCAGCGATCCCTCCGAAAATGTCACCCCAGCCTTCGACGAAGACGCGCCCGTCCCACGCCAATAATCCACCGATGCCGCCGAAGATCACCTTGATTACACCGCCGAGTACGCCCCCGACGATGGCGGTAACTCCTTTGATTACTGCACCGACTAGGTCGGTTACCGAGGCGACAACGTTACCGAGCCAGTGGAAGACGCCTTCTAATATCCCGCCAACCACCGGTATGCCGCTCAGGACTCCGCCGACCGCCTCCAGTCCGTCGCTAATGCCGTTGCCGATGGTCTCTACAACATCAGAGACTACATCGCCGACAGCATTAACAACTGTATTGACCGCATCACCAACAGCCTCGGCTCCGTCACTGATGGCATTACCAACGCTACTAACAGCATTACCTAGATCGTCCCAAAAGCTCATTGCTCACCTCCTATTCATCTAGTCGCTCTTACTCATTGGTGAACGGAGAGGTCAGAGCTAACCTCTTCGCCCCGCCCTGACCTCCGTCGCAAGAGATTCAGGTCAGTGCGCGCATAATGTGCGAGTTGACCGGCAAGTTTTAGCCGAATAATGGGCACGAAGTGACCGATTATTCGGGAAAATTTGCCGGTCGAACGATTGGTTCGCGACGCGAAGCGGACTAAGCGTTCGACGCAGGCAACTCGCACATTCGCGCCGCGTAGCGGCGCGAACGCCGAACTAAGGGGCCGGAAAACGAACAAGCACAGACTTTCATGGAAGCCACAACCGACCGATATTTTTTGGCTTTAAAAAATGGCATGGCTTTTCCGGTCCCTCTTAAGTGATAGGTTATATTTTCACCATCCTAACCTATTAAATACATACCAACAAGCAGCCATTATTGCTCCTGCGAAAACAAGCAAAATCAATAAGTGAAATACCCTTTTATACAGTGGGTGCGAAACATCATCTTTTGAATTTACCCATTCCGAACTTGCCTCTCCGATAAGATAGAAGAGAGACAATATTATGAGGCCACCGATACCCCAAGAAATTGATTTCGCTGTCCTTATAATGTAAAACCCATTAAAAGCATCGATCATCAGCCCAAATATACAAAGTGATGGAATCGCAATAGCTGCAATTTTAAGTTTTGAAGTTCCTCCTTTTTGACGAAGAAAGAATTCTTTTTCATTTTGTGATAATTCGTTTTTCATATCTTTAGAAATATAACGTTCCCGATCACCGAGTGCAAAAGGCTGTCACCAAACTTTGCATGAGCCTACAACACCGGCAAACCAGCAAAATATGGAAAAAGCCACGGCCTTTTGCATCCGGTGCATTGGGTGGTTCGTTTTCTTTTTAATTTACTTTAACTATCTGTAATAGTTCAGATGTAAACATATCCCCAGGAGAAACAACTGTTTCATTCATAGGGATTTGATCGCCATACCGTTCTTTCATTTTAGCTTTTACCGCGGCATTCGATAGATCAAAGTCTCGTAGCTTTTTTAACTGACCGACCTGGACACCAATTCCTCGTTCATAGATTTTCCAAACGAGTTCAGAACAATATATTGAATTATCGGACCATTCAAAAGTAAGATCATATGGTTTTCCTTGAAATGTCTCGGCGACACCTTTAAGCTTTTCAATTGATTTGGGCGTGATCAACTTGTCAGAATCAAGAAGACGTTTTATTACATATTTCCCATCCTGTCCTCGACCGATCCATTGATCCAAGGGGGTATATTGAACAGTTCGGATAGCCTCAAATACATATGGCTCGCCATTTTGGAAAAAGATAATTCCCATATGACTATATTTTGAATGTGTTGCCAATTGTATTGCAGTACTTTGATTCGATTGAGACGTTTGGAAAATGATATCTCCGTCATGTAGCTGATCTGCGGATGGATTGCTGCAGCCGAAAAGGACAAACAGAAATGAAAGTATGAATATCCGATATTTCATCAATAGTACCTTATTGAAAACGAACAATTAATATACGTAGTACGTAATTTATAGGTTTTAAAAGTTACTTTTTATTAGACACTAATTCCTATAAAATATTATTTTTAAAAAATCAAATATTTATTATTGAAGAGTTACGTATAATGTGTTTATTATCATGTTATGCGTAATACGTGTTATCATGAAATTTCCGGAAATGAGGTCATTAGAGTACAATGATGAATAATATTCTGCCTGATTTTCAAAAATATCTTTTAGACAATAAACTGGTTCCTGAAAACCAAATCCCATTTTACGCTAACTGGGTTAACAAGTTCATAAGGTTTTCCAATACACAACAAGATAAAGCATTGGATTTAAGAGTTCAATTATTT
>Ga0180732_1001760_pt1 | contig 12627 bp, 9 predicted proteins | sample KR11_01MetaG_FD_148674 | JGI IMG/M metagenome (GOLD analysis project Ga0180732, IMG submission 148674) | Groundwater microbial communities from the Olkiluoto Island deep subsurface site, Finland - KR11_0.1 MetaG | ecosystem: Environmental > Aquatic > Deep subsurface > Groundwater | place...
CAAATGTGTACACTAAGAAAATGCTAACATCAGAGAGAAAACGATAATAAATATAAATCGTTATATGCCATAGTTCGTTTCTTTAATGGGGGAAGATCCGTTATGTAGTAAAAGTCCAACAACAGGCCGAGTTAGCACCGGCATGGGATGAGGGTGGAACTGCTTAAATTTAACAGATCCTTGTCCACCGTGCAAAAAGGGTTTTTTGACTTCTTACGATGGTATCAATTTTGAATGTTTCTTATTCGCTATTTATACTCAACACCTTCGAATTCTTTTATTTTATCTATAAATTCCTGAGACAGACTGACGACTTTCTTTTTGTTATAATCAAAACACATATTAGTTGTATACCCAGAAGCGCAAACTTTATTGGCTTTAGAAATCCGGTAATCCATTATAAACATTTTTGACTTCAATTCACTGACTCTGCATTCTATAATAATGTCATCTCCGAAAAACAGTTCCTGTTTATACTTACAATTTGCCTCTGATATAATCATTCCATACCCGTTTATATTCAGCTCTGAATAACCGAACTGAGCAAGGTATGCTATACGGGCTTGTTGAAAATATAAAAAATAGATCTGATAACCAACGTGGTTCCCGTAATTTACATCGTCAATACGGACTTTCAGAGAGATTGAAAATTTGAATTCTGTCATAGTACCTTTATTTATTTAGTTCTTCCTTTACTGCGCGGCTGATTTCATTGGCAGTATAAGGCTTTTTAACATATTTTCCAGCCCCAAGTTTTTGAGCTTCTCTTATAACAACCGTATCTGTGAACCCGCTGACAATAATAGCTTTTTGTCCGGGATGGATTTTAAGAATGCGTTTATATGTTTCCAGTCCGTCTATATTTGGCTCCATGATCATATCCAATATCAACAGATCAACTTTGTTATATTCCAGATAGGCCACGGCTCCCTCGCCGCTTGAAACAGAACTGGCATCATATCCAAGTTTTGTAAGCATATCAACGGCAATTTCTCTTTGTATTCTTACATCGTCTATGACCAGTATGGATTCATTATTGCCTCTAAATTCGCGAAAACTATGCAGAACCTTTTTGCTTTCCATTATTTCACGAGTGGAGGGCAAATATATTTCAAAGGTTGTGCCCTCTCCCACAGTACTTTTTACTTCAATGTAACCCTTGTGATCTTTCACTGTTCCCCAGACAACCGCCATACCCAGACCGGTTCCGCTCCTGCCCATTTTTTTCTTGGTAAAAAACGGTTCAAAAATTTTATCCAGCTCTTCTGCAGGAATACCAATCCCGGAATCCCTTACTTTTAATACCGCATAGTCACCTTCTATTACCTCATCATACCCTTTTAAAGGCTTATCAACATACTGGTTGTGAGTTGAAATATTAACCTCGCCTCCATTGGGCATTGCTTCAACTGCATTATAAACAAGGTTCATGATAACTTTGGATAAATGCACAGAAGAACCCATACAGTTTAATAGATCTTCAGATAATTTCATTTTGAAAGTGATCATAGTGTTTTGATGCAGCACTTCATGTTCCGGGGATGCCAGATAAGCGGTAAGAACATCATTGATATTAGTTAATTCCATTAAAGCAACCCCCCTTCTTGCCAATGTCAGTAAATCCTGAACAATAGCTGCAGCTCTCAATCCTGATTCCTGAATAGCCAGAATCGATGTTCTTAAAGGGTTGTCGGAAGGCATATCCAGCAATATCAGTTCCGGATATCCCACAATTCCGCCTAAGATATTATTGAGATCGTGTGCAACGCCTCCGGCAAGGGTGCCGAGAGCTTCCATTTTCTCAGCGCGTCTTAACCGGTCTATGAGCTGCTGCTTTTCTTCAGATGCTTTTTCCTGTTCGGTTATGTCGATGGCCATTTCATAACGAACTATTCGTCCGTCAGGCCATTGGATGGCTTTATCTATACATCTAAACCATTTTCCAGTTATAATGTTATTGAATTTCCAGATGTGAGGCTGGCCCGTTTTGTCGCCAAAAATAATATCATTAGTGCAAAACGAACACGGAGAGTCCAAATTATGCAAAACCTTATAACATTTTTTACCAACAGGGTCCGGCCAATATTTTTTAAAAGCTTCATTGGCATATAACAGTTCATATGTGCCTTGAGTGCTTATATATATCGGTTCATCAATACTGTCGAATACAGACAGCAACTGCCTGCGCTCAAGATCTAGCTTTTGTTCAATCTGTTCGCGTTTAGTGATATCTTCCTTAAGTTTTTTATTTGTTTCAGTGAGTTCATTGGTTCTGACTTTTACTATTTTCTCGAGATGGTTCTGATGTTCTATAAGTCGTTCTTCCGCTTGAGTTGCAGCTGTTTTCGCTTCGTTTGCATTTTTAATTTCAGATTCCATATTTTGATGCAACGTTTTCAAATCATGGGCCATGGATTCAAATTTACTGGACAGCTCATCCATCTCAATTACATTGCTTTGTTTTATTTGTGTATCATAAACACCCGCGCCAAGACGTTGAATTGCCTTCGACAAACCACCGGCAGTCTCTGCTATGTTTTCGGACATGCGCCGGGTGTTTCTTAGAAGATATAAAAGAAACGCAACGTAAAATATTACGATAAAACCAGCTATAACATATCCGATATGTCTTGATTGGCGCTCCAGCTTTGAAACGGGACTTAATATCGTTTCTTTATCTGCAATCACCATGAGTTTCCAGCCGGTTTCGGGGACAGTATGCTGGCTGAGTACATAGTAATGATCGTTTAAGGGAAACTCCACGCTACCTTCTTTTTGCTGTAATAATTTTGTGATGGGTCCAGCCGCATCGGAGTGAACTGATTTTAAAAGATTAAAGGTTTCAGGCTTATATGTATCCTGCATAACTTTTCCCTTGTAAGTATACTTATGCAGCTCAATCAGACCGAATATTTTTTCCACATCCGGGGGCATAGCCATGATTGTCCCCTTTGCATCTACCAGAAACGCGTGGCTTTCCCATGGCAGCTGGAGTTCTAAAAGATTGTCGATAAAATTTTTTATGGTGATATCTATCCCTGCGACTCCTTCCAGAAAATCAGCTCGATATATCGGCACAATAAAGGATATCATCCATCCCTTACCCATGGGATCAAGATATGCCTCAGTCCAAACAGGACCGCGTTTTGGATTGTGTTTTGCATCAGCCAGATAGTAAAAGTTATAATCTTGGATATTCATTTTCGGAGGCAATTGATTAAAAACATCTTCAAAAAACGGGTAGTACCGGCTCATAGAATCGAAAGAATTAAAATAGACTGCCACTATGTTTTTGTTTGCATGATAAGTTTCTTTAAACAAAGGATCAAGGGATTCACTCCTCAATGCCTTTTCTTTTTCTTTGGGACCAATTGGCCACAGTGAAGAATAAAAAAGGCTGCAACCCCCGTTGTTTTCTTGTTTATAATAAACGCCATTTGCTGCAAAGCCAAACTTGGGAATATGCTTTGGCAATGGGAATTGGTAGGGGTAATTATAAAACCGCGTTGTTTCTGATTGGAAAATCAGGGATAAGTTGGAAACAGAGTGCAGTTGCTCACTAATGATTAGGGTTTGGCTTTTGGTAATTTCTATAAGATGGGACAGTCGGTCATCGCCAAGAATTTTTACCGATTTGTTGAGCAGATAAAAATTCATTAAAAAATATAAACTCAGCAAAGTAACTGCAATAACAAAAAGGGGCAAAAGAGCCGCTTTGAGAAATTCGCGGGATATAAATTTTCTAAGTGATACTTTTTTATCGGCCATGATATTATATGAAAAACATATCCCAACATATTTGGTGAGAATTTATTAATATGATATGAAGCTGGTTTTATTATACGATAAACCTTTATTGTCAAGAATATATTAGGTCATAACGAAGTAAAAACATATAAATATATCTGAAGGTATTGAAGGGAAGAATCATTATTACACATATTGATTTTGCCGAATATATACTTATTATAAATAAAGCTCATGAGATGTTCGGAAAAGACCGGTTAATTTGTGTTGAACAGGCAATTTCGGAGTATAAAATACAATTGATTTTAAAAAACGAAGTAACTTATTTAAACTTATAAAATGAAAAAACTTATTGGTAACACATCAGGTCTTAAGCCCGACCAGATAAGAAGACTTGAAAATCTATACCGCCGCCGCATCCCCCCCGAGTTTATTATCACTCCTGAAGTTGCGCGTGAACTCTGTCTTATTACAGGTGAAATACGTCGTCAGACAGGACTTCTAATAGACCGCCGGGGCAGGATAACCTCTGTTATTGTGGGAGATAACAAACGTATTGTAATACCTGATTTAAGCGATTACAGAACTGCTGAACAACGATTAATAGGCTTAAGGTGCGTACATGTTCATATGAAAAACGAGGCTTTGTCAAGAGATGACCTTACAGACCTTACTCTTTTGAGACTGGATATGATTGCAGCCCTTACATTGACAAAAGATGGCGAGCCTTATGAAATACATGTCGGGCATATACAGCCGGAAAAGGATAGCGCTAATTATAATATTTTTCTTCCTCTAAAGCCAAGCCAGCTTGACATAGGCTGTATTGAATTAATCCATGAAATAGAATCCGGCCTTGCTCAATCGAAGCGGTCGGCACCAATTACAGGGACAACGCAGGAAAGAGCAATTCTTGTGAGTGTATCAACAGATCCTAAAGACAAAGCTTTAGAATCAATGGATGAATTGAAAGAACTTGCTTTGTCGGGCGGCATAGAAGTAATTGAATGTATATTACAGCAGCGAAGTAAAGCTGACCCTAGATTTTTGATGGGACATGGAAAGCTTGAAGAACTGTCTCTTCTTGCTCTCCAAAAAGGCGCTTCCATTATAATCTTTGATCAGGAACTGAATCCTTCGCAGATAAGATCTATAACCGATCAAATAGCTATCAAGCTGATAGACAGAACCCAGTTGATTCTGGATATCTTTGCACAAAGAGCTATAACAAAAGAAGGAAAACTCCAGGTGGAGCTTGCCCAGCTAAAGTATATGCTTCCCCGCCTGGTTACCAAAAACACTGCCATGTCCCGCTTAACCGGCGGTATAGGAGGAAGAGGTCCCGGAGAAACAAAACTTGAGTTAAACCGAAGACTGGCTCGCAAACGTATAGGCCAGGTTGAAAAAGACTTGGAGCTGGTGATACAGCATCGACAACAACAAAGAGCAAAACGAACCAAGAAAAACCTGCCTGTTATTTCAATAATAGGTTATACCAATGCAGGCAAATCAACTCTGTTAAATACCCTTACAAAAAGCAGCGTTCTTGCTGAAAAAAGACTTTTTGCAACTCTCGATCCTTCAAGCAGGCGTCTGAAATTTCCTAGAGATACCGAAGTAATAATAACCGACACGGTAGGTTTTATAAAAGATTTACCAAAAGATTTACTTGTCGCTTTCCGAGCAACTCTTGAAGAATTAAACAATGCAGATCTTCTGCTCCATGTTATAGATTTAAGCAACCCACGTTTTGAGGACCAGATTGAATCTGTTGAAAAAATAATATCGGATCTGGAGTTAAACAATATTCCGACAATACGAATATTTAACAAACAGGATATAGTTGATGAAAGCACAGTGCAAAGAATGTGTCGTTTTTTTGACGCAATCAGCATTTCAGCGAACAACAAATCGACTCTTTCAGAACTTATAGAAAAAATGGAACAATCCATACAATCCGTTTCGGTACAGGATACAGAGTTGTTTTGCTAATGCAAACAACCCCCCTGCCCTCCCTTTATTAAGGGGGAATTAAAGCGGATTAGAAATTAACCGTGCCTATGAATTCCCCTTTAGAAAAGAAAATTCCCCCTTAGTAAAGGGGGACTAAGGGGGTTGTAAAAAAGATTGTTAGTCCTATATTTAGGATAATTGGTTTGACATAAGCAAATAAACAAATGTAAAAGATTCCCGATATGAATATAAACCTGATTAAAAGAATTGGTATTGCAGCTGCATATAAAGGCGGCGAAGTTCTGAAAGAAAATTTTGACAAGATTCCTAAAATTAAAAAGAAAGGTTCTATAGATCTTGTTACGGAATCAGACACCGAGTCCGAAAAGTTAATAATAGAAACCATCAAAAAAGTTTTTCCATCCCATGCAATATTGGCGGAAGAAAGTGGCCTTGAAAAGGGGGACGCAGAATGCTTATGGATTATTGATCCTCTTGATGGGACGACAAATTTTGCTCATCATCTTCCAATTTTTGCCGTTTCTATAGCCTTTGCTTTTAATGGTGATATTGTTGCAGGAATAGTTTTAAATCCTGTAACTGGGGAGCTTTTCACAGCATCATCAGGTGAAGGAGCGCAGTTAAACGGTATTCCCATACATGTTTCAAAAACCCAAAAGCTTTCAGACAGCTTGCTTGTAACAGGTATTCCCTATAATTTCAAAGAGATTATAGGCGATATACAGACTCGTTTTTTTAACTGTCTCAAAGCATCCCAAGGTTTGAGGAGGCTAGGTTCGGCAGCTCTGGACTTATGTTATACAGCAGCTGGACGTTTTGAAGGGTTCTTTGAACAGGATCTCAAGCCATGGGATACAGCAGCTGGCTTAATTATTGCAAAAGAAGCAGGGGGCTTGGTTACTGATTATTCCGGAAATTCGTTTGATATATATAAACCAGAAATTCTTGCAACAAACGGTAAAATACACGATGAAATGATAAGGTTGCTGGAATTAAAAGGATAAAAAATGAAAAAGGTTTGCAAAGAAAAAAAAATATTGGATAACCACATAGGCTGCTACGGTAGTTTTTCAATTGATGACCCTGTGTGCAAAAAGTTTTGCGCGCTGAGCTTAAAATGCTATGTTGAACGAAACCAGAATGTGCGTATAGAAATCCTTGAAGAACTTGTGTTTGGAGATAATAACTACAAAGGTAAGATACAATAATTCGGTTATGCGCACAAGCTGTATGCCAAAATTTATATGCAAGGCTGCTTAAAGATTCAAGGTATTTATTTAAAAATTCATTTAAAAGATCTGTGCTTATATACCGTTCGCCTGTGCTGGGAAGTATTGCAGCAATGCGCTTTCCTTTATTCCTTTCTGACTCCTTTTCCCTACATTCGGGTTAGTCAATAAAGGGGGCATGATTTAAAATACGTCTTATTTCAGCATCCAGCTTCACTTCATACATTGTTGGTACAATTTCAGTCGTCATATGTTCTTTCTTCAATTTCCGGCTGAATACCACTTTGGCACCGATATTGTCATAGATCTCTTTAACCTCAGTCGTGGTGGCAGCGCGCACCATAAGATATTTTTCCGGTCGCTTTATTTTTTGGGTGCAAAGAGACTGATATACATTGGCAACGATTGATTGAGCGACACTTATATTGGATATAAATATTGAATAAAAGTAAAACACCCCTTCGTGCAAGGCAATAATGTCACTCATGGCTCCGGCCGTCAGATTAAACTCGAAAACCTTATGTTTCTTGAGTTTTTGATATATGTCCATTTTGATGGGTAAACATACCGTATGACCCGCATAATGGCCCCAATGGTCGAAGACTATCCGATTGAACTCCGGAATAATTTTTGCCGCTGCCTTTATCACGTCTGCTCCCACCGACATCTCCGTTCCATATATATCGCGATGAGAAGAAAGGATCTGTTTAATCTGCTTGTCATTTGTAATGCGGTCATTGTGAATGATAATTTCTTCGGGCGATTGTGAGCACTTATAGGAATTATGGCTGAAAAATTTGATGAACTGAACCTCATCAAGTTTAGAATAGGCAAACCGTCTTTTTCGCAGAGAATACCAAATTGGCTGGTCAATATTCAGAGCGGCAAGCACTTGCATTGGGATACCGGTCGCTTCAGAAAAATCATGAAGGCTATCGATGTGGGCACGACGACTGTTTGCCTCCCATCTCTGTATTTCACGTACACTGACGCCGACAGATTCTGCCAAAGTCTCCTGACTCATCTCTCGCCACTGCCGATAAACTCTGAGTAAAGAGCCAAGCGATTTATAAATTCTAAGCTCGCCTGTTGCCATCCTGGCGGAGCATATTGGCGACATTTTTGGTCGTGGTTTTAAAACCATAGGCAACTTATACTTTCGCAAAGAAACGGTAATAATTAATTAAAATATCATTTTTTTAAATTTAATTGAGAGTGGGGATATTTGTCAAGTACAACAATTATCACTATCATGGCAATCATATATCCTTATTTAAAGTGGCTCGTTGCATTAACATTTTAACCTGTCAACCAATATGCGAGGTTAAACCATGCCGGAATATCTTAAAGTATGCATGCCTTGCTCCTGACATAATCGGGGTATACTGTCAGGAGTAAATATCTCAAAATTTCTTAATTTTTACCCCAAATCCCGGATATATAGTCCTAAGTTAATGTATGTTTTTTCCTTTACAAGATCCAGACAACAGAAGCTATCCGCATCTAATTTTTCATTTCAATATCAAACTTATTTTATCTTCCGTGCTGTTAGTTGCTTCAAAACTATTTGTTTAACTTAACAAAAGGAGGCAAAATGGGGATTCTGGTTATATCTAAAATCGACAAGCGCAGCAAATTTTTTCAAAACAAAATCAACAAATCAATGAGGATACGTCAAGCAAAGATATTTCATATATTCATCGCAACCATTGTGGCTATGCTGTACATTCTATGCGTACCATTAACAACCTCTGCAAAATCGTCTCAGCCCGGCCCCTGTATCGAGTGTGAGATTGAGGCTATCCAGGCACTTTTTCCGCCGGAATCCGAGATAACTATTTATAATGCGAAAAAGGAGACAAGAGATAACTTTCCGATGCCGTTCTGCCTTGTCGACGGCAATGTCATTACACATGGACCAGGTGTCGAAGACGGCATTGTCAACTTCAGGGTCTCTCTTCCTGACAAATTCAGCAATCGGTATATCTTCAGCGCTCTTGGCGGCTCGGCGGGATATCTCCACGATCCTATCACAGATCCTGTGTATGGCTTTTACCATAACACTGCCCAGCGCTTAATTGATGGCTATGCGGTCGCAACCTCCGATACAGGAAGCCAGACATCGGGATGTGAATACGGATTCGCATGGAATCGGACCAAGGCCTTTGATCATGACCAGCGGGGTGTCCACCTTAGTGCAGTTATAACGCAAACTATCACAAAGGCTTACTACGGGCTTGATTACAAAAAAAAGAAAAATTGCGCCTCAAAAAAATTGTACCGTTATATTATTGGAGGGTCAGGCGGTGGCCGTAGCGGGATGGTCTCGGCAATTCATTATCCGGAAGATTTTGATGGTTATATTGTCGGTTGGCCGGGGCTTAACTCTTACAACCAAATTTTCTTCGGCAAAATCGCCAGCTTTATTATGGATAATCCAGAAGCATGGATTTCTCCCGAAGAGACCGAACAGCTGGAAGCGGCAATAGTAGAACAGTTCGACGGTTCGGACGGTGCGATAGACGGACTTGTCTGGGATCCTACAAAAATCAATTTTGACCCTGCCTCGCTCGGTATTTTTACTCCCTTGCAGTTACAGACAATTGATATCATTACGGGCGGAATAAGCTTTGACGGAAAGACTTATTATCCAGGATTTCCACTCACTAATCCCAACGGATGGTCTATGCTTCTTATCGGAATGACACCTCCTGATACATGGGATGGGTTACCGGGAGTGTTGCAGTGTTTTAATACTTCATCAATGGGATTGTATGGACCGGATTATGACTTTCTTACAGAGTTCGACTTCGATTACCCGCCGGATTATTTAGACTGGGCGCAAACCTATGCAGAGGTGTTTCCTGGATCAGGAACTCAGGAACCCTCTGAACTGGATGGACTAAGGAGAAGCGGCGGCAAAATGATAATCTTTCATGGTGTGAGCGATAACGCTATTGCTGTCGGCGACACTATCCGCTTCTACGATGAACTGGCGGATCTGAACCATGGGTATGGCCTCACGCAAACCTTCGCCAGATTGTTTCTTGCACCAGGTGTGTTTCATGGTTGGGGCGGGCCGGGAGCTGCGCCGAATGATATTTATGAACAAGCACTGGAGGCCGCGGTGCGATGGGTTGAGAATGGAAAACCTCCGAAAGCACTTAAGCCGAAATCCAGTCCGCCGGCGGTACCCCGGACTTATTTGCTTTGCCCCTATCCTCAAAAGTCGGAGTTTCTTGGCGGTGACGTGAACGATGCTTCAAATTGGGTTTGCAGAAAGCCCGAACCGCCCTGGAATAACTGGAAGAAGTGGATGAATTTTAACCGGAATAATAATTGAGAAACAATAACCGCTATTTTATCCTCTGAAGCAATCGTGGGCCGGATGCCGTCCGGCCCACTCAGCAAGCCTTACTCAAATCATATAAATGATGATCAAGTCCGTTTTAGCCCTTTATTCATTATAAGAGTAAGTCCATCTACACGTTTCCTGAAAGATCTATCAGTCTGAACTGCTTTTTAACCCATTCAATAATACTACCAACGGAACTGTTTTTTCAATGTTAAATTGCTTGCCTGTTTGTTTTATGTTATCCCACAAGAAACCAACTAAAGAGATAAATTGATATAATTTCTTCCTTCTATCCCTGCTTTCTTTTTTAATTACCTCCATACTACTTTGCAAAGATAGATATTTAAAGGATGTCCCGTCTCTTAAAAGCAGAGGCCCTATTAATTCTTCTTAATCACTAATCAAGTTTGACACAGATCCTGACACAGATCATTTTCCAAATGTCGCTAATCACCTTCAAACCATGAGGGGCTCTCAAAGCAGAGGGTTTTATCATTATCAGGATGCTGAAAGCTTAGGTAAGAGGCGTGCAAAAGTAAACGCTCGCCTGGTTTGCCATGACCATAAAGCCGATCGCCCACAATCGGGCACCCTAATCCCATGGGGTGGGATGCATGGACTCGTAGCTGATGAGTCCTGCCCGTTATCGGGGTAAAAAGAATTTGTGTTTGATAATTTGTGACCACTCTTTTCTCCCAAAGGGTTACCCCCCATTTACCGTATACAGGGTCATAAATCTGATATGGCCTGTTGGTAATATCTAATCGGAAGGGAAGCTTAATTTCACCCTGTTCTTTCTCAACAATGCCTTCCAACACTGCAAGATACTGTTTCTTTACCGTCCGGTTTTCGAACTGACCGGATAGACTTTTATGTGCATCCGTTGTCAAAGCCAGAACCATTAATCCGGATGTATCCATATCCAGACGATGAACCGATGGTTGGGGAATGCAATCGGGAAATAGGTTCCGTATTCGCTTCACAATGCAATCCTGTTTATCCGGCCCCCGCCCAGGAACAGATAAAAGTCCACCAGGTTTATTCACAACTACGATAACAGAATCCTGATAGATTATATCTATTTCAAACATCTCCTGACTCATTTATCGCTTGATCCCACATAACATAAAGCCCAAAATAGGCTGGCATTTTTCCGAACAGGGAGTACAAAATCTTCCTTGCTGGCGGGTACCGGAACGGTTTGCTCTCCCCCAGAAAAATTCTGCAAGACTCTTGGGTAACAATTTTTGTTTCACTGCTGCATTCAACAACTTTGGCGCACAGCAATCCCCTGCACCGGTGGGGACCCCGTTTGCAAAAAACTCAAAAAGCGATCTCACTTCAGATCGGAAATTATGGACATTGTAAAGCGCGTGAATCTCTTTCATCAAGTTTTGTGACAATTTTTTCCGCTGGCGAGTCAATTCCCGCCTTTCTGCCCCTTCAGACAATCCATTAATCCGGCTTCCCAAAGCCTTGATCTGTTTGTCCACATCACAAACCAAAAATTCAAATTTTCCCGTATCCAAAAGCGGAGGCGCCCATCCTTCCACACTCCAAACACCATTATATTGACCGGAAAACGCCTTCAATATGACAGGTTGCCCATCCATATCCAGACACTCCAGCACACCGAACATTTGCCCTCTTGCCTCACCCAGTAGATAATCCAAGGATAAACGTGGGTCCATATGCTGCTCCGGAATATGAAAATCAATACGCCCTTTCTCCTCCAGAGTCTTCATCAATTCAAGACAATACTCTCTGGCCTTCCCCTGTTCTAAGGAATGAGTTTCACCACAAAAACTGCAATATCCTGAACTTGCTGATTCAATAGTCTTGGTCATCATAATTTCTTTCTAATCGTGCCGGGGAATAAACCGTTATATTGCAAAATTGATAATCGTGGGTTGGGTAACTATAATAGCCCATTTCATTTCAGCACCAAGGTTTATTAGACATGACCCACAATCCACGGGAAATCAGGGACTTTCTCAATATTTAAACATTTCACTTTCAACGAGCAATAAATTGTTTTTCTTAACCAAAAGTTCGTCCCGCAAAACTGATTGACTCACAGCCGTAATCGAAATGCTTGATTTTCTATGCATCCCTTCCTTTAGTAAATCACAGTAAAGATCAGAGCCAAATCTTGATCAGTGAATATTTAATCACTAATTAACGGGCTGTTGCCCAAACCCCATTTCGCAAAAAGATAAAAATATGCCCAATATCATCAGGCATTGATCTTTATTTCTCTACGATTTAGAAAATTTTCCCAAGCCGACCAAAGTGAGTCATTATTTGCAAATGAAATTGTGA
>Ga0180732_1001761_pt1 | contig 12622 bp, 8 predicted proteins | sample KR11_01MetaG_FD_148674 | JGI IMG/M metagenome (GOLD analysis project Ga0180732, IMG submission 148674) | Groundwater microbial communities from the Olkiluoto Island deep subsurface site, Finland - KR11_0.1 MetaG | ecosystem: Environmental > Aquatic > Deep subsurface > Groundwater | place...
CTCTTAGGTTTCCATCCTTTAATAAAACAGCTAATCTCTCCGACATTTCGTACATATCGCCAGGCGTAACTAAAAATCCTGATTCACCTTCGACAATTACTTCTGCCACTCCACCCGTATCGGTGGCAATTACAGGCTTAGAAGAAGCCATTGCTTCTAATGCCGAAATAGGTAAACCCTCCCATAAAAAAGTAAGCACAATATCCAATAGTATCCAGATATTTTTTCTTTACGTGTTTTTCTTCACGATACGATATTAAAAATTAAGCTGCCGAAATAATAAATAATCAATATAGTAACTATGCCAAATACAGCTGATAGCAGTCTTAAGATAAATTCACTACTTCCCACATTCCTCCAATAATAATGAAAGATGTTATGAAGGACAGCAGGCATGATACTTAAAAGGAAAAATTCTCTCTGCATCCATCATATCCAGTCCCTCATCAAACCAGAGACTTAGAACTCCCAGATTGTGAATCCTTAATGCCGCCCCTAGCAGAAGAATGAGCAGAAGGCAAAAGATATGTTTCTTCCTTATTTCTACTTAACTAATTGATTAGGTTTTACTTTATCAAGAAGCAAAAGATAGCTACCTTTCACTAAATTAAGTAAATCTTGGACATTTTTTAAGTCTTTTAATCGTTGAAAAATATAACTAAGCCTAAAATAAAACGACTTATTCGCTGCTGATAGCCATCGGTTGATATTTTTAACAGGAATGCCCGTGAGGGTTACTTTATCTAAGGTATTTTTTCTATTAAAAATGTAGAAATCGGCCAGGTCTTCATAACTTATCTGTTTTTTATTTATTGCTTGTCTGGTCAAAACTGAATTTGGATCTGGCAGTAGTCTTCCATAAAGGACAAAATCTGGTTTTATTCTTTCAACCAGATCCATGCTTTCTTCAACTGTGCTATTATTCTCTCCCGGTGCCCCCAATAAAATATAGGCCAAAGCCCTTATTTTGCATTCTTTAGTTAGACTAAAGCTATTCTCAATGTCTCTTACCTTAATTCCTTTATTTAGAGAGTCCAGAATCTTTTGGGATCCTGTCTCTACTCCATAGGAAATCATATAACAGCCTGCCTTAAACATTGTTTTTAACAAATCTCTTGAAACTAAATCGACCCTTGTCTTACAGGTCCAGGCAATTTTAATATTATTTTCTAAAATTTGATTACATAATTCAATTATCCTTTTTTGGCTATAGGTAAAATTTGGGTCAATAAAATGGACTTCTTTTGTTCTAAATTTATTAATTACTTCTTTGAATTCTTCAATTATACTAGGAATGGACCGCATCCTTATTGGTCCAGGTAATGTACAAAAGTTGCAATTGTATGCACACCCTCTACTTGTCTCCATTAAAGTAGCTGACGAATAAATACCGGAAGGGGGATGCATTCTATAATATCTGTTCGGTAATAGATGTCTGGCAGGAAAAGGTAAATCATCTAAGTCTGTGTAATAAGGAGGCGAGGGAGTAGTAATAATTTTATTATTGTCCCTATATGAAATCCCACAAATCTCACCTAAATTCTCTATTTTTTTCTTATCTCTTAAACTGAGACATAGCTTTAGCATGGTCTGTTCGCCTTCACCCTGAACTATTATATCAAAATCAGGGCCATATCTAAAAATTACTTCTGGTGGAAAAGCAGTGCAACGCCCCCCTAAGACTATTTTTGCTTCAGGATTTACTTTCTTAATTAATTGAGAAATTTTAATCCCATTTCTCAAATTGAATACATTACAACTCAATCCATAAATTGAATGTTTATTATTTTTCAAATAAAAATATAAATTCTCTAAATCCATTTTTAGAGCAGGCATATCCAATATCTCCACGAAGAAATCATTTTTCTCTAGTATCGAAGCGATATATGCTAAACCCAAAGGAGGCAATGGATAAACACCACTAATATTGTATTTGATTCTAACTGTAGAAGGAGCGATAAAAAGGATTCTCATTTTTCATTGAGCAGGTTTATAATACTAAACACCTGTATTCATCTCTGGGTTACCTACCTCCAGATAAATTTGAATTAAATTTTCTGGACTGGTAGCTTACCTTTATGCAGTTCGGACTTTCACCGACAAGAAGTCAAAGGGCTTGCTTGGCGCACTCATTTTTTTCTAATACTGCTACAATATAAGCTATACCTATCGAGGGAAATAAAAACATAGATTTTCTGATTTTACTCAAAGACCTTGTAGCTTTTTGAAGAAGGATCTATCAAAATAATTTTCATTTGTTTCCTTTTAAAACAATTGTATATTATTTCATCATGCTATTTCTTCAATGCTTGTATTTCAAGGTAAATTTATCAAATACGATCTTAAGATAATCGACTAGTAATACACAAACGCCGAAAAGTAAATTTTTCAAGGGGACCATTCTCTTAATTATGTGTCTCATTATTAATCGAGGCCGCATATAGAATTGGAACATCGCTTTTCTCTGAAGATTTATCAAATCCCTACTGCTCATACCCTTGGGAGTATATGCTAATTCACCAGAATAGGATGCCCAGTTGTACCAACTATCAAACTTCTCCGGTTTCTGGAGAATATCGTCAAGTCTATCTTTATAGTCCTCAAAGAATTTTGACCCTGGAAATGGCATCGCAATATTAAACTTGGCAATATCACAATCTAATTCCTTAGCGAATCTAATCGTCTCCTCGCAAGTCTTCCTAGTTTCCTCAGGCATCCCCAACATAAATAGACCATTAGCAAGAATCCTAGCCTTCTTGGTATCCCTCATCGCCTTTCTCGCTTGTTCCAATGTTGTTCCCTTTTTCAAACTATCAAGGACTTTCTGATTGCCTACCTCAAAGCCATAAAATATTAGACATAATCCCGCCTCTTTCATCCTCTTTAACAACTTTAAATTAACTTTATCGACCCTGGTCTCTATGTACCATTTAATCTTTTTATGTAGCCCCCAACGAATAAGCTCATCACAGAATTCTAAACCATATTCTACAGAAAAGGGGAAATAGGCATCAGTAAATATAAAATTACTAACCCTAAACTTATCACGCATAAATTTTATTTCATTAACTACATTTTTAACTTTTCTATACCTAGGTCTTTTGTAAATTTTATCTTGGGAACAGAAAATACAGTGATAGGGACACCCTCTAGATGCTCGAATTGTTAGAGCAATATCGTTCAAGAACACCAAAGGTATAGCTCTATAGTACTCTAAGTTCAATAAATGCCAGGCAGGATACGGCAATTCATCAAGATTTTCTATGTTTTCCCCCTCTGGGTTATGGTATATCCTTCCGTTTTCGATAAAACTTATTCCTTTGATATCTTGCAAGCCCTTCCCTCGATCAAGAGCTAAAACAAGTTCGAGCATGCTATATTCACCCTCACCACGAACAACTATATCTCCCGTTCCCTCTCTAAGCAATTCATCTGCAAAAATCGTAGCATAGATGTTTCCCAATACTATTTTTATTCCCTTATTTAACTCTCTTATTTCTTCTATGGCTTTCTTTACCATGCCCATATTATGAATAAGGCAAGAGAAACCAATGATTTCCGGAGATTCTTGCTCAATAATTTTTACTACTTCCCAACTGTCTAAGTTTCCACCTATCTGATCAATTACTTTCGCATCGATGCCATTTTCTTCCAGCACTGCCCCAATATAGGCTATCCCTGCCGGTGGAAGCATTAATGACATTGCCCTCCTCACTCTACTCATAGATTCAGTAATACTTGAGGCTGAATTTATCAAAATTACTTTCATTCTATTCTCTTTATTATTTTATTATATGCGCATTCAAATTTATCGAGTAATTCTATCTTTAACTTTTTGTGTAAGTAAATTATCTACGAGAAGAATAGTATAATTCTTTATAATTATTGAAATTTGAATAAAGTAATTGGCAATTTTAAGGTTGATAAGAATTGTCATGTTTCAAGTTAGATCCGTAAAGTAAGCTCACATGATACTAATCTTCTTGCCTTAGTTAAAGACTTTATGATATTCGAGCTAGGGTTTATAAGTATGACGTTCATCACATCTTTCTTTCAGATTTATTATTTTTGTTATTCTGGCAATAATAATTTTGAAATATTTAATTATTAGAACATATGCTCCATAATATAACACTTTAGGGGAAATAATTCTCTTAACTATACACCTGATAATTAGTTTTGGCCCTACATAGTATTTAAACATCGCCTTAGTTTGTAGGTTTATTAATTCCTTGGCGGTCATGCCTTCTGGTACATAAGCTAAACTATCATTATCAGCAAGCCAACTAGACCAACTGGTAAATTTCTCAGGAATCCCTATATCGCTAAGTTTATCTTTATAAACTTCGAAGAATCTTGACCCCGGTAATGGTACAGCGAGATTAAATTTAGCGATATCACAATCTAGCTCTTTAGCAAACCTAATAGTCTCTTCACAAGTCTCTTTGGTTTCTCCTGGCATACCTAATATAAATAAACCTGTAGTGCGAATGCCTGCTCTTCTAGTATCCTTCATAGCTTTTCTCGCCTGTTCTAATGTCGTCCTTTTATTTAAGCTATCTAGCACTCTTTGGTTGCCTACCTCAAAACCATACATTATTAAGTGTAATCCTGCTTCTTTCATCTTCTTTAATAATTTAAAATTGACCTTATCAACCCTTGTCTCTATAACCCACTTAACTTTCTTATGTAAACCTTTCTGAATCAATTTATCACAAAATTCTAAACCATATTCTATAGAAAAAGGGAAGAAAGCATCAATGAATACAAAATTTTTAACCCCTAATTTGTTATGGATATATTCAATTTCACTGATAATGTTATTGATCTGTCTATACCTGGATTTTTTATACATCCATTCCTGCGAACAAAAGATACACTGATAAGGGCACCCTCTAGAACCTTGAATTGGTAAAGTAATTTCATACAATGATACCAACGGATGATTTTTATAAAGTTGTAAGTTAAACAAATACCATGCAGGATATGGAAGTTCGTCAAGGTTCTCCACAACTTTTCTATCGGGATTATGAAACACTTTCCCATTTTCAACAAAACTCACTCCCTCAACATGATGCAATTCTCTTTTTTGCTCAATCGCCTTAATAATCTCCAGCATAGTATATTCACCTTCACCCCTGACAACTATATCGGCAATTTTTTTATTAAGCAATTCTTCTACAAAAATTGTTGCATGTGTATTACCTAAAACAATCCGAACTTCTTTATTTGATTTTTTAATCTGGATAACTAATCTCTCTACATTCTTTATTGTTGGCGTAAGACAAGAAAATCCTATTATCTGTGGTTTCTCTATATAAATCTTTCTAAGAAGTTGTTCGTTGGTCATTTTATTAGCATATTGGTCAACAATCATCACATCATTACCTTCCTTCTCGAGAAGAGCAGCAATATAAGCTATACCTGCAGATGCTACAGGAGGAACAAATCTGCTGTAAGCTGTATTTTCCCCTGCCACTTCTGAATTAGGATTTACCAACATTATTTTCATGGTTCTTTATCTAAGTTTTAAAAAGATACACACTTATATATATTTGAACATCTCAACAGATATAATTTCATCTACGTCATCTTTTCTTATCTTAGGAATCAAATCATTCTGCCAATTTGTAGGAACAGAGAATTTAATTTTTTTAGTGTTGTCCATAATTAATCATCATACCATTTAGGTTTTCTTAAACGCATAAAGCCAGTGATACCTTCAAATCTTTTTCTTCTCATTACAGAGTCCAGAATCTCTAGAAACATCATCCTTAGGGTATTTCGGAAAAACCACCAATAAAGCCCCCGTTTATGTTTATAGGGAGAAAAAAGTCCCCTTATTATCCAATGGGGACGATATAAAACATAGCGCTTATTTAGCTCCATATTCAATTTAGCAAAATCATTCCTGGATAAGCCAGCGTAAGAACGCATTATTGGAGTGGACCAGTCATATCTTGTAAAATCTTTTTCTTCTATAAGATTATTATCTTTGGCCTCTTGGTAAAGATATGTACCAGGAACAGGTGCAACGGGGTGAAAGGCAGGATAATCTATATCTATCTCTATTGCATATCTTACTAAATTTAACATAGATTCTCTAGTATCGAAGGGAAGACAAGTAACAAATGTGCCCTGTCTAAATACCCGAGGATATTTCTTTTTAAAAATTAAAAAAACCTCTTTTACTAACTCACGGGTATAAGCGGATTTATTGAGTTCTCTAAGATCTTCGGTACAACCCCTTTCTATACCAATCAAAGGATGGGTTAATCCTGCACGGACCATTTTTTCTAAAATACCTAAGCGCTCATCTCTTAAAAGATAGTCTGCTCTTAAAAATGCCCACCAGTACAAATCCTTATAATTCCTCTTAAGAAGTTTTTCACAGAATTCATCTGTCCATTTAGAGTCAACATTAAAAGTGGGGTCTGCCCAGATTATATAGCGCCTATTATATCTCTGATAAACAATATCCACCTCCTCCAAGATTCTTTCCACACTCTTACTTCTATATTTAGGCATTACTTCCAATTCTCCTTTTTCTATATCTGTCTTTATGTGCCTGCCCCAAAATGTCCAAAGTGAACAAAAGTTACATTTATCTATACATCCGCGTGAATGTTCAAGCGTAGCACTCTGTGGCCAAAGATATCCAAATGGAGAATACTTTCCCATCGGCATAAGGTCATAAGCCGGCAAAGGTAATGAGTCTAAGTCTTCAATCAAAGGTCGTAAAGGAGTTTTGATTATCTGGCCATTATTTCTATAAGCAATCCCTTTTATTTTAGATAAGTCTGCTTTATTCTTCAGGGCCCTGACTAACTCCACTATTGTCTCTTCTCCCTCGAATCTTACAATAATATCAATGGGAAAGTTTGTTAGACTATAATCTATCATCCAGGAAAAGAAATGACCACCAGCAATCGTAATTACTTTAGGATTTATCTCCTTAGCCAGTTTAAATAATCTCAGTGCCTCATGATGATAAAGCGCTTCTTCTCCTGCTCCTACTACATCTGGCTTCTCTTTTTGTAATATCTTACCGAGAGTCTGCCATCCTATCTTCAATGGTGGACAATCAATAACCTTTACCTCAACATTGAATAATCTTTCTCTTATAGCTGCGGCTATACAGGGTAAACCCAGAGGCAAGAGAAAATTATCAGATTCATTTATAAAGGGCCAGAGATACCTTGGAGGTCTAACGAGAATTATTTTCTTTATTTCCATTCTCTATAATCTCCTTTCCTGCTTTGCATAATATTCTGATACCGGTGGCAAAACTTTTACAAATCACTTTTATTTTTTATCATCGTTACTTTTCCACACTACTCGCGGCTCGCTCCAGCCGGCCAAATCGTAACCTCTATTACTAGCAAGATCAGAAGAAGTAGCAAAACTCAAAAGTACTTCTTGATCATTGTATTTTGATAAATCAATCTTTACATCATGCCATTTTCTATCGGTTTCTTCATTCTTAGGGTCAATATACTTAGAAAATAATTTATGTTTTTGAGATTGGGCATCAACTATAGATATTTCAAATAGAACACCGTCCCCACTCCTAGACCAAGCTTCGGGCTTTATGCCAATACCAAATTCTAAAAAAGCCTTTGGAGGAATCTTTAGTTTATAGGTTATTTCTGCTGGCGGACGCTCAAAAAGAACTTCTCTTCCCTCACCTCCAATATAAAATCTCTCTACTCTAACATTATCCGGATCGACAGTTTCTATTTTCGCTTTTGTTAAATTAACAATAAAATCAAAAGAGTCTTTTGATTCTGATGCGATAAAAGGATAAGGATTTGTGACTTCATTTCGTCTAAGTATATCAAAGTTACCTATCTTTTCCTCAAAATGATAATTTTTCCCGATATAACCCTCTACTAACCTAGCATAATACCTAAACCTTCGATCTTCTCGCCGATCACAGAGCCAGTCATTATAAATAATATATTTAACTTGGCTTTCATCAAATGTCTTTATGAACTTTCGCTGCCAACTATCATCTCGCTTCGTATTATGAGGAGCAAGCATAATGGTGTGAGTGGTGCTATTTCGATTACAGAAAAAATACCAAATAGGGTTACTAGAAATGGCATATATCTTTTCTTCAGGATTAGTATGAATTTTTATATAGTCAACTATGTGAGTAATCATTGCGGCCTCGGAAGATGAGCAGTAAATCTTAGCTCGTGGTATATTTAAAAGCGTATGTTCACCTTTTAAGACGCCAATAGAACCAATTGCGAAGCCATGGTAAAATATAACATTGATTATAAAAATAATTGGAATCGGCAAGACAACTACGAATAAAGATGCGTTGAATAATAAATTTGGTATCAATCTTACGCTTCGGTTCCGCTTTATTAAATCTCTACCCTTTTGCCAAAGTTGGAACAGAAAATAACAGCCTAAGATGTAAGCACATGGCATAACATGAAGCAGGTGTTCAAAATCTGGCCTTAGAATGACTCTATAAAAACTCAATCCACCAAATGTAAGAAATAAAATTAAATATAAATCAATCTGACGAGTTTTCTTTAAAATAAACCGATGAATAATTAAGAAAAGGGTAACTAAATATATAAGGGGAGTAAGATAAAACAAAAAATTCTCAAATAAAAGTCGAAGATTTTCGATATTCGTCCAATCTGCTATAGAAAGGGTTAATCTTGGAAATGGAAGACACCAGTTATAAAGGGAAGACAAAGATGAGATGAAGAACAAATCATTACGGAAAGCAGGAAGAAAATAATAGATAAAAGTTGGCGCCACAACAGTAATTACTATTAAACTATAGAGTGATATTTCTCTAATTGTTGTTTTTATAACTTCTTTTTTTGAGGCATTATATTCTCTATAAAAGACATTATGCACGACTATAATTATGTATGTAGCTGCTGCAGCTATTACAACCATATCTAATCGATAACTAAAAGATATTCCAGCTACTATCCCAGCAATCATAAGCCATATTAAACTTCTTTTCTCTAAGTATTTGATTATAATCAGGAGATTTAAAAAGGTAAGGATGATGAAAAATCTCGCATAATATGGTCCTGGGGCAGCAAGAAGGAGTATAGTTGCTAAAAAAGCGAAGGTAGAACTCATAAGTTTTTTTGATACAAAATAAGCTAAAACAATTGTAAAAGCAGTAAAGTATGCTATAGCTAGCCTGACTACATTTAAATTAGACCCGAATAGTCTAAAGATAAATGCATACAAAGTATGCACGCCGATCATAGGATCTAATACAAAATCCCGACCCCCAACCTCTCCTTGTAAAATTCTCATTGCAACACCAAGGGGAAATCCCTCATCTTGCAATTCGATTCCATAATTATAAAAAGTTAAAAGATATCCCAAACTACCCAAAAAAAGAATAATGGCTATTATTGTATTTTTTTTAAATAACATTTGTTCTTAATTTATCCCATCGAAGACAGTAAGGTGATGCGCCTCTTTCTTTGTCGCTTCATGATAATGAAGCATCTCTTCTCCTTATAGACAGGAATTAAAATTGGAGGCTTAATATATCTATTTTTTATAAATTCGTATATAAAATCATACTCATTGGCTGTATCTTATCTTTTAAGTAACCCTTAATTTTAATTTCCCTATCTGTCTCAAGCAAATCTTCTTGGATGGTGGAAAGATTAGATACGCTATAAAGATATTTTTTAAAACTTATGTCTGAATCTATTCCTTTAATTAGAAAAGCCAGCTCTTTGTTGGTTAAATTAATAATAAATAAAGAATAATTATCTTCGTATTTAACGCATGCAGCTTCTAATGTATCTGTGGGAAAGGCTCTTGCTCTTAATACCTGTGAGCCAGATTTTATATATCTGGTGAAGAGTTGATAAAGATAAAATGTAGGAAAAGGGCGCCAATCTTCATCCTTATAAGCCCACAATCCAATACGCATCAATTTTCCACTTTCAGGACTAACTTCGTCAATCAAGCGAATCTGATGCAGGCACCATAAAGAAGCAGAATCAACACCTGAATTTAATACCTCAATACACAAATTAGCAACATATAATCCATACTCATAACTCTCCATAAGACTGTTAGTACAGGCGCCAAAATCAGAGCCGCGAAATCCAAATTCACAAAGAAAAAAAGGAATATCTTTCTTAAACAAAGAGGCTTTTTTAATGATATTTAATCGTTCTCTAAAAAAACCTGGAATCAGATTTATTTGTTGAGGGTAAAGATATAGGTGAGAACTAAAAATATCGGCAATCTTATATAAAGATTGCACGGAATTATTAAACCATTGCTGAGATTCTACTTCATCAGAAACAATAATTTTAATCGGTAGCCTTCTTTTTCTTAATCCTTCTTTTACCAATCGATGAATCTGAACATAATTTTTAAAAGGCATCTTCTTCAGCCATCCATAGGTAAGCTCTGGTTCGTTGGTAAGCGTCCAGAATTGAATACAGTTGTAGCCTCTTTCCTTAACCAAATATTCCAGAAGCCTTAAGACTGCTTTCGCGCTTGCCTTTACATTCATCCAAGGGGAATCCTTCAACCAATCAACAGTTACTAAAATTACCTTGGTTCCTGTTTCTTGATAAAGATCTAAAGTTTTATAAAGGCTTTTCATTTCATCGCTTCCCCAAGTAAATGTTTTATAATCTACGCTGGGATTCCAAGTCTCCCAAGGCACAAAAATCCGAGTAATCGGTAGGTGCATTTCTTTGATACGCTCAAGATTCAATCTTATATCCTCTTCATTAACTCCCATCTCCTTATTCTCTTTAGTCCAAAGCCACGGAAGGGTCTCAGCTCCAAAGCCATAAAAATACTCATTTATCAATATATCCGGAGATACTTTAATATTTATTATTTCTTCTGACTCTTCGGCGGATACTTGTAAAAATATAAGAGAAAAGAGAATTACTGTAACCAATAGCAAAAAGTTATATATAACCTTCCTTCGAGCCATCTGAAATTAACTATTGTTTAATAAGTTCCTTATATAATTCTTCTATTTCCTGTGTATTCTCTTCTATATTTTTAGGCTGATTAATGTCCATCTTAAGTCTTTCAATTAAACTGGGAGTGTTAATAAAAATTTTTATTTTATCACAGAGATCGTAAGGATTCCTCGGTTCAAACAATAATCCATTCTCTTTATCCTTTATTAACTCTGGTATACCTCCAATTCTTGAGGCAATTACTGGAGTCCCGGTTAAAAATGCTTCTAAGATAGTTAAAGGGCAATTTTCATTCCAAACTGAAGGAAACACCAAGGCATCAATCTCTGAAAATACATCAGAGATATCTTTATGGTCAAATCCGCCCATAAATCGGATATTTCCGTTTTTCGCCAGTCTTTTTATATATCTTGGGTAATATTCAAATCCATTATAGGGAAATAACTTACCGTAAATCTTTAACTCTACTCGGTTATCTCTGATCTCATTAAATGCCTTAATAAGTATATCTACGCCCTTCGCTGGTAATATAGTTCCGATAAAACCAAATCTAATTCTATCTGATGGTTTTCTTTTAAAATTTTTAAAAGATTCTATATTTATTCCATAAGGAATAAATTTAATTTTGTCTTCTGGGATTCCAAATCCAATGAATTTTTTTCTTAAAGACTGAGAAGGAGCAATAAACAGATCTATCATTAAGCATAATTCTTTAATATGCATTATCCTTAGCTTTATATTCTCAAGCGTCTCTTGAGAATCCAAAGTAGCTCTTGCTAAGTTTAAATAAATGTTTTTAAAAAAGCATATAATAAAATCGGGCATAATATTTCGAAAAATTGAATAAACTATCTTTGGAAATTTTTTAATACTCATTTGATAATCAAGGCAGTTTACACATTCAGTTAAATCGCTGTTGTTACAGACGCTTAAATCCTTCTTTAAGAAATGCCACTGCGGACAGATCAACCAATAATCATGGAGGGTAAGCACAATAGGGATTCTTCTTCTTTTAATCTCGTCGATAATTGTAGTTGATAAAAATATAAGATGCTGAATATGGACTATATCTGGCTTTACCTTATCCAAAACCTTAGCGAATTGGTCAGTAATATCATCGTTTCTATAGAATTTCTCGAAGGAATCGCAAAGCCTAAAGGTATTATTAACTGTAATGACATTCAATCCCTCGAACTTGCCTTCGTTTAATTCGTACTCTCTTCTTTTCAAGTCGCAAATCCTGTAGAAAACAAAAATCTCATTCTTCTTTGATAACTCCTTGGATAAATTATAAGTGTATACTTCTGTTCCGGCCATATTCTGAGGCGGGAAGCTATGGACTATCTGAAGTATTTTCATTCGAATTTCAAAGTGGAATTAATTTCTCTTAACCTCATTTACTAAAGAAAAAAGGGGATGTAATCTATGGGGTAAATATCGACTATTAACACCAGCGACTATGCCAAAGAATTCAGTTATACGAATAACCGGAGAGTAAAACAACCAACCAATTTTATAGAGCATGATTTTTCTTAAACTTAAAATGTAACTTATATCTTTAAATATCTTATATACTATATATCCGGTTAATATTGGAAAATTCCGCCAAGACCAAATATTTAAGAGATAATTATTTAACTTTGCATCATCGAAGTATTTCTTAA
>Ga0180732_1001762_pt1 | contig 12614 bp, 2 predicted proteins | sample KR11_01MetaG_FD_148674 | JGI IMG/M metagenome (GOLD analysis project Ga0180732, IMG submission 148674) | Groundwater microbial communities from the Olkiluoto Island deep subsurface site, Finland - KR11_0.1 MetaG | ecosystem: Environmental > Aquatic > Deep subsurface > Groundwater | place...
ATGTTTATTCCTTGGAGTGGCAGGGGTGGCGGCGGCGGCGGTTCGGGCTTTCGGCCCTTTCGTGATGATAGGCAAATTCAACAAGATAAACTTCAACAAGATAAACTTCAACAGGACAAGGATAAATTTCAACGGGCTAGATTTATAGCAGAGTATGATTTCGACCCTGAGGAGTTAACAGCAGAACATAAAGCATTTACAGCAGGAGAACCAACAACAGCCAAATATCAACAATTTCGCGATAACTTAGGAAAAATTAAACCTGTAAAGCCAGCGGGTATTAACTATAAAAAGATAGCCGCAATCAAAGGTCGTTTAGCGGAACTTAAAGATTATCCTGAATCACCTGAATATCAACACCTTAAAAATGAATGGTATAAATTAATGGAGATGGAACAACCGAAGGCTGAGACAGTGTCGGATATTCCTCCGAAGTCTTCAAAGTGGGGTTCTTTTTTTAATATGTTGCCACATGTAAAACCTCCACTTAGCGGGATAACCGAAGCGATATATAATAAATTTATGAAGGAAGACCCTGACCCTTTGAAATTTTTGGGTGAAAAATAATGATAACAGTTGAAGAATTTGCTAAAAAAATAAAGTCAAAATATCCGCAATATAAAGATATTGATGATTTAGAACTTGTCAATAGAACTCTTGAAATGTATCCGCAATATAAAGAGCAATTTAAGGATGAAGATTGGCAACAACCTGAGCAACCTAAAGAGCAATTACCCTATCAAGACACGCCTATGCCTCAAGACCCTGAACAGTTACATCAGAGTTTTCTAGCCGGTAAATTTAAGTCTACAACACCTTTAAGAATGGCAAAGACATTTACACACGATTTAGTTACTATGGGTTCAGGCATGGCAAGGGCGGCAGGCGGCATAGGCACTACTGATAAAATGGTAAGAGAAAAGCTATGGGGTTCTATCGGTATACCAAAAGGCGCATCTCAATTTTTTGACCCAGTTGATAAAGTTATTGAAGACATTGGATTTAAGTCCGCTGATTTTATTGATAAATATAATGACAAATATCTTGGCGTAGAAGATAGAACTTTCCTTGATGACTTTGCAGGTGGTATAGGTTCACTGGCAGGATTTGTCACAGGTGGTAAGACAGCACAATACGGATTAAAGGCGTTAAAATTTGCGCCTAAGATAGCGGCATTAACAGGGCAATCAGTCCATGTTGTTATGGAGGCAATGGTAGAGGCAGGTTTTATAATTAAAGAACAGGAAGATAAAGGCGTTTCAAGAGAAGAGGCTGTTAAATCAGGATTAAAAGGCTTTGCCGCTAATGTTCCATTAATTATGCTTACAAATAAGTATCTTTATTCTAAGAGAAAGCTGGGAAAAGGATTACCAATCGCATTTAAAGAAGGCTTTAAGCAAGAAGCGACACAAGAGGGTGCGCAGGAAATAATATCAAAATTGGCACAAGGCGAATGGCCTAATTTAGTTGAAGCTATATATTCGGCAGTTCTTGGAGGCTTAACAGGTGGTGGTGCGTCATCAATACAGCAAGGCATAGCAAACATTCAAGCAGAGGGGCAAAGAAAGCGATTAGAGCATACACAGGAACAACAAGCTCAAGAAGTAGGGATGTTACAGGAAGCTCAAGAATTGGGGATGTTAGAAGAAGCTCGTATGGAAGGATTGCCAGAAGTAACAGAACAACCGCATATTGAGTTGCCAATACCGCCAATGGAGGGGATTGAAGAGTTTATACCTAAAGAGTTGAATGAATCGGGAAGGGCGAATATAATCAAGACGGCTGAGGTTGACCCTGTATCAGCTTTAAGAATGGCTGTCCAACCCGCATCGTGGCCGGGCGTTAAGCAATTTGCTGAAAATGTGGCTATTGAATTAGAGCAAAGACAAGATATCCCGCAAGAACAGAAGGCGGAATTAGCCAAGAGTATCATACTTGCTAAACTTAATGATGTAATGGGTGTTAAACCGCTTGAGGAAATACAGGAAGAAGCGCTACCTGAAACATTGCCAGAGTCCACACCTGAACCTATACAAGAAGAAATACCCGAGATAAGCGAGAAAGAAATCAAAGAATTTAAGGAAATGCCGCTAGAAGAAGCGGTGGATAAGGTGTTGAAAGATGATGAGAATATTCCAATTCAAGAGATAGTTGAAGCTAAAAAAGAATTATCTGAAGAGCCGATAGAAGAGCCAGTTGAAGAATTTGAGGATGAGGATTTTGATATAAGAATTGAACCTGAATTAGAAAAGAAACATCCTTTATCTAAAGAGGAATTTAAAAAGCGATTCCCTGAGGCGTCAGAGGAAGTATTGCGAAGTATGGTGAAATCCCAAATGAGAGTGAGTGAAATTCCGAAGGAGGTTATAAAGGAACACATTGGCGTTGAAGAGGAAATATGGGGTGAAATTGAGGAAGAGGAAAAGGTAAAAGAAGGGACGCCAGTAATGGATTTACTTGTCAGTGGGGGATATCTTAATAAAGAAAGTTACAAGAAACATTGGGGCGGGGAATTACCTGAAGATGATTTTAAGTATTATTTTAGAAAACAAGGTGGGATGTCGCTATCTGATTTAGCTGAAAGGGCGGCGGGAGAGGGATTGATACCGGTAGATGAACATGGTAAATATGATGAACATGATTTAATTGAGGTGTTAAATAGAGAGATGGGTATTAAGAAAGGTGTTAAAGAAGAGGGGGCGGAGTATAATGTATTTGAACCCGCAAAAGAGGTAAAGGCAGACCCCTTAATACAAGAGGCAAGGAAGTATAAGACGGCTGAGGCGTTTGTTGAGAGTCAAACTAGAGGTAAAGAAGTTGTTGAACAAGAAAAAAAGGTATTATCTAATATTCCTAAAGAATTTTCAAAAAGACTTTCTATTGATGATAAAAAAAAGATAGATGAAACTACTGATTATAATGATATTATTGCAGTTAAAATTATAACAAGTGAATTAAGAAAGTTAGGATGGGTTGATTCTAAAAGAACATCATTTACAGGAAAGAGAAAATCATCTGTATATTATCAAAAAGGTAATGCAAAGATAAGATTAAGCGACCATAAGTTACCAATGCACGCACAAAGACAGTTTTATCAAGGTGAACTAAGAACTTGGTGGAATCAAGAATTAATAACCAATAAACACACTATAAAACAAAACTTAAATGAGATAGTAAATAAAATTGAAAATGAAAGAAAATTAACTGAAAGTGAGGCATTAGATAAAGAACTTCAAAAAACTATAAGCCCTAAAGCAAAAGAGGGTATAGGATTTGAAAAACAAAAGCCATACAAAAATACTTTTAGTTTAGACAAGGCAAAAGAATATAGAAAAAATGGTTTAAGAGTTTTTGGAATTGAAAATGATATAAACGCTTTTCCCATAAGATATGATAGCCAATTAAAAAAATATGATAAATTTATAAAAGCATCTGATTTTATTGAGCCAAAAAAAATATACAAAGAAATTGAAAGTAAAGAATATAAAAAACAACAGTCAAAACAACAACTCACCGACATCTGGCGGAAGGCGCAGGAGGGGGTTAAAGAGGGTGGTGAGGGGTATGCTCCTATATATTTTTCAAAATTACAAAAAACGATAAAAGATAAGATGCCGAATAATGCGACGGTTGAACAAATTAAGGGTATAATCAGGGATGAAAAAAAAGAAGAGATAGAATGGTCGGGTATAAATGAATTTCTTGAGGGAAAGGATAAAATCAATAAACAGGAATTGCTTGATTATCTAAAGGCTAATGAGGTTCAAATTGAAGAGGTTACTAAGGAGATAGACACGCCAAAACAAAAACCACTAACCCCAGAAGAATACGACCGATACAGATATCTTGATGCAAGATTTCTTGATTTAACACATGATGAAAAAAGAGAGTGGGAGGATTTTAGCGTAAGAATTAACCCAAGTATTTTTACTACAGATACTACAAAATTCTCACAATGGCAACTTAAAGGGGCTAAGACTAATTATAAGGAGTTGCTTTTGACTTTAGATAAGAAAATAACTTCTGAATACAAATCCCCGCATTTTGAAGAACCTAATATCCTTGCTCATGTAAGATTTAATGACAGGACAGTAAGTGACAAAAAAATGCTATTTATTGAAGAGATACAAAGCGATTGGCATCAGAAAGGCAGAAAGGAGGGATACAAAGATGATACACCTATAGTTTTAAAAAGAATAGAGGAAATTGAAAAAGAAAGAACTTCTATTGTGTCTAAAATGCGTATAGAGGAAAGAGATTGGAACATAGAACAAAGAACAATACATCAAGACCCTAAAACAAAAACATATGAGGCATTACGGGCAAGATTAAAGGATATAAACCAAGAGCAGAGCGACATGGAACAAAGAGACAGAGCACCAGACGCTCCCTTCAAAAAGAATTGGCACGAACTTGCTTTAAAGCGGATGTTGAGATATGCTTCCGAAAATAACTATGACATGATAGGGTGGACTACAGGAGAACAACAGGCTGAAAGATACGGTTTGAGTAAGCAAGTTGACAAGATTGAAACCCAAAGGTGGGAAAAAGACGCTTACCTAGTAATTACATACAAAGACAATAGAGAAATTGACAAGAGAACATTATCAGATAAGGGGATGGAAGAATTTATTGGAAAAGATTTAGCAAAGAAAATAATAGAAGAAAAAGAGGATATTAAAACATGGCAAGGACTTGACTTAAAAGTCGGTGGCGAAGGGATGAAAGGCTTTTATGACACCATGATACCTTCGTTCTTGAATAAATTCACAAAGAAATGGGGCGGGAAGGTTGGGGATGTAAAATTAGGTATTAAAAAAATCCATTCTTTAATTATAACACCAGAGCTTAAAAAAACCGCCGTTGATGTTGGTTTCCCATTGTTTGAACCAACAAAACAATATCAGAAATCCGAAGAGGATGTATTCCCCGAAGGTTCAAAGAAGGCGATGGATGATGTTGTCAAGAATATCAAGAAGAGTATAAAACCTGTCGGACAGTGGCATGACTTACGGCTTAAAAAAGTGGTGGATAAAATAAAGAAAGACTGGATAGACAAGGGAACTACGGATTTTATAGGGCAAGAGATTGAAACTATACAGGATGTGGCTGAGATAGCCGCTGTTTTTAGGCATCCTTCAATAGAACATTTTCAAGTTATGGGGTTAAAAGGCGGCAAGTATTTAAACTCAACAATCATAACATCGGGTAAAATATCTCGTGTTTATATTACACTTTCCGAAATTATAGACATTGTCAAGAAAATGGGGTGTGATGAATTTTATGTAAGCCATAACCATCCGTCAGGCGACCCTTATCCTTCTGAAGAAGATGTAGGTATGACAAAGAGTATATCTAATATAAAGGGGTTTAAGGGACACATTGTAACAGACGGTAAGCAATTTTCATTCATTAAAGACAACAAAGCAACCCTATATGAATATAAGAGAGAAAAGCCGGCATTTAGAAAAAAAGCGGAAGCTATAACCGGTCCAAATGATATTGTAGAAAATGTTAAAGGTGTTTTAAATGGCGATATGTTAGGTATTGTTTTTGTGGATACTAAAAACCAAATACTGTCTATTGACCATGTTGACCCATTATCAGATTATAATAAGTATGTAAAGACAAAATCTAAAAAATACGGAGCTACAAGGGCTATCATTATTACAGGTGATACAGGATTTTCAAAGTTAAAGGCGACTACTTTTAAAGGCAATTACTTAGATTTTATTGTGTTGAGCAATGACGGAACATATAAAAGCACTTCATTGGAACAGGTAAAGGGGTTTAATTTGGTAAAAGAAACTACTGAAGAAGGGGTGTTTGAAGTAGGCGTAGGCGAAGAGCCTATGAAATATGACACAGCTAAGGTAAGCCAGAGACTCGGGAGGATTAAGATAGGACAGGAATTAACTTTAAGAGTGGCTATTACAAGTAAGGCATTAAAAAAGGGGCGAATACCAAGAGGGCAAAAGGTTAAAGTGATAAGCATTGATAAGACCAATCAGGATATACTTATTGAGAAGGACGGGGAGTTTATCGCTGTCCCCGCCGAAGTGTTTGCGGAAACCTATGTCAAGCCAGTGTCCGCTGTTATTCCTGGTAAACCTATAAAGACTGCTATACAGCAACAATTACGGATTAAAGAAAAGGAAAAATTTGGCGGTGGAGAACAAGAACCAAAACCTGTAAAGACAGGAATTAAGGATATATCTCCAGAGGTAAGCACAACACAATCTAAATCGCTGGTAAAAAAACTAAGGGCTGAGGCTAAGGGCGCAAGAAATGCTGATAGGGTTGCTCGCATGGAAGTAAAGGCGGATTTGACTGAAAAGTTTAAGTCTGAAAAGGTTAGTGAAGCAGAGATAAAAAAAGATATTATCCAATATGCAAAAGATAATTTACCTGCGAATATTCGTGGAAAATACTTAAATGCTTTAAGTAATGCTAAAAATAAGCGACAAATGGCTTTAGTTACCGCCAGAATGGACAGAGATGCGGATAATGCTCATAGGAAATCAGTCATAGAAGATATTAAGAAAATGACCAAGCGGGCGTTGGAGGCAAGTAATATAGATATTGATTATAAGGACAGGATAAAATCCTTGTTTTCTGATATTGAAATTCAAGGGCATAGAAAGGAAACAACTAAAAGGTGGTTTGATACCTTTAGATATTTCTTAAATCAACAACAACAAGGGAAGGATGTTAAAATCCCAATAGATGTAATGAATGAGATACAGATATTGGCGATGACTCCTATTAAATATGTGAAGATTGAGAAACTTGAGAATATATATCAACAGTTAATTGCATACGCCGAATTAGGTAAACTTAAATTAGCGTCAAAAAAGAATGTTTTACAGATAATGAAAGACAAGGTAATAAAGGATTTGGTAGATGAGGTAATTCCGTTTAAACATTCTGAGATGCCGATATTACATGATTTTATAGATTGGAAGGGAGAATTATACCAAGATATGTTGTTAATGGACAGGGTGATGGATTTTGTCGGTGGGAATAAGGCAACTTATGATACGGCGCATAATAAGCTTAAGGATGATTTGGACGGGAATTATAGTTTATACTGGCGGATGAAGGATGAATATATTTATCCATTGGTTGACAAGATTAAGAAACTTAATCTATCTAGGGATAGTATGGAAAGGATTGGTATATATGCCGCTAAAGTGCAGGAGAATGGCTTAGAGCGTGTTTTACAGGGCAGACCAGACCTTACTAGGGAGTATGTGGAAAAATTGAAGCTAGAGGGCGTAGAGCTTGAAATTTACAATGATATGCGCAAGGTTATGGATGAAACCTATCCTTTGGTCAAGAAACTCATCAGAAAATTATATAACAGGGACATGGGTAGTGTTGCCGATTATTTTGCTTTTATGATGGATTGGGATAAATTAAATTCATTGGATGTTTTTGAACGGTTATCAATGGATAAAGATACCAGTTTAAGGATGACAAAAGATATACATAAGGGGTTTTCAAAACAAAGGAAAAAAGGCGCAAAGACGCCTATACAGATAAATGCTTTTGATATATTCAGGAAACATATGGATGATGTTTGTTATTTATTGGCAATGCAAGAGAAGGTTAAATTCTACTCTGAGATATTTAATTCTGAGGAATATAGGGAAGCCGCGGGTCCCGAAGTGGCTATAAGGATGTTGACATATATGGATTTATTGGCTAAAAAAGGCGGGACTGATTTTAATGATAAAGTGCCTGCTGTTGATTGGATTAGGACTAATATAACTCATGGTATGCTTGGATTTAAGATTTCAAGTATGGCAATACAGGTAACGGCATTAGGAGATGCTTCGGCATTGATAGGCGGGCGATATGTTCTTAAGGGGTTAAATGATGTGGTTACGAGTTCAAAGGTTCGGAAATGGTTAATAGATAACTCCCCTGAATTAAAGAATAGAATAGGTGATGATATTGCATTTATTGAATTATCTGATACTGAATGGTTAAAGAAATGCCAAAAAATGGGATTACTGCCTATGCAATTACTTGACCGTTTCGCCGCTTCCGCCGCATTGCTAGGCGCATATAATAAAGAACTTGATAAAAAGGGCAAGAAATTTGATTTTGAAAGAGTTGATGAAGACGCTATGGTTACAGCGAATAAAATGATGAGACTTACACAAAGTACCGGTAACTGGAAAGACCAAGCTGTAATATTTAACCGTGGTCATGTTGGCGGTAGGCGGGTATTTATAGGTAACAAATCGCTTAATAAAGCGGTTTTTCATTTTCAAAGTTTTATGCTTACAAGATTTGGGACGGCTTCATATGATTTGCCAAGAGCAAAAACAGACGCTATGGTATGGGGCTATATTATGCTGGCGGGGACTGCTATGGCAGAGACTGGTATCAGGACAGGGGTAAGAGCCGCTATATTAGGGGCTTTAGGTGTTGCAGGATATGGATTGGGGCAATCACTATATGATGAAGATGATGATTTTTGGTTAGATTCTATGATGAATATGTTGGACACTATTCCTTTTCTATCAAACATTTATAGACCGTTAATGTATAAATCAGCGCCTACGCCTACACTGGACTCAATTACTAAAACAGTATATGGAATAAGTGATTTTACAAAAGCAGAGACCGAATATAAAAAAGTTAAGGGGCTTACATTGGCTATTAAATCATTGGGTATTATTGCAGGGATATCAGGCTCAGCGCAAGTAGCACAATTGTGGAATTACTCTTTAAGTAGGAAAACTCTTTTCTTTCCGTGGAAAAAAGAATTAAAAAAGTTAAAAGATATATCATATGATGATAGGACAGAAAATGAAAGGCAAAGATTTACACAATTAAATCAAGCTAAAATTAAAGTAAATGCAATAAATAGGCGGTATAAAGTGTATATGGAAAATGGTTATACGGATAAGGCTAAGGCAGAAGTTGAAAAGGTGATTGAAATATATAAGGATTTGAAATGAGGCTACTATTTATAATTTTATTGTTCTCAAGTAATGGATATGGGCAATTATTCCCGGTCGGCTTTAAGGATAATGCTATTAAGCAGAATATGGAATTTTTGCTATTGGAGATAAGTAGAAAGGAATATACTGCTTCCGGGAACTATATCGCAGTAGGCGCAACTTTTGGCGGTGATGTATCGGGGACTTATGGGGCGATAGTGGTTGGCAATGATTCCCATAATCACGGTGATTCAACAATAGCCGACAACATAACACTTACCAATATCACACAGATAACCAATAGAAGTCATACTAATTTAACAGATATTGGGACGCTTACGCATGCTGTAATAGACAGTCAATTAACGCAAGTGGCGGCAGATACTACAACTATTTATGGTATAGCCGATGATAATACCACGCAATTAACGCAAGTGGCGGTTGATACGACTACTCTACAATCTGATATTGATAATAATACATCCCAGTTAGTGCAAGTAGCGGTTGATACCACAACTCTAAAGGCAGAGTTTGATTTGAAGGTAGACTTAACTGAAACATCATCGGTAACGATAAGCAATGTTGTATCAGTATCAACTTTAGTAATAGACAATGGCGAGGGAGGAATATCAATCGCTCCTTACTTTAACCCAGCTTTAAGATATTCAGGCGATAATGGCATTGCCATAGGTTCAAATACTTACAGCAACCATTCCTCTGGTGTGGGAGTGGGGAATAATACTTACAATAACTATGCAGGTGTTGGGGTGGGGCTCAATGCTTACAGTAACTATGGTGGTGTGGGAGTGGGGAATAATGCTTACAATAACTATAATGGTGTGGGAGTGGGGTCATATGTTCACGACAACTATAACTTAGGGGTGGGCGTGGGATACAGCGCTTATAATAATCACACTTATGGCGTGGGCGTGGGATATAGTGCTTATAATAACTATAGTTATGGGGTGGGTGTGGGGAATAATGCTTACGGCAACTATAGTTATGGGGTGGGTGTGGGGAATAATGCTCGCAATAACTATGATTATGGTGTTGGTGTGGGATACAATGCTTCCAACAATAACTCTGGTGTGGGAGTGGGATACAATGCTTACAACAACTACACATCGGGCGTTGGGGTGGGATACAGTGCTCACAGCAACTACACCTATGGCGTGGGCGTGGGATACCTAGCTTACAACAATAATGATTATGCGGTCGGTCTTGGGGCTTATTCTCAAAATAATGGGACTTACGGTGTGGGTCTTGGGGCTTTTTCTCAAAACAATGGAACTTATGGTATTGGTTTGGGAGCATATACAACCGCGGCATCTTCTTCTGTTGCTCTCGGTTCTACTTCTAAAGCCACTGCTGTAAGGAGTTTGGCTTTCGGAGCAGAAACAGTAAACAATTCAACAGGCACGGCAAGCTTTGGCGTATATGCCATAGAAACATCAAGCAATGTAACAGCTGTTAAATTTTACGGAGACGGTTCAAATCTTACGGGTATTGGCTCAAGTGATGATATAGTAGCGAGATTAGACGCTTTAGATTTAAGCACTGAAACTTTAACCACTGATTTAGCGACGGAAATAAGCGATAGAATATCTGGCGATTTAGCTATAGGAGTTGATACAGCCACTATTTATGGTCTTGTAATTGACAATCAAACTCAACTGACGCAAGTCGCCGTTGATACTACTAGTTTACAGTCTGATGTTAATGATAACACTTCTCAATTGACACAGGTGGCGGTTGATACCACGACATTGAATACAGCTTTATCCACAAAAGTAGACCTAACCGAAACAAGCTCAGTCACTATTTCAAATAATTTGGGTGTGACTGGAAACATAAACACGGCGGATGTTTATTCGATAGATGGGAGTACTTTCGCATCAATGTCTACTGCTTATTCGGTTACATTGGGGCACAGTGCTGGGGTTGTGAATACTGGAAACGACAATGCTTTTCTCGGAGCTTATGCGGGGCTAAACAACACGACAGCGATAAAGAATACCTATATCGGAACGAGTGCTGGAAGATTGGCGACTGGCGCGAACAATGTTTTTGTTGGCGCGGCTTCGGGATATACAAACGGTGCGGGGACTACCAACACTTATGTAGGAATGGAAGCTGGATATTATAATGCAACTGGAAATGGAAATACAATTATGGGTAAGGCGGCAGGGAAAGGGGTTACAGGAAATTCGCATAGTGGCAACAGTATTTTTGGCTATCAAGGTGGATATGCTTTGACAACAGGAAGCAATAACACACTACTTGGATATTCTTCTGGCGATGCCTTGACAACTGGTGGAAGCAACATAATAATTGGTTATAATCAGGATGCCCCGACGGCCACGACTTCAAATTATTTGAATATTGGTGGACTTATAGTTGGAACAATCGGTAGTTCAAGCGTGACCGTTCAAGGCGGGCTTCATACGAATACGCTACACGCCACAGGCGCAACGACGCTTGACAGCACTTTAAATGTAACAGGCAATGTAGGCATATCATCTACCACACCAACACACGAGTTAAGTGTTCAGGGTGATGTCAATATCTCGGGCGGCTACTATGCCAATGGCGTGGCGGTTGCAGGGCTTGGCGACGCTGTCTTGGCGGCTGACCAAACATTCACTGGCGAGAATACTTTTAACGGTAAGGTCATAATTCCAACAAGAGCAGATATTGAATTTACAGAGGAATTAAGTAATTCAAGTTCTACATTTCTCAATACAGCAACTACCACTTCACCAAATTGGATATGTACAGCATCTACGCTTACGATAGTAACACAAGGGGGAACGGTTGCCTTTGTTTCTTTTGCTGGTTCTATTCAAGCTCCCGCCAGTGGAACAGGTTATGTAACTGTGTTAGTAGATGGAGTGTCTATTGGCGGAGGAAATCGTGGTTTATGTGTAAGATATGCCCCTGTGGGCGTTACAGTTGGCTTAATTGGATGTTCATTCACTGCGATGACAAGTGTATTATCCGCTGGTTCACATAGTTTTTGTTTAGCAGGTCGTGTAAGTAGCGGTGGAACATTATATTATGGGTATGGGGATAGTGATTCTATTTCACAATTATCGATTTATGAATTACGATAGGGGAATATAATGATATACAAATTCACAAGGACTAAACAATGCTAAAATCAATACTTCTATTTTTGTTATTTATACTTTGCGAACCTATAAAGAGGATATTCTCATTTTTTCTTTATCCGCTTGTTTATCCGTTCAGAGATAAACTTAGGACTAAAGATACATTGTGGAAGGGGTATCTTTATAAGCCTATAATCAAATGGTTGTGGTTTTTCTTAAACGATTCTGAACGCTTAAAATACGGCGTTGAGTATGCAAATCAAGAAAAATATTATCCTAAGTGGATGTGGAAATGGCACAAAGAATTTATATTAAGTTATTATTTTAATGCCTTTAGAAATAGCTGTCAAAATTTCAATAATTACATGGCATATAAAACAGGATTCTATATTAAAACACTTAAACGCTGGGGGAGTATAAACAATTTTATTGAATTACGACAATACGATAATGGGAAAAGACTTTATTGCGAATTTTTTATAGGCTCAAAATTCTTTCAATTTGGTACATTGCGAGGAAACAGAGATACTGGAGGGGCTTCTCGCTT
>Ga0180732_1001763_pt1 | contig 12608 bp, 10 predicted proteins | sample KR11_01MetaG_FD_148674 | JGI IMG/M metagenome (GOLD analysis project Ga0180732, IMG submission 148674) | Groundwater microbial communities from the Olkiluoto Island deep subsurface site, Finland - KR11_0.1 MetaG | ecosystem: Environmental > Aquatic > Deep subsurface > Groundwater | place...
AAAGTGGGTTTGAAATATCCGCCGATGCCGTGATTGTGGCCACAGGCCAGGCCCCGGGGCCTTTTGAATGGACACCTGCCGGAAAGGAAGAGATCAAGGGCAACGAAATTCAAAACGGTGTTTATCTCACCGGGGACTATGTTACCGGCCCCTCCACAGTGATCGAAGCCATTGCCATGGGACGAAAAGCCGCGGTCAGGATTGCCGAGGATATCACCGGTAAAAAATTCATTTCATCCAGTGTGAGAATGGAGGAAACCGATAGAACGGATCGAAAAAGATCCTGGGATTTTCTGGCCCGGAACCCCATGCCCACCATCATGCCTGCGGTAAAGAGGTTCTCTGGGGACAACCCCGAGGTGGAGTCCGGATTTGACGAAAATCTGGCTGTGGAAGAAGCCAAACGATGCTATTTGTGCTACCTGCATTACGAAATCGATATGGATCGATGTATTTATTGCCGCTATTGCATTGATGTGGCGCCAAGGGACTGCATCAAGCTGGTGCAGGAGGTGAAAACCAACCCGGACGGCGCCATCGTGGACTATGTGGAAACCAGCAACTGGGAAAAGGTCAATGCGGTGATCATCGATAATTCACGCTGCATACGCTGCGGGGAGTGCATGAGAGTGTGCCCGGTGGATTGCATTTCAGTAACCCGAATCGAATGGGTTGAAAATTCCATTTAAACAGGGGAATATCAATGGACGAGCGGCATTTTGTGGTGATCGGCAACGGCCCTGGGGGAAGCCAGGCTGCCTTAACCCTTCGGCGAGAATCTCCGGAATCAAGAATCACGGTGATCAGCAAAGAGCGTGGCGGGTTTTATCCGCCCCATCGTATTCCCGAACTGATATCCGGCGTCATTTCCGAGGAGGATCTTTTTGTTTTTTCGCCCGGTTCATTCAAAGAAAGGAATATCAAATTAAGATCCGGCCAGGAAGTGGTGGATCTGGATCTGAGAAACCAGCAGGTGATTCTTGAGCACAAGGAAAAAATCCCGTTTGACGGGCTGATCATCGCCGTGGGCGGAAAACCTCGCATCCCTGAATATCTTGCGGTTTTCAGCGATCTCTTGATGACCCTGAAAACCTTACAGAACGCCAAGGACTGGGTGGCCAAATTATCTTCTGCACAAAAGGTTTTGATTGTGGGGGGAGATCTTACATCTCTTGCGTTTTCAAAAATCCTTTTAAGCATGCAAAAACAGGTGTATTTCCTGCTGAGTGAAGAAGCTTTCTGGCCCATTCGGTGCACCCCTGCGCTGTTTGAAGAGGTGAGCCTGGCCTTGGCCAGAAAAGGAATCCATGTTTTGACTCCTTCCCAGATTCGAAGCCTATCCGTTCTTCCGGATAAAAGCATAGAGTTGAGAACAGACCATGATACGGTTTGCGCAGACATCATCGGGGCCTTTTTCGGGCTGGTTCCGGACATTCGTTTTACCGCCCGAAGCGGCCTCAAAATAGACCGGGGCATTCTTGTGGATGAATACTTGTTCACCGGATTCCAAGGCGTCTATGCCGCAGGTGACTGCGCCCAGATCTATCATCCTCAAATTCAGGACTACTGGGTTTCCATCGGCCATGACAATGCCGTGGCTCTGGGCAGAATCGCTGCAATGAACCTGCTCGGATCAAGGGTGATGGCCAATGTTTCCAAAGAAAGCATTTTTGAGGTTCAGGATATAAAAGTAAATACTTCATGGTGGACGGAGTTTTGATATGGGCGGCAAGGATTTAACCATTGAGATCTGTGGAATGTCGGGAGATGGAACCATTGCAGCAGGCCAGTTGCTCAATGCAGCTCTGGTGAATGCCGGGTATTCTCTTCTGGCCTTTGATTCTTACCCTGCTGAAATCAGGGGGTTCGGCCGGTGCGTAACCCATTCGCGAGTGGGAAGCGGCAAAATGATTGCCCTGAAAAACAAAGCCCATGTCCTGATTTCGCTGGATGATCAGGAGTCCGTGTCCAGAATCCCCTTTCTGGACACGGATGCGGTGGTATTGTTTGACAACAAGCCCATGGCGTTTTTAGCAGAAAATCAATCCATTGCGGCCCATGTGGAACCCGAAGCAAAGCTTATAGGAGTTCCTTTCGGGGATTTGTCCGCCGGAGCAACGGGAAGCCGGCAAGGCCGCAATCTTGTGGCCCTGGGCGCCTTTGCAGGGTTGTTTGGTGTTTTGCCTGAATTTTTCAACAAAGCCATTGAGAAAAAATTTTCCTCCAAGGGTAAACCTGTGGTGGATTCCAACCTGGCCTGTTTTCAAGTCGGCTACCAACATGTGCTTGAATTCTACAAAGAGGATATCTCCGGGGATCTTGGAGAAGCCAGTGTCCATGAAAATAAGGACTCTTTTCTGATCTCCGGAAATGAGGCCATTGCCATGGGGGCGCTGGATGCCAATGTCCATTTTTATTTCGGCTATCCCATTACACCAGCCACTCCCGTGATGGAGATTCTGGCGGAAAAGCTGCCGAAACGGGGCGGAAAGGTCATGCAGATGGAAGATGAAATCGCCTCCATCGGAGCGGTGATCGGGTCTTTTTTTGCCGGAAAACGGGCCATGACCGCCACATCCGGGCCGGGGTTTGCGCTGATGACCGAACTGATCGCCCATGCAACCGTCACCGAAACCCCTGCGGTGATTGTCAATGCCCAGCGGGGAGGACCCGGAACCGGCCTTCCCACCAAAACAGAACAATCCGATCTTCAGGTCGCAGTTTACGGTGGACCCGGAGATTCCGCCAGAATCGTGTGGGCCCCCACGGATGTTCAGGAATGCTACGAATTCACGCTAAGAAGTTTTCAGATCGCTGAAAAATATCAAACCCCGGTGATTCTGCTGACGGATTTTTTCCTTCACAACCGAGTGGAGTCCCTTGAGAAACTTTCTTCTGCCGCTGAAATGATTAGCGACGGCAACCTCTATCCAGCAGAAGAAAAGATAAACGCCTACAAGCGATATGAAATTACGGAAACCGGGATCTCCCCGAGAGCGCTTCCAGGATCGGAAGGGTTTATTTTTTCAGCCACCGGTCTGGAGCATACGGAAAAGGGGCGTCCGGATTATTCTTCGGCTATTCATATGCAGATGAGCGAAAAACGCCATCGAAAGATCAGGGGGGCTTTATCAGATTTGCCACCACCCGTTGAATACGCCCCCAAGGGTCAACTGGATCTCGGGATCATTGCCTGGGGTTCCACCTTCGGCGCAGCTCTTGAAGCCGTAACGCAGGAGCAGGAACAAGGAAAACGTATCGGCGCGCTTAAAATCACCTCTATTTTTCCCTTTCACGAAGAGGTCATTTCAGCGTTTATGACAAAATGCCGGGAGGTGCTGATTCCCGAACTGAATTTTGAAGGCCAATTGGCAAATCTCATCGGCCATCTCCATGGAAAAAAGGTGAAACGGCTTAATCAGGTAACCGGAACTCCCTTGACGCCTTGGGATATCGGGGAAGCCATCCATTCAATCCTTAAAGTATTAGATTAATATTTTTCCAGGATAAGGAGAGTGTGTGAAAACATCCGGCTCGATCATTGCTGAAAAAATAAGGAAAACAGGGAAATCCGGAGAGCTTTCCATTCGTTCGGAAAACCTCCCCACATGGTGTCCGGGGTGCGGATATTTCGGCATTCACCAGGGCATGAACCAGGCCATTCAAAACCTGAAGATCCCCCATCATGAAATCGTCATGGTTTCAGGCATCGGGTGCGCGGGCCGGTATCCTTTTTTTGTCAACACCTACGGGTTTCACTCGGCCCACGGTCGAACCCTTCCTGTGGCCACAGGCATAAAAATGGCCAATCCAAAACTCACGGTTTTTGCCGTGGGTGGAGACGGAGACGGATTGGGCATAGGCGGGGGCCACCTTCCCCATATGGCCCGAAAAGATATCAATGTGAATTATATCCTCTTTGATAATTCCATCTACGGATTAACCAAGGGCCAACCCTCTCCGACCTCGATGGTTGGATTCAAGACCAAGGCCTCTCCCTATGGAAACGAACCTGCGCCTTTGAATGGTACCCTCATGGCCCTTGCCTATGGGGCCTCTTTTGTAGCCCGGCTTTTTGCAGGAGACGCCAAAGGAATTGCGGCGGTGCTGGAGCAGGCCATTCAACACCCGGGGTTTTCTTTTCTCCACATTTATTCCTCATGTGTTACCTTTGACAAACAGTATAAGACTTGGGATTTTCTTAATAAAAATGTCCACCCCACGGCCGATGGCTATGATACCTCAAATCATAAAGACGCCATCAACGGGGTGCTGGAAGACGATTACACCACCGGAATCATTTACTGGAAGAAGAATGCTTAAAAACAGAAGGATTGCGAAAAACCGATTCTTCACAACCAAGGAGGACAAGCATGAACGCTGGGGACATTAAATTCGGGGAATGGATCGAAAAAGGCTTTAATTTGTATAAGGAAAATTTCGGCCTGGTTGTGCTGGCCTCGCTCATTGCAGTTGCCCTCAGTGTTGTGACCGCGGGCATTCTTGCCGGGCCCATGATGGCGGGGGTTTGCCTGATCACCCTCCAACTGGTTGACGGGAAAGATCCCAAACCCGAAGCCGGCATGGTGTTTAAGGGCTTTAATTATTTTTTGAATGCATTTTTATTTATCATCGCCTGGGGTGTGGCCCTGATTGTGGTGTCTTTTATCGTGGGTATTGTGCCCTGCGTAGGCCAGCTTGCAGCCCTGTTTATTATCTGGGCGGTACAGACCGCTTTGATGTTCGGCATGTTCTTCATCGTGGACGAAGAAATGGAATTCTGGCCGGCTTCCATGAAAAGCTTTAAAACCGTCAAAACAGCATTCTGGCCGTTTCTGGGCTTTTTTGTCGTGACCAGCCTCATCGGCAGCATCGGTGCCATAGCTTGCGGCATCGGGGTTGTGATCACGGCTCCCATTCAGGGCTGTATGCTTGCCGTTGCATACCGGGAGGTTTTTAAACCGAAAAATGCGCAGGCCGGAGAGAACAAGCCGCTTGAAGAAAGCCGTCCTACAGAAGAGAAGGAAAAACCCGCAGAGTAATCTGCGTAACCTTGAGATTTTTTGTGAGTGATTAAAAAATGATTGGCAGGGTAGCCTCCAAATTTTTAAGGGTTTCCAAGCCAACCTCCTATTGGGATGTGGTTTGCCACCATCTGCCGATGGTTCTGGTGGCTGGAATTCCACTGATTCTGGCTTTAACGGCAACTCGGGCGTTGTTGCCGTTAAAGCCCTGCACATTTAAGGCCCTGACCGGTTTTCCCTGCCCCTTTTGCGGTTTCACCCGTTCATTCCAGGCCATGGTTTCCGGTGATTGGAGCTTTGCATTTTACAACTGTCCCCTGGCCTGCGTGGTTTTTGTGGCGTGTATTCTGGTGATCCTCTGGAATGCTGCGGGTCTTTTATTCGGTATAAAAATCCAAGGCGTTGGCAAAACTTTGGCGCCATCCTTTCCCGCCCCGCGAATAACGCTGATGGCCTGCCTGATCTTTGGCTTGAACTGGGGGTACCGGTTGATGGAAGGCCTGAAATAACCCCCTGCACCGGTTTCAATATGCTTGCCGGGTTATGTTGACTTTTTGATTAAAGAAGCTACAATGCCCCCCTATGTTTGACTATCAAAAAAACCATCGATATTTTGCCCAGACGCCGGAGAGCATAAAAGCCTCTGCTGAGAGTGAACTGGCAAGCCTGGGGGCGGAAAAGATCAGCCCCGGCTTTCGAGGAATCTATTTCTCCGCAGATGCGGCCACGCTTTACCGAATCAATTACAAGGCCCGACTGATCACAAGGGTTTTGGCCCCGCTGGTTTCCTTTGAGTGCAGAGACCGAAATGCCCTGTATGAGGCTGGCCGATCCATTGACTGGAACACGCTGTTTTCAGCTGACCAGACCTTCGGGGTCATTTCAAATGTTTCCCAGAATGACAACCTGAAAAACTCCCATTTCGCAGCTTTGTGCGTAAAAGACTCTGTGGTGGATCATTTCCGGACCAGAACGGGAAAACGTCCCAATGTGGATAAGGATGCTCCGGATGTATGGATCAACCTTTATGTGGATAAAACCCATGGAGTCATCAACCTGGATACCTCGGGAGGGTCTCTGCACCGAAGGGGCTACAGAAAACAATCCGTGGAAGCTCCCATGCAGGAAATTACCGCCGCAGCATTGGTGGCCATGTCCGGCTGGAACGGTGATAAACCTTTATATGATCCCATGTGCGGCTCCGGAACCATTTTGTGTGAAGCCCTGATGGCCTATTGCAAGATTCCCTCGGGGTTTTTGAAAACCCGTTTCGGTTTTTTTCATTTACCGGATTTTAAGGAAAGCCTATGGAAAAGGGTCAAAACAGAAGCTGATCGAGAGATACGGGACCTTCCCCCGGACCTCATCGAAGGCAGTGATTCATCCTCCGAAGCCGTTAAAGCGGGAAGAGAAAACAGCTCCCTTCTGCCCGGCGGGAAGATGATTAAAATTTCCAAAAAAGGGTTTGCGGAGATTCCAACCCTGGAAAACCGAACCATCCTCTGCAACCCGCCCTATGGAATCCGAATGAAAACAGAAGGGAATTTGGGGGATTTCTATAAGGCGTTCGGGGATTTTTTAAAACAACGATGCAAAGGTTCTGAAGCTTACGTTTTTTTCGGCAACCGGGAAATGTTGAAGCACATCGGTTTGAAAACAGAATGGAAAGAACCGGTTGAAATTGCAGGACTGGACGGAAGGATCGCCAAATATGTTCTGTATTGAACCGGTAAAAGGGTTTACGCCATGGCCCTGATCAGTATGCGGGATGTCTTCTGGGGGATTGGGGGGTTCCCATTGCTGGATCATATCACCTTTCAGATGGAAAAAGGGGAAAGGATCGGCCTGCTGGGACGCAACGGAGTGGGCAAATCCACGCTGATGAAGATCATGGCAGGCGAGATGGAACCGGACGGTGGTGAAATCTGGAAACAGCAGGGCCTAAAAATCGGCGTGCTCAAACAGGATGTGCCTCTCCATGGAGAGCTTACTGTATTTGACGTGGTTGCCGGCAGGTCGGGTATAAACTTTTCAGGTTTCGAAAATAGCAGCTCGGAAATCGAGCCGAAAAATAAGGCCTCCCTTGAAAATGCAAATCTCGTCCATGAGACGAACACGGTCCTTTCCAAGTTTAACCTGGATTCCAGCGCGATTTTCAGCAGCCTTTCCGCAGGCATGAAAAGGCGGGTTCTATTTGCCCGAGCGTTTTCCAATGACCCCGATATCCTGTTCCTGGACGAGCCCACAAACCACCTGGATATTGAAACCATCGTATGGATGGAGGATTTCATCCTTCGCCAGGTGAAAACATTGTTTTTCGTAACCCACGATCGAATGCTGTTGCAAAGAATCGCCACACGTATTCTGGAGCTGGATCGGGGACAGGTAACATCCTACGCCTGCGACTATTCCACTTATCTTAAAAGAAGGCAGGGAGATCTGGATTCCGAGGAAAAGCGAAACGCGGTATTTGACAAAAAACTGGCTGCGGAAGAAACCTGGATACGGCAAGGCATCAAGGCTCGAAGAACCAGAAATGAAGGCCGTGTCAGGGCTTTGGAAGAACTGAGAAAGATTCGAAAAGAGCGCCGAAAAAAAATCGGAGATGCTTCTCTCAAGCTTCAGGAAGCTGAAAAAACAGGTAAACTGGTGGTTGAAGTTTCTGCCATAACCTATTCATACCATGAGCATTTATGCATTAACCATTTTTCAACCGTTATTGCCCGCGGGGACAAGATCGGAATCCTCGGCCCCAACGGCGCAGGTAAAACCACCCTGCTCAAGCTGCTGCTAAAAGAAATTGAACCCCAAACCGGATACGTCCGACATGGCACAAATCTTCAAATCGCCTATTTCGATCAGTTGAGAGCCACCCTGGATGAACAGAAAACCGTTCGGGAAAACATCGGGGAAGGCAATGACTATGTCGTTGTCGATGGTGACAAAAGGCATGTGATCGGCTATCTTCAGGACTTCCTGTTTTCCCCGGACCGATGCCATACCCCGGTCCATATTCTATCCGGTGGCGAAAAGAATCGCCTGACCCTGGCAAAACTCTTTGCAAGACCCGCAAACCTTTTGGTAATGGACGAGCCCACCAATGATCTGGATGCGGAAACCCTGGAGCTTCTGGAGGACCTGCTGTTTCAATACCAAGGAACCCTTCTGCTGGTGAGCCATGACCGGGCATTTTTAAACCAGGTGGTCACCAGCACCATGGTCTTTGAAGGGGATGGCAGTATTACGGAGTATGCAGGGGGCTACGATGACTGGCTCAAGCAGAGACCCTCGGAAAAACCCGCGCAACGTCATCCGGACAAGGGTTCGGAATCAGCAAGAGCCAGGGAAAAACAAGGGGCGAAACCCCTTCGGAAACTGGGGTATATGGAGAAAAGGGAACTTGAATCCCTTCCCCGGCATATCGATACCTTGGAAAAGGAACATCAACGCCTGTTTGAAGTCCTGTCGGATCCGTTATTCTATAAAAAGGATAAGAACGAGATGGCTTCCGTGAAAGCCGGCCTTGAAAACCTGGAAATGGAAATTCAAAAAGGGTACCAGCGCTGGGAAGAATTGGATGCCGTGGAGAAACAACAATAGGGTTGACAGATCCGCCAAATCTTTTTATGCATCAGCCGAATTCTGAAATAGTTTTTTTAACCTAATTATATAAAAGGAGACGCTATGATACGCCTGACCACCAGCATGGGGGAGATTGATATTGAGCTTAATGCCGAGAAAGCCCCGGAAACCGTTAAAAATTTTCTTTCCTATGTGAAAAACGGTCATTATGACGGAACGATTTTCCACAGGGTGATCAATGGGTTCATGATCCAGGGTGGAGGATTTGATGAAACCATGAAGGAAAAAGCCACCCAAGAGCCTGTTAAAAATGAAGCGGACAATGGCCTGAAAAATGACGCCTATTCCGTTGCCATGGCCAGAACTTCGGTTCCGGACAGCGCAACTGCCCAGTTTTTTATCAACGTGAAAAACAACGACTTTTTAAACCACACTTCAAAAACCCCCAATGGATGGGGCTATGCCGTGTTCGGCAAAGTGGTGAAAGGCCAGGGCGTGGTGAACAAAATGAAAGGGGTTCAGACCGGGAATAAGGGGATGCATGATGATGTTCCCGTTCAGCCCGTTATCATTCTGAAGGCTGAAGAGGTTACGGAGTAAATAAAAAATGATGCTTCGGCAAGGCTTTCGGTTTTTGCCGGGGCATCATTTCCTGTGTTCAACAAACCATCCGCTTATGGTTTCTTCGGCTGAATTCCGTAAAAGAGCAGTTCGCAAATTTCATCGGTAAAGGTGTCTGTGGGCATTTCCTTCTGAAAAATGATGGCAGGCAGACACACATGCTCAATCACCCCCAAAACAGCCTGCCGCATGGTGATGGTGGAGATATCTTTTCTCAGTTCCCCGTTTTCAACCCCTTCTTCAATGATTTCCATCAGGGTTCTTCCGAACGCTCTGGACTGGTCGTAGGTGTTGCTCTCGTAATATGCACGAAAGCTGCGGACTTCCAGAAGCAGGATTTTGGAAAACGTTCTGTCCAGATTGTAGGCATAAACCGTTCTCCAGATGAGTTTTCTGAGTTTGTTTACAGCGCCTTTAATCCCTTTCAAATCGAGCTCTACCTGTTCCATAAATCTTTTAAGGGATTGAGCCAGAACCTGGTGCAGAAGCCCCCTCTTGTCACCATAATACCTATAAATCAAGGCTTCATTGACCCCGGATTGTTTTGCAATGTCGCTGGTGGTGATGGAACTGAAGTCTTTCACTTTTAAAAGCTCAATCATGGCTTTGCTGATTTTCACTTTTCCCTGGGGTTGTGAGGCCTGGTCCTCTATGCCACTTGTATTTTCAGGCTTACTCATTGAAGTTTCCTCTAATTGTTTCCTTGCATGTTTGATTTCAGGCTTCTTCCAATCTTATGTCAGCCTGGGTAATCCTGTTAATGCGGACTGTAGGTATGTTTTACTGATATGCAAAAGTTGGAAAAGCATGAAAAACATTGTTATTTAAATATTCAATGATTTAAAATATCTATGATATGTTTGTCAAGAAAAAAGTTATGACTATCGATAAAATTACCTAAAATCCAAGCCCAATGATTCGAAGGAGGTATTGGGATTTTTAAATTGGCCTTTTTTTAGAACATAAAAGAGCGATTTGCAAATCTTTCCTTTGGATTCTTTAATGATAAATGAAGATTTGCCGATAACAACTACAGGTATTTCATGAGAAAAGAAGGATAAGAGGATGAAAACCCTTTCAATAAACCAAGGCCATGGCTGAATTTTCCATTAATATTGATAGATTAATCGATATCGTTAGTAGAGGGGGAACGGTCAAAACCGGTGTGGACGTCCGCAATGATAAGGGCGTTCTGCTCCTGGAGAAAAGCGTTCCGATCCATAGTGTCAATCCTTTGCTGGTGGTTAAAAAATACGGGGGGAATACCCTGCCGATTGATTTTTCAACCTCCGGAGGGGTTTGGGACAAAGCCGGGAATCCGGTTTCTTTTTATGCAGAGAATACCATCGTCAAAGAAAATCCTGAAAAAAGTCTTCCTGAAAGCATTGAAAGAAAAATAAAGGAGATCAATCGTAAAAAGGCGGAAGCTTCTGAAAAGTATGAGTGTGCCAAGAAAAACATCAAAAAAGTCATTCTGGAGATAAAAAATAGCGGGGGTGAGTTTGACACCGGGCTGGTGGAGGACACCGTAACCGATATCGTTAATTTTCTGGCCCTGGACGATACGGCCTTTTCACACATGACACGGGAAATTTTCTCCTATGACGATTATCTCTATAATCACTCGGTGAGCACCTGTGCCATTGGAACCTCCGCCCTCATAAGATTCAATGAGAAATTCAGCGAAATCATCAACAACCATCTTTCCACCATCTCCATTGACACCATCAATTCAAATGGCGATGGAAACCACCCTGCTTCATCTTTTGTTTATTATTTGCCCCAGGACATCCATGATATCTCATTGGGGTATTTCCTCCATGATGTTGGAAAAGTACTGATCCCCGAGAATATATTAAATAAGCAAGGCAAGCTTTCAGAAGCTGAATTTGATATCGTCAAAAAACATTCCTATGAAAAAGGCATGGAAATCCTCTCACGAAACAAGCTTGATAACCCTTTTATTTCAAATTGTGTAAAATATCACCACGGAGTTTTATTCCAGGGTGAAAAAGGGTGTTACCCCACAAACCTCCATCCCATTGAGATGCCGCCCTACGTCAAGATCTGTAAACTATCGGACGTCTATGATGCCATGACCTCCAAAAGATCTTATAAGGATGCTTTTAATCCCGTGGGGGTTGTGACGGAGATTTTTCGAAAATATGCCAACCAGGATCGAATGCTCCAGTTTATTTTAAGGGCTTTTGTAAAAGCTGTGGGTATCTATCCTCCGGGCAGCGTCTTGAATCTCACCAACGGCCAGATGGTCTATGTGCTGGACAGCGACGGCCCCATGGTAATTCCCTTTACGGATAAAGAGGGAACGCCACTCTTCCACAAATCAGACCCCATAAAAATCGGAGAATCCGATGAAAACCCGGAAAACAAGCTGGAAATAGATCGACGCCACCCCCTCAAATCCCCCATCGAAGTATGGGATTCTCTACCCGAATATCTCAAGGTTTCGGTCCAGTAACCATCCATAAATCATCATCCATAAACCACGCAGGAAGAGCTTACGTGATATCGTCGGAATATTTCATGACCTTGCGGATATAGCGTTGTGTTTCCCGGTAGGGAGGCACCCCTTCATAGCGTTCGACGGCTCCTGGCCCTGCGTTATAGGCCGCCAGGGACAGCTTGACGTCCCCGTCGAATTTGTTCATCATCTGTTTGAAGTACCGGACCCCACCGTCGATGTTTTCATAAATATCAAAAGGATTCTTGACCCCGAGATCCTCGGCGGTTCCCGGCATCAATTGCATGAGGCCCCGGGCGCCAGCTGGAGATACAACATCGGGTTTGAAGCCCGATTCGGCTTTGATGATTCCCCGGATTAATTCTGAAGGCACATCATATTTTTGCGAAGCCAACTCAATACAACTGTCAATTCTTTGGCGCACGTTGTTTTTTGAATGCTTTTGCTGGCCGTTTATCCGCTTCATGGCTCTTGCAAAATCCGTCTGCTTTAGATCCGTTGTATTTTCAGATTTCAGGGGCGTTTTATCGCTTTCGGCTTTGCCTGAAGGAGCCTGGAGGAGATCTTCGTTTCTCATCCTGCTTAGGGCGGAAAGGGATTGGTTTCGAACCGTATTCATCCTATAGTCTTTTAAGGTAAATCTTTGGGGTTGAGCCGCCTCAGATCCCGATCCATTCGATTGCTTTCCCTGTGTTTTCAAAGCATTCAGAATGGATTCAAATTCTGTTTTTTGAACCCCTTCCTGTTGAACGGATGGCGTCTTAGGGGTAGGAATTCCACCAAGACGGGTTTTCTTGAAATAATCCGAAATATTTAATGGTGCGCTCATATTTTTTTCTCTTGTCCGGGCCGTTGAATCTTCAAGCCGGGTTTTAAAGTCCTTTTTTGGGTGTTTGTAA
>Ga0180732_1001764_pt1 | contig 12597 bp, 14 predicted proteins | sample KR11_01MetaG_FD_148674 | JGI IMG/M metagenome (GOLD analysis project Ga0180732, IMG submission 148674) | Groundwater microbial communities from the Olkiluoto Island deep subsurface site, Finland - KR11_0.1 MetaG | ecosystem: Environmental > Aquatic > Deep subsurface > Groundwater | place...
CTTTTCGATTGGCAGGATTGGACGGGAACTTCCGGAACGACCCATGGGTGGGTGAAACTCATGCTCGGCGGCGCCACGGCGATGGCCCCTGGAAACTATGACGCCGAGCTGATCGTGTACAACCCCCAAAACACCAACGGGATATTATGGGGGACTATCCCTGTCAAGGTTTCGGGGTAGGAGGATAAAGTGACCCTTCTTTCAGCTGCGGACCTTGCTCAGATCAAAGTCGACGTTCGAGGGATCGTGGAAGACATCTCGGTGAACACCACGCTCAAATATCGGCAGTACGTCGGGGAGGACTATTTCGATCCGAAGAACCAGCAGTGGGCGGAGAATACCTACACCAATTGGTCCGGGGTCTCCGCCCTGAAGGGCATGGCCACCTACCGTGAGGCGGGGGGCAATGTGGAGATAGGGGACGTCAAGTTTGTTATCATGCAGAGTGACGTGTCCAACGCGATTTCGGTCTCGGATCTGGTCGTGGAGAGCGGAGCCACTTACAACGTGAAGCGATCCATGAAAGATCCATTGAACATCGTCTACATCTTATTTGTGGAGCTAGCGACCTGATATGGCAACGGGGCAACAATTCACTATCAAGGTAGAGACGGATGCCTTCAATCGGCATATCAAGGATTTCATGGACACCACTAATCTGGACGTCCAGACCGTATTACGGAAGTATGCCTTCGACCTATTGGCAAAGGTAATGACGAAGACACCCGTGGACACCGGACGCGCCCGTAGCGGGTGGTACCCTGCTGGTCGGGCTCTTGGAATGGCTGATAGAGGAAGTGGAAGACAAAGCATCATCGGAAGGAACATAGCAGGCGGAAACAAAAGGCGTCTCAGGACTGGAAGCAAACTTTGGACCGGAAAGAACGAGGGGTCCTACAGGGAGCAGTTCCCGATGGGAAGGGGAAATAGTTGGATTGAGATGGTGAACAGTGTTCCTTACATTATATTTTTGGAGTATGGCCATAGTCACTCTGCTCCTTATGGAATGGTTCGTCTCAGCATGAGGGAAATGAGAAGAGGAGAACTTCCCAAGGACATGACTACTAGGATAAGGGCGAAGTGGAATCTGTTTTACTCAAGGTCGGGCATGGGCACCAGGACCCACTACGGAGATTGACGGATGACAATCAACGCGCAGGGGAAAGCACAGAACGTCAAGGCCTCTCTTGAACACTACATCCATGAGAAGCTTGTGGTGACCGAGGGGTTGGTCGTGGATTTTCAAGGCAAGCCCTTCGAGAGTGCCGACCAGCAGGAGTGGGTCCAGGAGCGGATCATGGGATTCCCGAACCACGATTACCATCGTCAGACTACTTCTGCCTTGGAAGGGCAAACGACCACCGTGCTCCTGAACTTCAATATATTCGTCAACAAGGAGTCCCCGACCAATCGGCGGACTAACAGGAGCTATGAGATCCGGGACATCGTTGCGGATTATTTCAAGATCGGGACCGAGATAGACCTTTATGATGCCTCCAACAGTGATTGGACTACTTCCCTTCAAAAGATGTTCGTGTTTGACGTAGCAACGGACGCACCGATCTCGGATGAGACTTTTGAACAATATTCATATGCAGTAGAAATTCTTTGGCTTGAACAATTTTAGGAGGAACAAAATGGAAAATCAAAAGTTGAGCAAAGAGAAACTTCTTTCAGCTTTCTTGAAGGCGGGACTCAGCACCAGGCAAAGCGATTTTCTGGCTGACCACATCCGCTCTTCAGACGTGTTTGAAGTGACACCAGAAAAAGGGGACATCGTTAAAGACGTCCAGGAAGTCATAATGAATGAGGAGGTATAAGGGAGATGAAGTTTACTTCAAAGCATGGAAAACTTAGGATCTGCGACGCAACCCCCAAGTATTTGGAGGTCCTGTTCACGAACGCAGACATTACCTTTCCGCTCAATCGGCCAAAGTGTGCGGAGGTCCTGAACCTAGATCGAGGCAACGTGGACACCAACATGAGCTATTCGGAGGGGCCGGATGATCCCATCACGGAACCTCTTCCCCTGTCTTTTTCTGGTCGGATTGATGATACGAGTTACAGTTGGATGCTGATCGCGGCACTGAGTGGGGCCACGGTCATCGGGACGACCAACCCCGTGGTAACGACCAAGGCCACCACCACGATCAAGGTCCAGCAGACGGGCGTGGCGACGAAGGCATTCTCCGACGCCTCCAAGGTGGCTTACAACGTGGAGCTTTTGTATGATGGTGCTACGGACGAGGGATGGAAGTTGACGGAGGTTTACTTTCCATCGGAGCAGCAGACGATCACTGAACGAGAAGACGGGGTGATCTTGAACATGAATGGACTGATCTACGGCACCTGCGCGACCATGGCGTCGTTCACCGCCGGAACGGCATTCGCCGCTGCGTGATTGGGAATGGCCGGAAGATGGAGAAGTCTATTCTGGTTCGCATTTGTTGTAGTTCTATTTTACGGACTGGTCATATTGAACAGTCTTAGAAAATGAGCAAGGAGGTGAAGTGAGCAATGAAGTTCACTAATAAAAATGGAGAATTGAGAATCTACGCAAGGACGAAATCTGCGGATTTTGTGAGTGGTGCATCCTATCTTCAAGTGTTGTTCACGAACGCGGACTTGACGTTTCCACTTAATAGGCCCAGATGTGCTGAGATCCTGAACCTTGATAGAGGGAACGTGGACACCAACATGAGCTACGTCGAAGGTCCGGACGATCCGATCATGGAACCACTGCCGGTATCCTTCTCTGGTCGGATCGACGATCAGACATACACAGGAAAGCTGATCGGCATGCTCAGCGGTGTGACCAAGGACACGACAGGCAGTCCTTTCTACACGATGAAGGCTTCAAGCAAACTCCGGATTCAGCAAACGGGCGTCACCACAGTGGCCTTCGCGGATGCGAGTAAGCTTTGTTATAATTTGGAAATTAAATATGATGGAACTACCGATGCTGGATGGTGCTTGAAGGAAGTCTATTTTCCTCCTGAGCAACAGACGATTGCTGAGAGGGAGGACAGCATAATACTGAACATGAATGGGTTGATATACGGCGCAGTAGTTACAAGGTCTGCTTTCGGAGCCGGCTGGACGGCATCCAGCGCACTTTAATTCTGCAGAAAAGAAAGGAGAGCATGAGAGAGTATGGAGATCAATAAATTGACGACGGACGATCCTGAGGTCAAAGCAACTCAGGAGGCGGTCAAGACGATCAGCCTGGACGAACTGGTTGATGGCAACAAACTCTTCGAGAGTACGGGTGTCTCATACCTGAAGGTGACCCGGGGAGGGGAAGTGATGCGCTTGGCCATCCCCATCCGTTCCACGGGCGTGGCGGAGGCGATCGAGCACTTCGAACGTAGCAACCGCCCGGTCCCTCCGAAGAAACGGATTATCGTGAAGCCCTCCGATGATTTGGGAAGGGAGATGAAGATCACTCGAAACGAGTTCGTCTCCATCCACGACTTTACCGACGAAGGGTTTCAGAAGGAACTGTCCAAGTACGACAGGGACCTGGGATTGAAGGTGCTCCTTCTCGGGGTCAACATCCCCTTCAAGGATAAGGACGGGAAGGAGATCACGGACGACGAGCTGAAACTCAACGCCCTGCGGGCAATGGGAATCACCGGGGAACAGGTCGGGCAGTTGGTGCGGGACATCCGGAACCTCACGCGGTGGGAGGAGGCTAGGGAGGCTGATTTTTTGGCCGGTTGATGGGCGTGGGGGACGTGGAAGTAACCACCCCATTGTATATTGACATGATGGTGGCCACGGAACTCCTCCACCGCTCCCATGGTGAGTTTCTGGCCCTGTCCCGAATGGAGCGGACGAAGCTGAGGTTCTTTATGTGGGCGAAGATGGCGAAGAGGAAGAAAGAGTTGAATGATTTGAAGAACAAAACTTCTAACACTGAGGATTGAAATGCAGGAAGATGTCACTATAAGGGTAGGCGCCGACACAACTAGCATGGATCGGGCTCTTCGTCAAGCCGCAGGTGCAATCAGAGGATTCGGCACCGCAGCCCAAGGGCAAGGCAAAAGTATAGAAAGGTCATTCTTAAACATGGGGAATGCCGTCCGGGGTGGAATTGCGGCCATCGCAGGAAACTACATCGTTCAGGGCATTGATAAACTAATTCAACTCGGAAGTCAGGCGACAAAGACAGAATTTGCTTTCAAGAGCATGGCTGAGAGTTCCCGAGCCAATTCGCAAGAACTATTGAACAGCATGACTCAGGCCACCAAGGGTCTGGTTGACGATACCGACCTAATGCGTTCCGCACTCTTTGCCATGACCCAGGATATAGATCCCGACAAGATTCCAAAGATCATGGAAACTGCCCGGACCGCGGCCCGTCTCACTGGCCGTGACTTGGGTGAAGTTACGGACACCATGATCCGTGGCATCTCCATGAACATGCCTCGTGCTCTCAGGATGATGGGCATGGTGACCAAGGAGCAGATGTCAATCCTTGACAAGGCGATGAGAGCGGGAATTGACGACGTGAAACTTCTTGACATCGTTCTCTCCAATGCTGCCAGGGCAAGTGCCAAGATGGGTCCAAACGTAGACACGGCAGGTGATTCACTCAAACGCCTAAAGATCGGAGTTCATAACGCCTATGAGGAGTTCGCCAAATGGTTCAGCCTGATGGTTTCCAAAGACGTTGCTCTCATCACAAGTACCTTTGATTGGTGGGTTGTCGATTTGACGAAGACGGCAGCCCTCATGAAGGAGACGGTTGGTTATTGGAAGGAAACCTTTGGCATGAAGCCAGAGGTCGGCGTCTCTGGAACGGGCAAGGTTGGTGCACCAATAGCCGGTAGTAAAGAAATGTATGCCTATCAAAAGTCCCAAGGTGAAAGCTCGAAGTTCGGATGGAGATTGAAGGAAGGCTTGGGAGAGGATGTACGCGGCATCAATATAAGGCTTGAAGCAGCGAAGGCACTTGAGAAGGAAAGAGCCATAACCGAGGAACTCAGAAAGGTAAAGCAAGAAGGACTTTTGGAGCAAGAGGACATCGACCGTATGATGGCCAAGGCCCCTAGTTATTCAGGGATGGCGGGGGAAACTGATGTCGAGAAAGAAAAGTCATGGGAAAGAGCCCTCACCCTATGGGGAGAATGGGTCGCTCTTTTAAAAGAGGTGGCAAAGGAAAGTAAGGCCGCCCAATTATCCATATCTCCCTTCGCAATGGAAACGGGTGCCGGAGAAGAAGCCGTCAACAAAAAGATCGAAGAGTTGAAGCAGGCTCAGTATGAAGGTACGATAGAACTTTCCGAGAAAGAGAAGAAGGTCACCAGTACTGATCTTGAATATAAGCTATGGTCCATAGAGCAAGAGAAGATGGCTCTGTTGCTGAAGTACGGATTCGACAAGGATCTGGTTGACCGGATAAACCAATACACAATTGATTCCGGGAATCGCGAAAGAGCCTTGACTGATCAGAGCACCCGGGAGTCTCTTGACCATCGGCTCAAGATGATGACTGAGCAAGGGTCCTCTATAAAAGAAATCCAAGCAGCCACTTGGGAGTGGCAGAAAAAATACACCGACGATTGGTTGCTCGGATGGGACATTGGCCTTGAGGAATTTCTCGACCGTTACAAAACTGCCACGGAAAAAGCCGCCGAATACAGCAAACAGATTGCCGACTCAATGACCGGAAACATAACGGACTCATTCATGGCGATGATCGAAGGGACAAAGACCGTCGGAGAAGCGTTCCACGACATGGTCAAAAGTATCCTTCTAGACTTGGCCAGAATGGCGATTCAAGAACAAGTGAGAGAAATGGTCAAAGGGGCCTTGAGCGGCATAGGGGCGGGAATCGGGAAAGTCACCGGAAATACTTCAGGGGGATTGGTTAATAATATAGTCTCAGGAATCGGAGGCCTCCTCACTTTCCAGGAGGGTGGTTTGGTCCCCGGCCTATCCGGCAAGGCCGTCCCAGCCATCGTCCACGGAGGGGAACTGGTCATTCCAGAGGATGAGACTGACAGATATCAGCAACTCGCGTCCCGGATGCAGTTCATGGGGTTGGGTGGAGGGAACATCGGGAAACTCACCAAGCAGCAGAGGGAACAACTGTATGCTCAGTTAGGAATCACTGGACAAGGCCTTGGCAGTGAAGGGACGTCCTCGATTTACGGGGGCGGTGTTGGAGGGTTCCCCAGTACGGGTGGTGGGGGACTCATAGGGGGAGGTCCTGAAGGTTCTAATATCGGACCTAATTCCGGACAGATGGCCGGTATGCCTTCAGCCGTAGATACTGGACTTATTAGCGCCAGTACCGGATACAACATGGAAGCTGCGGTAGCAAATATGCTTGGATTCGTGCCAGATTCTAAAGGTGGATTCATTCCTTCTTCAACGATGCCTTTATCTGTGTTAAGTACGATAATGGCTCCAATTACCGCACTAACGAAAGCAGCTTGGAATGCCATCATGGGAAATAACAACATGATGAGTATAGAAAGTCAGATGAGCATACCCCAAGCAATGTCTATCCTTCAGGGAGAGGCTGCTTATGGCGCCCCTAATTCAGAAGCCGCGAACATGGCCCTTGGGCAACAGGGTCCCATGAGCGGGGGACTGGAAGGGTACGGTAGTGAAGGACCGGGACCAGCAGGGAATATGGGAGGGGATGCCGGTTTTGGTGGCAGTGTTACTGGGGAAGGGATGGCTGGCGTGATGGGTGGTGGAAGTGGAATTGCGGGAACTGCTATTGGTGGTGACGTTGGTTTTGGTGGGGATGTCGGCGGGGATTACGACGAGGGTGGTGTAGTAACCAAGCTCGGGCCGAGACAGGTTCCCATAATTGCTGAGGAGGGCGAGACAGTGCTCCCAAGGGGGACGGCGGGGGCGGTAGTCGAGAACCATTACCATTTCGAAGGCGCCACCTTCCTAGATCAGGCCACGCTGGCCAGGTCCATGGAGACCATCGCCGCCCGCGTGGCCCCAGGCGCAGTGATCGCAAATTATCAAAATGACGGCCGTATCAGGTCTATCATTCGAAGCAGGAGATAAAGCATGGGAGCATTGTCAGGCGTCACTCCGACTTGGGTCTACCCGCAGGCACCGGAGTTCCACAACATCGTTACTGAGTCCGAAAGCCAGAAGAAGAACTACATCAACCTCTCCGGCTCTACTCCGGCGCTCCGTTGGAAACTGATATGGAAGAATCTGAGTGACACCAAATTCTGGACCCTTCACAAGCACTACTACGATCAGCGGAGCGGCGTGACGGCGTTTGCTTGGAAGGATGTCCCAAGTTACATCGATACGGACATGGACGGCACGGTAGATGGAAGCGATGTAACGGTGCGTTACATGAACGGCTCCTTTTCATTCACTCCCAACGCGAAGAGTTGGGACGCCGAAGTGATGGTGGAGAAGAACATATAGATGGCTAAAGACCTCACAGCGACCGTAGATGGATTGATTGACGACCAGTCCCAGTTCCCGGTGATCTTGGTGGAACTGTACTTGAACGCTGGTACCCTGCGCTTCGTCGCCGACAAGAGCAATCTAACCTTCGGTGGGACCGTCTACACGGCGAAGGCGATAAGGGTCTCCGACGTAGAGCAATCCGCCGAGGGGCAGATAGGCCGCGTGACTGTGGACTTCGATAACGTCACGAGTGACATGAGCGCGTACCTGGATGATGAGGATTTCTATGGGAAGCAACTCATCATCAAACGCATATGGCGAAATGCCGTTGGCGCTGCCGCCGACTACAATGAACTGGTCAATGGGGTCTGTGAGGAAGTAGAGAACATAGATAAGAATTGGCTCTCTGTTCCGGTGACCATTGGGGAACCCCTCCACAAGCGGGCCCTACTGCAAATATACAAACGCTCTTGCAACCATGAGTTCGGGGATGCCGTCTGCAATCAACTTGGGTTCGCGGATCTTGCGACGTTGAGCACTAAGGACAAGATGATGGCGAGTGGCTCAACGGACTATTTCATTGGGACCAAGGCCATAAGTGGGACGTCAGATTTTTGGAACTGCGGTCGAGTGGAGATGTGGGTGAAGGGGGGCGGGGTCACTTACCATCGGGAGGTGTTGGATTTCTATTCAGGCACTTGCAAGGTGTTCTTCGTGACGCCCCTGGACTTCTCCGTTGGAAATACCTACACCTACAACATCTTCAAGGGATGCACGAGGACTTGGGATGTTTGCAACGCCCTCCAACCCTATGGTCCCAGCTCAAGCAACACAAAGCAGTATGGGGGATTCCTCCATGTCTCAAACAACAAAGGGGGTCAGTTGTAACATGGGAGAACGAATTGTAGAAGCTTCCTGTTCGATGGACTTGCGTGGACTCCTGACCTTTGAGGACCCGAAGGATACCCTCCACGCCGACCATTCCGAATGGGTCCAATGGCTGATGCAACAAATCGGAAGGAACGATCGGCTTGGTGTATGGATGGCTCGCGGTGAGGGGGACATGCTATTGGGGTACTTGGTCGCCATCGATACCGTGGCACCACCCCTTTCTCGTTCCGTCACGATCCTCCATCTATTCAGTGTAGAGGAGTGGGAAGGACGCCTGTTGGAACGGGCTGAGGGTTGGGCTCGGGGAAGGGGGGCGGAATGTCTGGAATGGATCACTCAAGGGCCTTCCCTTCAACATGGGTTCCATGACAAGGGATACCGAGTTCTGATAAAAGGACTGTAAACCATGGGTTGGAAAGATTATCTAGTAGCTGGGGCAGCAGTAGTTGGGGCAGTCATCGGTGGATATGCCGCTGGCCCCTCCACTTCCTTCTCCATTCTTGGAATGAATCTAGCCACAGGAGCCCTGGCAGGCGTCTTGCAGGGGGCCGTACTAGGGGCAACCCTTGGTGCAATGCTTGACAGTATCACGGGTAGTTCTTCCGACGATTCTTCCCTTGACCTGACCAAGTCCAACACTTATGGTGCTGATTATACCTACCCCGTGCTGACAGTGGAGGAGGGGACTCCCGTGCCCCGAGCCTATGGGCGGGTGCGCATGGCCGGGAACATCATCAGGGCCAATGCCCCGGACGATGCCACTTACATCATCGCCTTGATTGGACATTGTCGAGGTCCCGTCGATTCCCTCCTCACTAATTGGATCAATAACTTGCCCAGGGCGGAGTTTGAGACAACTACGAAAGAGATTGGCTATTTCACCGGTACCACGACTCAATCATATTGCACGTACTTCACGGATGATAAGAGGTGCACTTATCGTGGACTGGCATATACTGCCCTCCGTATCACGAAGGGAGATGAGATTAACACCGTCAGCAATGTCAACGTGGCCCTGCGGGGGTTGCTATGCCTTGACATAGGGCAAGATACCGGGGGGACCAAGTCCTGGACACGGGACCCTGCCCAGATACTTTGGGATTGGTACATCACGGTGGAAGGATACGTGGCGGCGGATCTAAACTCTGCGCGATTCACTGCGTTGCAGGCCTATTGCACGGCGGTACCTTCCAACGCCACATCCGTCCCGGCGGCTCCCCCTGGAGTGGACGGAGCCCTTGTTAAGTCAACCAACACCTATTCCAACAACAAGCATTTGGCGCCCTTCGCTTTGAGGACGGATGTTCCGTTGACAGGACCATCGCCATTGCAATCGTGGATATCAGCAAGTGGTACCCTTGGGTCCTGTCGCGTCAATATCGATTTTGGAGTACTCTATCTCTGCGATAAAGTTGTGATAGACAATTATCATCACCTTGGAGGTATCGTCAGCGTCGGATCAGGAGTGAGTGGGTTTGTGATCCAGGCTTCCAATTCCGTTGCTTCCTTCAATGATGTAACCTATGCAAGTACCGGATGGACGAAACTCTCCTCAGTGACGCATTCGGCTAGGGCACATACCGCTGTGGATGAGGAGGACCCCCAGGAATTCACCTTCACCAACGCTACGGCCTACCGTTATTACTCCATCAAAGTTCAAAACAACCTAGGGGTAGGAGGAGCTCTCACTGCCGTTGGTATCCGACATGCAAAATTCTATGCCAAGAATCCTCGCTACACCTTTGACTATGTGTTCGACACGGATGTCGGGGTCAACGATGCTAAGAAACTGATCTGGAAATCCTTCAATGGTTCCTGCATCATGTCCCAAGGCCAGTTGAAGCCCGTATGGGAGACGAGCGGATTGACCGTCGCCCACAACTTCACCATTGACAATATCGTCAAGGGGAGTCTCAAGTGGGGCAAGGTCCTCCATCCCAACATCGTCCGTGTGGGATACATCAACTCACGCCTTGGTTTCCTGAAGGACATCGCCGAGATCAAGGACGAGCGCGAGATAGTGGAGAGGGGTGAGATCCTCTTGGAAGACTCATGCTACTTCATCACGGAGACAGATGTCGCCATGCGTCGAGCCCGATACAAGTTCGACAAGGCGCTCTACACTGATTATACTTGCCAGCTCACGGGATTCCCGGACTCGCAGGCTGTAGAGATATACGACAAGGTCAACGTATCCCATCCGCTTCCAGGATGGAGTGCGAAGGGATTCCTGGTCAAGGGGAAGTCGGAGGATGAGTATGGTCGTCCCACCTTCCAACTGGAGGCCTACTTCTCCGGCATCTACCAGGACCGTGGGTTCGAGACGCAGGAAAGCCACAGCAGCGTGTTGCCTAATCCCCTCCGCCCGCCTCCCGCGATAGATTGCTCCGACATCACCGTTGCGATAGTGGAGACCGGGGATGCAAACAGTTTCGCGGGAATACGCGTGTCATTTACTCCGCCGAGCGATCCCTCCTATTCTTATACCAAGGTGTTTCTGTCCACGGATGACGTCACCTTCCGTCTGGCCGCCACTGCGGAAGGGCAGAGGGACGTGGATATCAATGGGATGGGCGTGTTCTATGAGTTTGGGGACACCGTCTACGTCCGGTTGCAGCCGGTTAATGGCTTGGGCGTGGCGGCGCCCTTCCCATCAACTTCGTGCTCCGGCACGTCTGTGGCGATAACCGAGGGGGTGCTGCTGGGGAATCTGAACGTGACCACGTCTATCTCGACTTCGATTTCTGGGACGACTGGCTCCTTGTTCGATGGGGTGTTCGACTCCGGGGGGATGACGTTCATCAATTGTTGCCTGGATGCTTATGTGGCCCCTGCGATTGATGCCGGGAGCACCGATGATACGATTGACAATGCGACTCCCGCCGACGTGGTGATCACGGATGGATGTCCCCCGTACAATTGGACCATAAGCGGAGCAACCGGATACAGCATAAGTGGTGCTAGTGCTTCCTTGATTGCGGTAGTATCGGTAGTGGCCGGAGCCTGCGGGACTCAATACAGTCCGACATGTAGGGTCACCGTGACCGATGACTGTGGAAACTCCGCAGATAAGATTCTGAGGCACACTAGTGGGCATTGGAGTGAACAATGTACTTATGGCGTAACAGATCCCTGTGGTTATGATGCTCCTTCTGACTGTATTGGCGGAACAGCGGAGTATTGGATATTGGGTATAGGCGTCGATGGTGATAAAGCATGGAAGGCATTTGGTAAGAGTTGTAGAACTGATGGTCAATGCGCTAATTGGGGAACCTATGGAAGTTGCGTTCCTATGGGAGCACCGAAACCTCCTGCGGGTATTTGCGATACTCCTGCGAATTGTCCTGCTGGAGGTACGTGCACGCATGGGGGATTTACTTGTATTTATGGAAGTTTGGGCTATAATCTTTGGATGTGTCTATGATGTACGAAGTCTTCACCGGGAAAGAGTTGAGGACCTGTAAAAGGATCTTCACCAAGATGGTCGAGTATGGGCATGGTCTGGATAAGTTCATCGCCATCGTGGACCATCTCAGGGCCGACGAAACGCGCAGGAGGGCCCTGGGTCTGCCTGCGCATCTGGTCCTGAAGATCCCGATGCTCCCCGCGGAATACTCGGCAGAGGAGACGCTCGCAGCCATAGGGTGGCGACAACTCAGAATATGGATGAAGATGGGCACCCTTCTGACCAAGAAGGGCCTGGATGAGGGGAAGGTCAAGGAGTTCATCAAGATTGCTAGAAGGTTGGAATGGGAAAACACGAAGTATGGATTCGTCAAGGGCGGGTGAGGGAAGGTAGAAGTGGCCGCCCGGGTGGCGGCACAACAGGAAGAGGATATCGCGGCGGTCCTGCATTAAAACATAAAGAGGGAACGGATGGCGTGGTTGTACGTACAGTATGAGTCCTCGGTAGTCACCTACGACTACAACAGGTTCCTAATGTGGATATCAGCGGACACCCATTGCTACTTCGCCACGAAGGGATCGATCAGTGGGACCTGGACTTATTTCGCTGGGACTGTTGGCCATGCCCTGACGGCAGATTCCAAGCTGACCAGCTACGGGGCGGTGGAGGCTGACGCCCAGACGAACTACCTCCAGACGGCGAAGGACGCCAACGACCGCGTGCGGGCCCTGTTGCCATCCTTCAAGAAGACGAAGTACGTGCGGCTGTACATTGACGATATGCAGCCAACCACGCTCTATGAGTTTTGGCCCGCTGCTTTCCAGGGTGGGGATCAGGGTGATTGCGTGGCTGTTGACACGATAACCTTCGCCAAAATGCAGAATATTGCAACGGAGAGG
>Ga0180732_1001765_pt1 | contig 12593 bp, 13 predicted proteins | sample KR11_01MetaG_FD_148674 | JGI IMG/M metagenome (GOLD analysis project Ga0180732, IMG submission 148674) | Groundwater microbial communities from the Olkiluoto Island deep subsurface site, Finland - KR11_0.1 MetaG | ecosystem: Environmental > Aquatic > Deep subsurface > Groundwater | place...
TCCGGTGAAGTACTTGTTCTTTTATTTCTTTTGCAATGACATGAAATGTACCCATAGACTTTCACCCCCAATCCTGTAGTTGTATAAAACCTTTTAACTACTTGTCTAGTTTACAGGGTACCTGTCAGGGGGTATCATGCGCCGGACAAAAAGTCGAGATAATTATCTTTATTAATTAGCTTGACTTTGGTCTGATACGCATTAGTAAAGGAGTATGCGCCTCGACTCAAGGCGTTGCCTTGGTACTTAAATTCATATGCGCTGAGAGCATCTGTGTATGATTTTTCAACATAATCCACCTCCGCACCATCATAGCTTCGCCAAAAGTTGTAGTGCGCCAAGCCCTGATTTTTATTGGCGTACGCTTTCATTCGTTCCAGTATGAGAAAATTTTCCCATATCGCGCCGAGATCATTGCGCACATTAAGAGTGTTAAAATCCCCTATAAGAGCATTACGAATACCCAGATCAGTAAAGTAAACTTTGTATTTGCCGCCAATCTCGCGTCGTAAGTTCTTCGAGTAAGGTGTAAGACGTATTACCACAAACGTCTTTTCCAAAATATCTATGTAGCGCGCGACTGTTTTATTATCAATTCCCAGTCGCTTTGATAGTTCGTTCTCATTTACTTCCGAACCAATCTGGTATGCCAGCGCCCGCGTCAAATCCTGAATGGCCTGTGAGTTTTTTACTCCTTGGTAGGTAAGCACATCTTTAAGTAAATAGTCTTTTGTGATAGCGGTGAGTATGCGTTGCTTGCGCACAGGATCACCCTCTATATATACCTCCGGGTATAATCCGTACGTTAATACTGACGGCAGTATTGCGTCTGCTCCTTGTTTTCGTAGTTGAATGTTTTGTGAAATACCCGACTCTGTACCGGCGGCAAGCGCTTCAACAAAAGACAATGGAAACAGTTTGAATTCAAATGTCCGTCCGGTCATAGCGTCGCTCATTTTGTTTTGCAAATCGAGGCTTGACGAACCTGTTGCCAAAACCCTAATGTTTGAGAAATTTTCATGAATGATCTTCATTGTAAGCCCGGGATTAGCCAGCCGTTGGGCCTCATCTATAAAAAGCAGATCAATATTTTGCAGCAGTTGGCCGAGAACTGCAAGTGATGTCGTATTAATAACATCTCGTTCTTCGTCTATGTCGCAATTGAGATAGAGAATTTTTGTGTCAACGCTCGCAATTTTGCTTTGAATGTCCTTCACCAGGGTTGTTTTACCAACCTGCCGAGCGCCCAAAACAATTATAGTCTTGCTATCTTTAAGTAAATCCGTGATAAGATGTTTTTCGAGTAATCGTGGGATCATATTCCTTATATTACGCCAACTTTATGGATTTGTCAATATATAAAGCGTAATGCAGGGAATATACTCCTAGTATTACGCGTAAAGCATGGGTTGTAAACTAGAATAATTCGTTTTGGGCGGGAGGGGTGAGACCGAGGTGGATGTAGCTGGTTTTGGTGGCGACTCTTCCTCAAAAGTAAAACAGGGGAATAAATTTTAGGGTCGTATTTCCGATTTTTTCTTCGCTTACTAAATCTTTAGTAAATATAACAGCGTTGGGAGGATTAAATTTATTAATAAAGCTATAGAGGCTTTTACCGATAATTTTTTTAGATGAATATTTTACTTCAAACGGCAATAAGGCTTGTTCTTTTTCAAGAATAAAATCGACTTCCGCTTTGCTTTTCGTACGCCAATATTTTATATCGGCCGGATAAAAATTCCGTTCCAGAACATTATAAATATAATTTTCAGCCATAGCGCCGCTATCGTTTCTATCAGTTAAGCGCCTAAGGTCATTAAGCGCGAAATTTCTTATCCCCAGATCAAAAAAATAAACTTTTGGATTTTTGGTCAATTCTGTCCTTTTGTTTCTGAAGAAAGGGGTAATTAGTGAAATGATGTAGGTTTTTTCTAAGATATTGAGATGCTCTTTTAATTCTTTGAACGTTAATCCTGAAGCGCGGGAAAGCTCTTCGTATTTGACCATATTGCCGATCTGACCAGCTAAAAACTTTTCCAAGCGCCAGAGATCATCAGTTGCTTTAAGTCTTAATACTCCCTGAATATCCTTTAATAAATATTTGTTGGCGATGCTTTCCAAGACTTTATATTTTTCTTCCTTGTTTTCCGTAAGAGCAACCGCAGGATATCCGCCATATACCGCATATTCTTCAAATAGTGTTAATAATCTTCTTTGTATTTCTTTGCCTAAGGTTTTTTGATGATCAAACTCAACAATATCGGTAATTTTTTTTCCTTCAAGAAGATTGAACAATTCAGGATTTTTATAAGATAAAAATTCCCTGAAGGAAAAAGGCGGCAGTATAAACTCCATTAGTCTGCCCACCATATATCTTCCGGTTTGAAAAGTTAACTCAAGAGACGATGAGCCTGAAATAATAAATTTTACTTTGGTTGTATCGTATAAATATTTCAGCTTCTGTCCCCCATCAGTTGCGTATTGAAATTCATCAATAATAAAACAGTCGTATTGAATCGCGATTTCTTTAAAATCTTCAATGCTTTGGTTGAATAAATCCAAATCTGCCTTATTTTCAAAAGTGATAAATTTTACTTTTTTACTCTCCCCCTCAAGCATTTCTTTGAGGTATCCGAGAAAGGTGGTTTTTCCGGCCTGTCTGGGACCAATTATCGCAATGGCTTCTTTTCGTCCTAAAAGGGGGAAAACCTCTTTTTCTAATTGTCTATGAATATACATATATAAATTTTAGCAGGGTTATTATTATAATTCTTTAAATAATAGCAGGGTTAATTAGATAAGTCAAGGGTATTGACTAATTAATACTACCTATGTTATAAGGTAAGTACTATGAATATAGGTACTACTTCTAATTATTTAACACCTCAATATAAAGAGTTACAAAGTACGGTAACCAGAAAAGGCCAAGTCACCGTACCGGCTGACGTACGCGCGCTTCTGGGCATTAGTAAAGGAGACAAGGTTGGCTTCATGGTCGGCAAGGACAAGAAGGTACAATTTGTTAAGAAGAGGAGCGTTGTCGCGCAAACGGCTGGTATTTTAAAAGCAGACGTGTTGCCTCTCACGGCTGAGAAGCTACGGGAAGAAGCTGAGCTTGCAGCGACAAAAGAAGTCATGGAACGCTCACGGTGATGTATATATGCATAAACCACTACCGTTTTTGGATACAAACATTTTCCTAAGGCATCTAACCGGAGATATACCGGAGCAAGCACAAAAAGCCACTAGTTTTTTTGAAAAAATTGAACGTGGAGAGTTGAAAGCTGTGACATCTGATATTGTTGTGCTTGAGACGGTGTGGACGCTGGGCAGGTATTACAAAAAAAATAAACAAGAAATAAGGGATGCATTGCTTCCTCTTTTGGAGCTTACACACATTCATATACCGGGGAAACGGCGGCTGCGAAGAGTTTTTGATTTATATGTAGGTTTGAATATTCCTTTTGCAGATGCATACATAATCGTTTTTATGGAGAAAAATAATTTGAATCAGATTGTCAGTTTTGATCATGAGTTTGATAAAGTTGAGGGAATTGAACGAAAAGAGCCGTAGGTAACTTTTAATTATTAGAATAATTCGTTTTGGGCGGGATAGGTAAGGCCGAGATGCTCGTAGCTGGTTTTGGTGGCGACTCTTCCTCTGGCGGTTCTCTGGAGAAAACCGATTTGTAATAGGTACGGTTCGACAATCTCCTCGACAGTACCGATGTCTTCAGAAATGGTTGAAGCAATTGTCTCTATACCGACAGGGCCGCCGTTGTGCTTCTCAATAATCGCTTTCATGAATCTGATATCAAGCGGGTCAAGACCCATCGCGTCTACTTCGAGCATTTTGAGGGCGGCTTTTGTCGCACTAAGATCAATTTGGCCTTCTCTTTTTACCTGAGCATAATCCCGGACTCTTTTTAGAAGTTTTAGGGCAATACGCGGAGTTCCCCTGGCTCTTTTAGCAATTTCTTTGATGCTTTCTTCATCAATCGCGATCTTTAATTTTTTGGCTCCGCCAATAATGATCGTTCCGAGTTCTGAAGGCTCATAAAAATTCAGCCGGTGTACAACACCGAAGCGGTCGCGCAGGGGGGCTGAGAGCAAACCGGCACGGGTAGTCGCGCCAATAATGGTGAACTGAGGGAGATCAAGACGAAGCGTGCGGGCAGAGGGGCCTTTTCCCAAAACAATATCCAGGGCAAAATCTTCCATGGCGGAATACATGGTCTCTTCAACTGTTTTATGCAAGCGGTGAATCTCATCAATAAATAATATATCCCCTTTCTCGAGATTGGTCAGGATTGAGGCAAGGTCGCCCGAGCGAGCAATAGCCGGGCCTGATGTGATGCGAAGATTGGCACCCATTTCCCTGGCAACAATATGGGAAAGGGTTGTTTTGCCAAGTCCCGGGGGACCATAAAAAAGTATATGTTCGATTGCCTCGCCACGCTCCTTTGCTGCTGTAATGGAAATCCTTAAAGCAGTTTTAACATTTTCCTGGCCGCAAAATTCAGACCATGAAGAAGCCCTGAGAGAAGTGAATAACTTTTCTTCTTCGGGTGAGGCTTCTTGAGTTTTTGTTTTAATAGTTTTATCCACCATAATAAAAATCAAAATGCAAAAATCAAAGATCCCTCCAAAGGCGGGCAGGTAAAAACTAGTTAAAAGTTTAAAGTTTTTGAATTTTCAGCTTGGCTTTGATATTTGATCTCTGATATTTGATTTACTTCCCCAGGTATTTCAACGCGAGTCTTACTTTTTCTCCGACAGTCTCCCCTGCTCCTTTTAACGCTTTTATTGCGCCACGCGCTTCGAGCGGAGTAAAACCAAAATTTTTCAGAGCCGATATAACTTCCTGCGTTTCGCTTCCATCCTGAGATAAATCAATATCCCCTTCCCCACCGAGCTTATTTTTTAGTTCGATAATAATTTTCTGAGCATTCTTCTTGCCAAGTCTGGGAACAGAGGTAAAGAAAGTTACGTCATTTTCAACAATGGCTTGGATTATTTCCTTTCTTCCGCCAACAGAGTAGATAGCGAGGGCTGTTTTGCAGCCAATGCCGGAGACGCTAATGAGGTATTGAAAAAGTTTTAAATCTTGCGGTTCACCAAATCCATACAACTCCAGCAGGTCTTCGCGGACGTGCGTGTGAGTGTATAATTTCAAACTCTCCCCTATTCCGTTGATTTTGGACAAAACTGAGGCGGAAACCAGCACTCTATAACCTACACCGTTAACGTCAATAATGAGATATGGGTCTTCCCGGTATTCGATCGTTCCTTTGAGTGTTCCAATCATATAAAGCAGATACCGTGTACGTAAGTAAGGAGATTATATACCCCTCCGCTTTCAAAATGCAAACGCATAATGCCTAACCCTCCTTCGCTAAAGCTACGGAAGGGCACGGCGATACTTTGACTTGTGCCTTCGAAGCCTATAAGGCGAAGAGGCAAAGCTACGGAGGTATATGCCGAATTTTTTGTAAATTCAAAGCGGAGTGGTATAGCAGATGGGTGGAAGGGGGCAACTCTCCATTATAAAATTACTTCTGTTTCTCCTTTTGTATATTGACGAATTAACAAGCCAATCAGGGTTTGATAGGCTATGCCATTTCTTTTAGCCTTAGCTTTAACTTTAATAAGATCCTCGAAATTAACCCTTAGGGTAATACTCTTGGTTTCCTGTAATTGCCTAAAGTTCTTAGCCGCTTCCTGAAACATTTCTTTAGTAGCTTCTAAATTCGGCGCGTCAACAAATTCACCCTTGTCTAAAGCGTTTTCTATCTCTTGTTCATATTTATCAAGTATTGTTTTCATTTTTTGACACCTCCTCTCATATATTTATTTGTTAGAATCCTACTTGGATAGATTGTTTTAAGAAAGATTATTTTCTTTTTAGGATCTATAATATAAGGTACCGCATAGGCATATTTTTCTCTCTTAATTACTAATATTTTTTGGTGAGCAAATTTTTTATTGCTATGCTTTAAATCATCCAGGATATTTTTTCTCTCAATAGCGATAATAACGTCCCCGAATCCTATTTCTCTGGTTTCCTTCAGTAATAAATTTTTTTCTTCTGAGAATTCAATTCCATATCCTTTGTATTCCACAATTAAATTATACTTATTGTACATACTTTGTCAATACACTAAAATGGGTAAGTTTTGTAAATTCACGGGGGTTTTGTCAAATTAACGTGAATTTGGGGCGTTTTTTTGGGTAAATTCGCGGTATTTTTAGCGAAATATCACAGCTCTTTTTTTTCGTCCCAATGACGGCGGATTTTTTTACCCAGTCAACTTTTTCAGCTCTTGTGTTTTTTTGAAACTCAATTTGCTGATTACGGGCTTGCCTGTTTTTGCTTCGATTTCTTTTCTGGCAGTGCCGGCAATGCCTCCGCCTTCACGCGCCACTTGCCGGTTTTCAGGAAACGTCTTTGGTTCGCGTTTCTTGGAAATCTCCGTAGTCGCTGTTTCCGCCAGCATATTTAAAACCAATTCCAAATTGGTCATATTATCCCGCAGACTTTCTTTTTTCAAATCTTTGTGTTTTTTATAGTCCTTGGTTTTCAAGCCTGCCCATGCAAAGGAGATATCATCGGTCAAAATAGCAAATTCGTCGTTGGTTCTCACTCCCCGCTCGTTCCATTCATTGGTTAAATCTTTTCTAATCTCAATACTTTTCAAACGCAAATCAACCCAATTTTTAGAATATCCTTTTTTGAGATAGGTCGCCAGCGCCCGCTGAATAGCCTTTTCCGGATCTTCGGTTTCTTCAATTCTTTCATAACCAACCCGCGCCAACCAGAGTTTGAAGGGCTCGGCTTTGGGAGATGGGATTGATTGAATTATGCGGAACATCGTTTCCGTGTCTGCTGTATCGGTTAAATAAAATTTGTCATCAGATGCTTGCATTTTCAGTTGTCCGATTTTTTCGGACACCTCGCTTCCTTCTTTTTTGAGCTTGGTTTTTAAATCATTCCAATATTTTCTAGGACGATCTGTTCCTGCTAAAACTTCTACCACGTCCATTACGGCAAAATACCACAATTCTTTTCTCTCATCCCAATGGCGGCGGATTTTTTTGCCTTCAAAAATAGCGGGTTGTTTTTTATTTGACATAAATTTTTGGGTAAATTAAAAATAATTTATATACTTTTTTAACGTTTCTAATTCTGTGTTCGTTAATTCTTTAATATCTTCCAATTCATATATCCGATTATCGCCTTTGTAACCTCCTTTTTTAAGCATTTTTAAGGCTTCATTCTCGCTCAATTTTTCTGAATCTCCTTCGATTAAATTATGCATTACATATTCATGTTCGCCATCTCTAGCAAGGTAAGTTATTAAAAAAGTTTTAATTATTTTTATCATAAGTTCTTATACTTCTAATTTAATGTCTATAATCTGTCTGTAAGTATTCCGTAGCGGATTAACAAACCCACTCCTGCTTAAGTCGCCTATTTTTAACTTAACAACTGTTTTTCAAATACTTCTTCAAACTTTTCTCGTACTTCTCCGTTGAAGAATGGCAATCCTAGCAGTTTAAAATCTTTATTTTTAAATTTGATCAGGTCAAAGTCAGTTTTGTACTCTTTCTCTATTGTCAGCAAAAATTCTTCCTTCCATGGTTCGGCCTTTGCCAGTGTTTCATTTTTGGGCTCAATAAAAATCTGATAAATAACTTCTTTCTTTGTCTTCTTTTCTTTCAGAAATAAAACAAAATCCGGCGCGAATGCTTCGCCATCGGAAAAATTATAAATCTTGAAAAATTGCTCATTACGTAGTAGCGCCATTTCTTCATATTTATTTTCTAATTTATCAACGACCCCATCCATAAACTGCATAAATGACTCTTCTATATCAGTACCCCAAATTTCATTTTGCGCAAACCATTTTTTTTCGCCAAAATCAAAATTTCGCATCTTTTGCGCTCGCTGACTCATAGCGTCTAATCGTAAAGTCTTTTTTTCTGTAAATACTTCCCTGATAAGTCTATGTTGGAATAATTTTGATCCTTGATACTCAGTCTTATTTCTTCTTGTTGCTTCCAACACTTTCCCGACCACAAAAATTGCCAAATGCAATTTCTCTTTTTGTGATAAGTCATTTATTTGTTCCTTTCTGCCTCGTACTTTTACCCTAATTCCTGCTAAGTATTCCTGTTTTTGAATAAATTCAGAAATAGATTCCAATTTGCCAAATATTTTTTTTAGATTGCAAAATGTTCCATCGGGAAATCGCGCTAAGGCTACACGAGTAATGTGTATACTTACTGTCTCCACAAATATTTTATCTTCCGTTTTTATCTGTTTGCTAACTGCTAATTCATCATTGTCAATAAAAATTTCATTTTGCGAAGATGTACGCGTTGGTAAATTATATATATTTCCTTCGCTATTGGTGTCAAATTCGGCTTTCGCATCATATAAATTTTTTGTTGCACTAACGTCTTTTTTTTCTTGCAAATTTAAAAAGATAATTCCATTTTTCCAAAAATCATTTTCTTTAAATTCTTTTTTTATTTCAATAGCATATTGCTTCGTTCTTTCGGCAATAATTCCCGTTTCTATTAATGCCTTCTTAAGTTCGCTGATATAATCAGGATTATGGGTAGAATGATAATAAAGCTGTTCTAATATCTGCAATTCTTCTTCCGGTTGATTATCAAATTTACGGCGATATAAATCTGTATATTCTTTCGTCGCAAATGGATAATATCTAGCGCCACGCCCGATAAGTTGCGCCTCTTGTACTGTCGTTTTTCCGGGTTTATTGGCTCGCGCGTCACGGCTATCGTAAAGCCGGACAATATCAAATAGATTCAAAACATCCCAACCCTCATTCAATTTTTCTGTAGCAAAAATAGCGCGAATTTCATTATTTTGATCCTCCAATGAATTAAGCAGGATTTGTTTTTTCTCCACATCTTTATCTTCATCAACTGTCAGACATTTTTCCGGCGCAAAATCGCTTTTTATTTCTTTAACTAAATCATCCAAGCCTATCCTTTGGTGTTTGAAAAAGATAAAGGCTTGTTCCAAAATTTTATGTTCGCTTGTTTCTCGAATGGAAGCTATTTTTTCCAAATCTTCTCTTCGTAAACTAGAAATCGCGTGATGAAATTTTTCTTTGAAATCACTAGAAACAACAACTTTTGGATTATGCCCCAAGAGTGTACTCGTATCTTTCGGTTCGCTTACTCTGTTGGCCTTAAAAAGAATTACCGGCTTGAGCGCGATTTTGTGCTTTTCCGCCACTTTCCGGCGATACTGCGAAATAATTACCGCCGAAAGCGCGCGTTCCATAATCGGGGCATTGATTTGCAAAGTCCGCACGTCTTTTGAAAATCCGTCCAAACGGTATTCTTTGAGATCATAGCGATAAATCGCTTTATCTTTGTATTTTTCTAAAATTTCCGGATATTCCTGTTCCAACCGAGCTGTTGCGGTAAATTCTAAAAGCACATTTTCTTTTTGGTTATTAGCGTTCAAAATCCGTACAACCGTATTTTCCCAGTTTCGGCGATCTTGTTCTTCCGTTTTGCTTAGTTTATTATTTGTTTCTGCTGACAAATTATGTGCTTCATCGGCAATCAAAACAATTTTCTTATCAGCAAAATCTTCGTAAGTCAAAACGTTTTCGTGGGCGAAGTTAAAACGTGAATGCAAAAGCGCGGTAGTAGAGAAGATAATGTTTATATCGTCATCATTCGCGCCTTCAAAATTATCTACTTCTTTGATTTTTATTTCCTGTCCATTTAAAACAATTTTGTCGGCAAATAAATACTTTTTGGAATTCGGGTCAAGGAAATTGGCTTTTGTCTTTTGGATAATATTGCCAAGACGGGTAAAGAAAATAAAACTGCGGTATCCCTTTTGATAAAAATACAAAATGTTGGCGGCCATTATGAGCGTCTTACCCGAACCGGTCGCCATATTGAACATCAAATGAATGGGTTTTTGTTTCTGGTGATATTCTTCGCAGTAATAATAAAATCGTCCCAAGGCTTCCTTTTGATACTCACGAATAGAAAAAGCCGGATTGAGGTTTTTCAAAATATCCGTTTTCTCCAGCGCTTTGTTATTAAAGACATCAGCACCGGCAAAATTTTTGTGTGAGTTAAATTCATCGTAGAGCATAGTTTAATTAATGCCATTTGCTTTTTTCCAAGCTAATTTTTTTGCATACTGCTTTGATAATTTTTTAGGGTTGTCATGTTCTGGTTTTTTATAAATCCTTAATGGCTCTTTGTTTTTATTATAGAAGACACCATATGTATTATTTTCTATTTTTCTTGATTCATAAAATTCTTTCTTTGGCTGATTTTTATAATCTTCTACGAAAGACTTATTCCTATTTTTAAAAGATGAGAGTCGTTGTTTTAGTTGTTTCCAAAAATACTCAAATAATTTAAGTAAAAAAGGTAAAGTTTCCATATTTTTATTGTCCATAAAAATTCCTATTCAATTCCTTATCCTCATTGTTCACGTTATATTCCTTATCCTCAATCTCGCTTAAATTGACATAAAGCTGGTTTTTGTCCAAGCACTCAATCAAAAACTTTTTTTGATCGGCAATGCTCAAATCAGAAAAAGTTTTAACATTAGCGTCTATAGTTTTTGGCTCTATTTTGTAGCTCAAAAAAGCGGTTTCTTTCATTTCGTCCCAGAGTTTGGCGAGTTCTTTGCCAGTTTTGGCTTTTTTAATTTTTTCAATCCATTCCTCGTTCCATTTTGCTAGTTCCATATACACAAAATCGCCGCCGCCCTTCCAATTAACAGCTTTAGAAATTCCTCCTTGCTCGCCAGCAATAACTTTTTTCAGTCTTGATTCCGGCAGTTCATGAATATAGTCCATTTGTTCAATACCAATATATTGTCGCCCTATTTTATGCGCCACCGCTAAAGTTGTTCCGCTTCCCGCAAAAAAATCTAATACAATATCTTCTGTTTTGCTACCGGAAATTATTATTTTTTGTAATAGCTTTTCAGGCTTTGGGGTATCAAAAATATTTTCTTCTATTATTTTTTTTAATTCATTTTTTGAGGTTCTATTACTACCAACATCCTCATGACTCCAAATAGTTTCAAGCGGCATTGCCTTTCTATCATCAGCATATATTCTAAAATAAGGCGTCCAATTTTCACGACCTTTTACCCATTCTATTCTATTATTTTCTTCTTTTACTTTTTCTTTACTCCATCGCCAACACCCCTCTTGCCCATTCTTTTCTACCGGTAACACTTTTGTTCCGTCGGGTGCAATCATGGGAAAAAATAAGCTTTTACTAATATTTCCTCCCATTACGCGAAGTGGTTTTAAATAATATATTTTCCCATGCTCATCTTTTTTATTATAGTGTTTGGGAATTTCTTGATCGATTTCTAAATTAAATGATAAAAGTGCAATATTCTTTGAATAAACAAGTATATTATCATGTCTGATAGAAAATAACTTAACATCCATTCTTGGACTATCGGATTTTTCCCAAATAACATTAGCCACAAAATTTTCTCGGCCAAAAATACTATCACTAAGTACTTTTAAATAATGCGATTCGTCATCATCAATATTTATCCAAATGCTTCCGTCTTCTCGCAATAAACTTTTTGCAATCTCCAATCGGTTTTTCATAAACACCAACCACGAGGAATGATTGAAAGAATCATTATATTTAAAACCATCATTGCCGGTGTTATACGGCGGGTCAATGTAAATCAATTTAACTTTTCCGGCGAATTCTTTTTTGAGTGAGGCAAGAGCAAGGAGGTTATTGCCTTTGATAATCAGATTGTCTTTAATTGTGCCTTTTTCATCGCGGCGAAATCCCCCTTTATCCCCCTTTATCAAGGGGGAAGATAATGGATGCTCCCCATCTTTGTCTATCCGTTTGAAATTGGTAAAAACTTTTGCGTCAAGCAAGCGGTTAATGTCATCCGGAGCAAGTGTTTCATTATAAAAAATTTCATCTCGTTTTTGGTCTTCTTTGGTCATTCCGCCTTCCAAAATACAATCTTTGTAAGGCCATGCCAAAACCACTTCTTTGTTCTCGCTCACATACTCATCGCCGGCAGTTAAGCCGATTTTGTTCTTAAAAGCCGTATAAGAATCCGGCAAAAACTGTTTGTTTGAAACAAAACGGACAAATTTCTCTTTATCAAAAATAAGCGTCTTTTCTACCTCAAAAAAGAAGTGCTGTTTTATCGTTTTGTCGGAAAGCAGAAGCTTAATAAGTTCCAGGTCATTTTTACGCGCCAATTCCTGTGTTTGATTTTTTAGCAATACACCGTCTTGCGAAACAAGACGTTCATCTTTTCTTAATAAATCTGTAAGTTGTTCAAAAATATTTTTCACAATATTTATTTGAATAAATCATCAACGCCAATCTCAAGTGCTTTGGCTATAGACTGGCAGACATACGCTTTGACTATCTTTGTAAACCTCCATTATGCGGATTGCTTTTATATGATACTTTATCTGAGGGGAATTTTCCATATAGGGCTGGGTAACCGTCCACTGTTTAACAAAAGAAACGTTTCCCCGCCCACCATCGGAGTCGAGGACAAGATTTATACCTTC
>Ga0180732_1001766_pt1 | contig 12591 bp, 13 predicted proteins | sample KR11_01MetaG_FD_148674 | JGI IMG/M metagenome (GOLD analysis project Ga0180732, IMG submission 148674) | Groundwater microbial communities from the Olkiluoto Island deep subsurface site, Finland - KR11_0.1 MetaG | ecosystem: Environmental > Aquatic > Deep subsurface > Groundwater | place...
GTTAGATATCTCCACAATATATTTACCTACTAACATATGTTCGAAGATAACTTTATCGGAAGTAGAAAGATAGGACTCAAGCTCTAAATCATCTTTGAGGAGGGTAACCCTTAAATCTTTAATTATGTGCTGGGTCTGTTTATCTTTTATAAAAACAATCAAGTCAAAGGCTTCACCAAGTTTATTTTCTATTTTTATCTCAACCCTTATATCTTTAAAATCTTTTAAGATAGTAATTTCGTCTTTAAATCCTTTTATCTTTCGGCTGCGTAATACCGGTGCAGGCACAAATTCCTCACCCCACAGGACATCGCCTGTAGTACTCAATATCTCTAATGCCTTTTCCTTAAGCATAAGTACTATCTCTACAACAGAAAGCTTATCTTCTGATGCAACTAAATTTTTCGCGCGCTCCAGTAATTCTTCGGATAATCCTTTTACAGGTTGAGGTTTCAATCTTACTTGCGTAACAAAAACCTCAGCACAACTATCGCAACTTATTAAATGCGTTTTTATACGCTCATTTTCTTCTTTTGACAGCCTGCCTTCAAGGAAACAAACCCAGGCCTCATCGTCCGGATGCGCGCTATCCGCTTTGAGATGCTCAGACTTCCACTTTTTATAAGCTACTTTGATTAATTTCTCTAATTGGTTTGGCATTTTTTGTCATCCCTTTCCTAATATAATAGACGTAAACATACCAAAAATCTAACATACAAATTGCTTTATTTACTATCAGATATAAAGAATCCCTTATTCCTAAAACAATCTTTTAACCGCTTAATTATCCGAGACTTGCGCATATCTATTGCTGCACGCGAAATCTTAAAAAAAGCTTTTAATTCCTCGAAGCCCAGCCCTCTATGGATATGTAATTCCAGGAAATATTTATCGTCAATATTTAATTTATCAATACAATCCTTTAAGCGCGTCAGTTTTTCTTCCTGGCTAAGCAGCTCAGTAGCTGATGGAGAATCGGATGAGAGTAAATCTGTCAGACTAAAGCCGTCATCGGTCTCTTCGTCAATAGATACAAGGGGGTTTTTAAGTTTACGGATATAATCTATGGTAAAATTGACCGTAACTTGCCTTAACCAGCTGGCAAGACTGCAGCCATTTCTGGCTTGAAAACTACCTAATTTTTTAAAATTATCTTTGACTAAGGAGAGAAAGATTTCCTGGAAGAGGTCATTGATATTTTCTTGCGAGAAGGCATGGCCTTTTATCTTTAAGACGCTATGGATATAATTATAGATTAAAGAGGAGTACCTTTCTACGAATTCATTCCACGCCCGTTTGTCCCTTTTAACACACCTGCGGACAAACTCCAGATCGTTCATAATAAACATATTATATCATAAAATCAAGAAAAATAGGGACGTCTTTGTTGCTAAAGCAAAGCCTGTCCCCATCCCAAAGCAGGGACGTCTTTAATCCTAAAGCGAAAGGTGTCCCCGAAATAAATCTTTGTTAGAAATATTAGTTTATTACGTCTATTAGAAGAGGAGGTGATAAATATGTCAAGAACGCAAAGGTTAATCATAAACAATGCTTCTTATCATATAATGGTAAGAGGAAACCAGAAACAAATAACGTTTATCGAAGAAGAGGATTTTTTGAAATATCTTGATCTTCTAAGACATTACAAGAGAGAATATGGTTTTAAGTTATACGGATATTGTTTAATGCCTAACCATGTACATCTCGTATTAGAAGTCAAGGACGGAATTGATTTAAGCAAAATTATGCAAGGATTAAATCAAGCATACACGCTATGGTTCAACAAAAAGTATGAAAAAGTGGGGCATCTTTGGCAAGGAAGATATAAAAGCATGGTCATACAGAGAAATAAATATATGCTTGATTGTCTAGAATATATAGAATTAAATCCCATTAGAGCAAATATAAGTAAGTCTCCTTTTGATTATTCTTGGAGTAGTTGGAAAGCTCGCTTAGGCTATAAGAAAGATAATCTTTTAGATACGCCTGAATTGTAAATTCTCCCTGGTGGGGACACCTTTACGATTGGCTCTAAAGACGTCCCTCGATTGGATTTAAAGACGTCCCTGGTTATTTGAAGAGGGTGTGGGAGATGACAAAAGAGGCAAAGACAATAGAAACCATGGACATAAGTTTAATAAGGATATTAAGGCTGGGGCCGGATGTATCTTTAAAAGGGTCTCCGACGGTATCGCCGACAACCCCTGCCTTATGCGCAGGAGAACCTTTGCCGCCGAGATGCCCTTCTTCTATATATTTCTTTGCATTATCCCAGGCGCCTCCGGAATTTGCCATCATTACTGCCAAAACGAATCCGGATACGGTTGCACCGGTCAAAAGTCCTGCTACGGCCTCCACGCCCATCAGAAGTCCGACTGCAATAGGCGCGATTATCGCCATCAGCGAAGGTATAATCATCTCTTTTTGCGCGGCGGAAGTAGCAATAGTAACGCAGCGCGCATAATCCGGCTTGGCTTTCCCTTCCATTAGCCCGACTATCTCCTTGAATTGCCTGCGTACCTCTATTACAATCTTGCCTGCTGCCCTGCCTACTGCGCTCATAGTCATGGAACAGAATACAAAGGGCAACATCCCGCCGATAAATAACCCTACCAGAACATTCGGGTCCATTAAATTCAGAGAGAGCTCTTTGCCATAGAGGAATACCTGGTCGCGGTATGCGGCAATCAAAGCCAGTGCAGTTAAAGCAGCTGAACCTATAGCAAAACCTTTGCCTGTCGCCGCGGTAGTATTACCCAATGCGTCTAAGGCATCGGTTCTTTTTCTTACCTCCGGATCAAGATTAGCCATCTGGGCATTGCCACCCGCATTATCCGCTACCGGGCCATATGCATCCGTAGCCAAAGTTATGCCTAATGTGGAAAGCATTCCTACCGCAGCAATCCCCACCCCGTAAAGCCCTGCATTAGGATTAGTGGCCCCACCTGAAAGAAAATAGCTCAATAATATCGCAATCCCTACTACAATAACCGGTACCACTGTTGACATCATGCCCACAGCAATGCCTGCGATAATTACAGTTGCCGGTCCGGTTAAAGCTGCATCAGCAATTGCACGCGTGGGTTTAAATCGACTTGAGGTAAAATGCTCCGTAGATAAACCTATCAATACTCCAGCGACTAATCCCGACAGGACCGACCAGTAAACTCCTAAATGTTCATTTCCCAAAGTAAACTTCACCAGAAAATAAGATATTATCGCCACCAATATGGCGCTGACAAATACGCCTTTTCGTAATGCTACCAATAAAATTTTCTGGCTTGCCTCTTCTCTGCATCTTACAAAAAATGTCCCGATAATCGAAGAGACCACGCCTACCGCTGCCATCACCATAGGCACGGTTACGCCGGCAACACCTAAACCCGCAGCCACTCCCAACGCCGCAGTGGCTACAATGGAACCCACATAAGACTCGTAAAGGTCAGCCCCCATTCCCGCTACATCGCCGACATTGTCGCCGACATTATCCGCAATCACTGCGGGATTACGCGGGTCATCCTCAGGTATTCCTGCCTCAACCTTACCTACTAAGTCAGCACCCACATCCGCTGCTTTAGTAAAAATACCTCCGCCTACACGCGCAAATAAAGCCTGAAAACTTGCACCCATGCCAAAACAAAGCATAGTAGAAGTAATAGCAGTAATCTTATCTGTTCCTATAGGCAAAGGATGCGCCTGGTAAGCCCATCTCAGATAAGGATACAACCACTGGGGTAACCACGTTGGAATACTGTAGCTTCCGTAATAAGCATTGAGAAAAAAGTACCAGACGGATAAATCCAAAAGCCCCAATCCTACAACCACAAGGCCCATCACTGCGCCGCTTGAAAATGCCACCCGCAGCCCGGAATTCAAGCTCTTCATTGCTGCACTGGTGGTGCGGGCTGAAGACTGAGTAGCAATAGTCATACCGATAAAGCCGGATAAACCCGAAAAGAAACCGCCGGTGAGAAATGCGAACGGTACAAAGATAACCAGAAATTTATTCAGCGCTAAAATCAGAAGAATAAAAAATACCACTAAAAAGAATAGAGATACACCTGCGTATTGCCTCTTCAGATATGCCCTTGCGCCCACTCTTATACTTTCAGCAATCTCGCGCATTTTTTCGTTGCCTTCATCTTTTTTCAAAATTGAAGCCGCGAGGTACCATGCAAATGTAAGAGCCATTATAGAACCTACTGGTGCCATCCACAAAAAATTACTACCGGTCATCTAGAATCTCCTTCCTTTTATGCCTGTCTTCAACTACCTCTCCTTTAACATCTATCACATCATCCCGAATGTCGTTTCTCTTCGAAGCGCCACTATGCGATGCCGATACTTCGGCATCGCGCTTCGAAGAAGTAGAAATAATCTTGCGCGTAATAATAAAGCTATTGATTATAAAAAACAATATCAATGTTGCTTCAGTAATCAGCCAAAGTTTCGGCTTTAAAAAAATCCAGCCAAACAAAAGATTAAAAATTACCAGCGCAGGCAATAAACATCCGCTGCCGCTAAAAAACACAAAAGAGCTCAGGCCTTTATCCTTGTGCATTAAGCGCTGCCTCGTAAGAGCACGAGGATTGCGGAATGCGGCACAATAACATATTTCTTCTTCTCGAATTCTATCTCCACGCCGGCATTTCTTAAGAAAATACAATAATCCCCTTCTTTTGCCTGGAGCGGAAAATAGCGGTTGTCGAATTTAGGAGTCTGCCAGGGTTCTATTTCCAGGGCTGATGGGTCGGGAATGGGATAGCCCGGCCCGGTTTTAACTATGCTGCCGCCTTGCACCTTTTCTTTCTCCTTTACTCCCTGCGGCAGATACAAACCTGTGTCGGTGCGGTCTTCGCCTTCATCGGGCGCAACTAAAACCCTATCCCCTACTATGATAAGTTCTTTTTTCATGGCATCCCCCTTGTAAACTTCACCCCGTTAGAAATACTCATCTCTACTGCGTAACTTTAATTACCCCATTATAATATAAATTTCTAACGGGGTTCACAATTTTTGCAAAACTAATTTACTTTTCTCTAAATTAATCTCGAACTTAAACAATTTCAGGAATGACATCCCCAGCAACCCGTCAAACCCGCTAAATGTATTCTCCTGATAAATAACCGCTGCCTGTACATCATTGGCCTTGACTTCTCCTATACTAATAGTATCAAGCTTAAACAATTTGCCTGAGACCTCACTTGCGTCCGCCAAAGTCACTTTTACATCTGCCTTAGTGCCTTCTACGCTTACATTCAATCTCTTCGTTATAATCGGTGACAGCACAACAAACGAAGCCCCTGTATCAATTAGCAGTTTGGCATTTACTTTTCCGTTTAATAATGCGTTCACAAAAAGGTGATTTCCTTGACGGCCGACTTCTATCTCCTTGGGCCTGGTTTCTTTTTCCTGTTGACGTTTTTTTAGTTCAGCCTCTTTTCTTAAACGTTTCTCGTTCCAGTATTTTTCTATCATCTGGTTTTCATCTTGCGAAGAATGTTCAACCCGCTCAATTTGTTCTCGATAAAACTTTACCGTGCCTAAGTTAATCTCCAGTTCCGTATATTCGTCAGTCTCTCTTTTAATAATGCCTTCCATCTGATAGCCATTTTTAAGATAAACCATATCTGCCCAAACTTGCGATATTACATTTAGTGAGAAAAACAAAAATATAAATATCTTTATTGATATTTTCATGTTTAGGGGGACGTTCCCATTAACCTTGCTTTTCTATAAATAAGCCTATGGAGGAAACATATTTTTCTTTAGAATCTAAAAAGGCAGTGTTGTGCGATCCGATTAATTCTATAAGCTCTCTTGGAGCGCTGGCAGCTTGATAAAGTTTATCGGCTAATGCAAAAGGCACTATCTCATCGTTTATGCTATGGATGAATAATTTTGGCGCCTGGACTTTTTTTATTTTTTTCAGCGAATCAAATTTATTTGAAAAAAGAAATGCAGGCAAAAAAGGATAAATTTTTCTTGCCATATCCCTCCCCCCGGAAAATGCCCCTTCTACTATTATGGCCGCGACCTTTACTTTTGAGGCAAGGTCTATAACTACTGCTGTCCCTAATGACTCCCCATACAGAATAATCTCTTCAGGCCTGATCTTGCGGCTATTCACCAGATAATTGTAAGCGGCATTTGCATCAAGATAAAAACCTTCTTCGGTGAGCCTGCCCTCGCTTTTACCAAAACCCCTATAATCGATGATAAATATATTGACCCCTGCCTCTCGCAGCATAACTAACTTGTCGAGCCTGTGTTCAATATTGCCTGCGTTACCGTGAAAAAATAAAAGCGTATATCTGGCATTACTGCGCGGTATAAACCACCCATTGATTCTTGCGCCGTCTTCTGTCTTTATATATATATCTTCAAAAGGCAGATTCAAAACAGAAGGATAAACTTTGATTTCCTTTTCAGGAAAGAATATGCCCCGGGTCTCAATGTACCTGATAAATAAGATAATAAATCCGATGACCAATAGTATAAGAAAGAATGCCCTATTCACCCCGTTAGACCTTCCTTTGCCCCGTTATATAAAAGGTTCTAACGGGGTTCATTTATCTATAAGCATGGAAACCGGGAAGTTTTTCATTTTTTACTTTCTGGAACCGTTCATCTTCAACGCTCATAATGCCTTTTATAAAACGCCAGGCAATAAGAATGCTGGTTTTAACTTTCTCTTTTACCTGTTCACCCGGAGGTATTAAATCGCCTTTTCCATCCCACCAGACCCCCAGTTCGTATGCGGGGTTCTCTATCCAGATTCCTACATCATCAATGCCGGTTACAACCGCCCATATTTCATCCTTGTAGATCTGAAAAAGAGAAAGGTCTCCCCTTATTTCTTCGCCAAACTTAAACAGCACTAATTTGCCTTTTAATTCTTCTAATTGCATATTATCCTCCTTTTAAAATGATTACACAGATTTAAATGCTGATTGCACAGATTACACGACTAAAGCTTTTAATCTGTGTAATCGGATTTTTAATCTGTGAAATCATAATATGATTTTTATAGTATGTCTTCCCTAATAACAAAGGCAACTCCCTACATTAGAGAGTTGCCTTAGGAATTTTTGTCTATTTTTTAGCCATTGGCCATTTCCTTGCAGTTGTAAAACATTTTACTGCTGGATGGCGAAATGGTCAAGGTTAAATCTTCAGCAACCAGCGCATGTTATGGTTACGCCTAATCCATTCCTGCACAATTCTATATCCTATGAAACGAAACATTGCGTTGCGAAAATGTAGCCTTACAAGCAAAGATATGGACCTGGAAAGAGAATAAAATTTGGCGTACGCATTGATTACGTTTAGCTGGAGCTGTTTAGCGGATAATAGTTTGGGCTTAAAAACTACGTGCTGGCCGTCATAAAGATTCCAATCGTGGCTGAAAATCCGGTTTTGCTTCTTTAGATCTTCATGAAACTTCGTTCCGGGCACAGGAGTAAGAATCATCATCTGGACAGTATCTATCTTTTGCTTTATGGCGAACTTCAGGGTATCCCATATGGTACTTTCGTTATCATCGTCTCCGCCCAAAACAAACATCCCGTGAATTCTAATCTTCTTACTACGAAAAGAACGGATTGCATTTATTATATCATCAATGGTTTGTTTCTTCTGATAAGCCTGGAGTGTCTTAAGGTTAACGGATTCGAAACCAACGCAGACCACATTGCAACCGGCACGCGCCATAAGGCTTAAAAGCTCATCGTCTTTTGCAGCATCACAGCGCACCTGACAGGACCAGTTACGGATTTTATGCTTCAACATAAGCTCTAATAAGGTGCGCGTGCGTTTAGGATGCGCGGTAAAATTATCATCGCAGAAGAATAATGACCTTGCATTCCCATTCCTGGATGTCAACTCTTGTATAACATTTTCAGCGCTGCGGAAACGGTATTCACGGCCGAACATCTTTGTTACGGAACAGAAAATGCAGTCAAAAGGACAGCCCCTTGAGGTTGAGATAGGCATAATTAAAGAAGGTAACTTATATCCTTTGATTAAAGAAAAATCCGGATACGGCAGGCTATCCAGGTTCTGCGGGGGCTTGCCATAAACAATCGCCTCTTTATTCAGGCCTTCTACCACATCAACAATTACCTCTTCAGCCTCGCCGACAACTACCTGCCTGGCAAATTGCAACGCCTCATCGGGCAAAAGACTGGCGTGGACGCCTCCTATAATTACTTTTTCTTTGGGAAATCTCCCGGCTATCTCATACCCGCGTTTGGCAGTGGAAGTCAGAATCGAGATACCTACTATATCCGCGTTTAACCGGGAGTAATCAGGCCTGTATATATCTTCGTTGTAAATCTGGACATCGTGGCCCCTGTTCTTAAGAATGGTACCCAGATATATGGGCCCGAGGAGCGGCATATGCAATTTACTATACACATTTGCTTCTGCTGAAGCTGGCTCGATAAGTACAACTTTCATGCCTGTAGATTATTATTGTTGCGGTGTAACGCGGACATTGATGGCGCGCGGGCCTTTAGGTGACTGCTCAATTTCAAACTCTACCGCTTGCTCTTCATTTAAAACATCAAATTTTACATCGAGAATGCTGGACTGGTGAAAGAATACTTCTCTTCCGTCTGTATCGCTGATAAACCCAAACCCTCTGTCGCGGACCAACTTCTTAATTTTACCTGTGTGCATCAATTCCTCCTTTAATGAGCCCCGCCGTTGGCGGGGCGAATTAAACCCTTGACATCAAAGATGTCAAGGGTAAGTTCGGACTCACCCCGCCATTGGCGGGGTGTCTTCACTTAAAAAACAAACCCGGCGCCCTCATGGAACCGGGTCATTATTTTTCTAGGTTACAACTTCACTACTTGTGTAGCTTGTTCACCTTTGGGGCCTTTTTCAATTTCAAATTCAACTTCCTCGCCCTCGGCTAAAGACTTATAACCCTCGCCTTGAATTGCGCTATGATGCACAAATACATCGTTGCCGGACTCGGGTGTAATAAATCCATAACCTTTCTGGTTTGAGAACCACTTTACTTTACCTCTTGCCATTATTTACTACCCTCCTTTCTTATAATATTATAGTAAATAATGACAGAAATAAAAAAACCGAAAGGTTAGATATCTAAACCTTCCGGCCCTAGACTTTCTAATCTCTTATCTACTACTGCGTTCAGTGTACCATCTTTTTTGGATTTGTCAACTTAAAAAATGGGGTCAGAATTATTTTTCTTTCTTTTCTCTTCTTCTTAAAAAATAATTCTGACCCCATTTTTACTTGTTAACCTTTGCGCAAAAAAATCTTGCAATTCTCTCCTCGACTTTCGGATGCAATAAGACAACTAAAAGGCCGCCTATGATATTACCGATTGTTACCGGAACAAGGTTATCAAACATGTTAAAGAATCTAGATATAAACTCTCCTTTCATCATCAGGCCTATGGGTAAAAAATACATGTTGGCTACAGAGTGCTCGTAACCGGAAGCAACAAATGCCATTATGGGAAAATAAATGCCGAATATTTTACCGGTTACTGTTTTGGATGCGATACTCATAATTACCGCTAAACATACCAGCATATTACACAAAATCCCCCGGCAAACCGCCTCTTGGAAACCCAGGCTTAATTTTGTGTCCGCAATCTTAACTGCCACGGCACCTATCGGATTTAAATGCCCCACGCCGCCAAGCAGGCCGGAGTTATATACAATCCAGGCAATAAGGATACTTCCTAACAAATTGCCCAGATAGACCACCAACCAATTACGTAATACTTTTGTAAAAGAGTATTTTCTATAAATGAACCCTATGGTCATCAGGATATTGCCGGTAAAAAGCTCTGAACCCGGAATGAGCACTAACATCATGCCAACACTAAAAACACTGCCGGCAAGAAAACGGGCTAATCCTTCATCAAGAGTCCCTCCGCTTAATACGGCAGTTGCGACATTAGCTCCAAAGGCAATGTAGATACCTGCTAAAACCCCGAAAATTAACAGCTCGAATATTGTAGCAGTGGCTTTCTTTTCGCCGATACCGCTAAGCGTATTTGATATCTCAACCGGGCTTAAAAAAAGTTTATCAGCCATATCTTTCCTTTCGCATATAAAGCCTTACTCTAAACCATACATCATTTTCAGGTACGGGCACACCCGCCGCAATTGAGCACCTTAAAATTAAAAATCTAGCGAAATCCTCCGAAGCCAAATGCGAGCCTACCCCTAAATTACCTTCAGTGTAGGAGAAAATACTTTGACACAGGAGGACTTAGACGGCAGAATTTCTTTGCTTGAAACAGCTAATAATTACCTTGAAAGATTATGCCATAATAATTTTTTATAGAACGCAGGGAGTTACTAAGCATGAATCCTAAATAATAACTTAAAATAATAATTATGGCAGTTACGATTATCTTCTTCCTACGGCTAATCCGAGGGTTTAACCAGACCAATGGCAAAGCCAGGGGTCCTACGCATAGGAAAGCAATGACTATCCAGTAAGTCTTAAAATACCATTTAGTCTCAGGGCGCCTCCTCTCTAACATCTCCCCGCAATACCTGCATTTTATGGCGTCTTCCTGTATTTCCTCAGCACAATAGGGACATTTTTTCATATATTTATACTGTAAACAAACCAGGGCATGGCAGGATTAATGTGAACCCCGTTAGAAAGGACGGGACTTTGACCCCACCCTTTCTATAAAGAAAAGAAATCTTGTATATTTCATCCCCGCCATAAATGGCGGGGCTTTCTAACGGGGTGAACGAAATTTATTCCGACGCCTCGACTTTGCGCCGGTGGCCGGGGTTCTATCCCAGGGTTTTGGCCAGGATGAGGCTCCGTGGCGCCTTTGACTTTGATGCCTTTTAAAATCCCTTCGCGGCGCCTCATGCCCGGGTTCAACAAACTCTTCCGGAGGAATCTCGGGGTGTTTTGATACGGGCAGAGTAGACCTGATAAGTTTTTCAATATCCCGGACATCGCGGCTCTGATCAGGCGTGGCAAAAGAAATCGCATGCCCGCGACACCCTGCCCTGGCAGTGCGGCCGATACGATGCACATAATTTTCTGCATCTTCGGGAAGGTCGTAATTAACAACCAATTCTATACCAATCACATCAATACCCCGGGATGCAATATCCGTGGCCACAAGCACTTTGTACCTGCCTGACTTAAAACCATCGAGTGCTTCGCGACGCTGGCCCAGGGAACGATTAGAGTGTATTTCTGCCGCGCGATATCCCATATCCCGGATTGACACCGTAATCTTGCGTGCATTATGTTTTGTCCGCGAAAATAAAAGGACCGAACCGTGATATTGCGCCAGTAATTTACTGAGGAGCCGCAGCTTGGCCTCTTTCTTAACGATAAATAATTCCTGGGTTACGAGTTCTACCGTAGTTCCCGACGGGGCAATCTCAACGGAAACCGGCAGCTTCATATACGCAGCAGCTATCTGCATGATCTCTTTGGGGATAGTCGCCGAAAATAGCATGGTCTGCCTGTCTTTCGGCAGGAAACGCAGGATTTTCGTAATCTGCGGGGCAAACCCCATATCGAGCATCCGGTCTGCCTCGTCAAGCACGAGCATCGCAACCTCATTCGGCAAAAAATTCCACTGGCCCATATGGTCAATGAGCCGGCCGGGAGTTGCAATCACTACGCGGGGATTCTTACGCAACGCTTGTATCTGCCCATACATGGGAGCCCCGCCAATAAGACAGGCAGTTTTCATCCCGAATGGGTGGGCGACCCCCTGAAAAGCCTCGTCAATCTGGAGAGCCAATTCGCGCGTAGGCGCAAGGACTAAACCTGTCCCTTTCTCTCTCGCAAGACGCTGCACCATAGGTATGGCAAAAGCGTGGGTCTTGCCGGTTCCGGTCTGTGCAATACCGATAACATCCTTACCTTCAATCGCAAGGGGGATCGCCTTAAACTGAATCGGCGTCGGCACCTTAAACTTTATGCGTCCAAGGATGTCGAGAATCTTAGGGGCAATACCCAACCCGTAGAAACTTCTGTCGGGCTGGTTATTCCCTTGCATTTGGCCACCCGCGTTAAACGTTTTATGCGTCATCATAGCTTAGAAACCTTCGGCTTACGCTCCTTAACAACCTGGCCAAGGTGAATATGGCAATATGCTTCATGATTATAGATGCTCAATATGTGTTTGCAATGAAGAAATTTACATTTCCTGCCTTTATATGAAGTCTTTGTTTTTTTGATAGCTCCTCCTTCAATGAGCACATAACTTATGGAGCAATTATTTTAATTTGCTCCGACATAAGTTATTGTGCGAATTGAACCCTTGACATCTTTACATAATTCGTTTCTCAGAAAAATGTCAAGGGTCAAATTCAGCCAACAACTTAGCTTCACTACCGTCCGCTAAGTTGTGGCTTCATTTGATTACCAATATCCGGATACCCATTATACAGGCCTTATCCTATTATGGCAAGGCTTATCTGTATTAGATAATCCGCGCCCGAAACTTCCTTTATTGGAATCAGGATAATTGCGCCCTGGTCAGCTCACGCAGACGGATAAAATCATGCGCAAGTAAATTAGAGGTATCTATGGGGGCAAGCACTCTTATGA
>Ga0180732_1001767_pt1 | contig 12591 bp, 7 predicted proteins | sample KR11_01MetaG_FD_148674 | JGI IMG/M metagenome (GOLD analysis project Ga0180732, IMG submission 148674) | Groundwater microbial communities from the Olkiluoto Island deep subsurface site, Finland - KR11_0.1 MetaG | ecosystem: Environmental > Aquatic > Deep subsurface > Groundwater | place...
CGCTTCTTCGGCTAACGCGTTTTTCAGAAAATCACAAAGTATGGGAAAACTGGCAGAGGAAATTGAAAATTTATCTCCCGAAGCAAGGCTGGCAAGGCAGTCGTCTTTGGGTAATAGCGATAGTGAATATAAAGAAAGTTTAATAATGCCGCCGCCGGCGAGAATTTTTTCGGCTGCTCCCGGACAGTCTCGTAAGTTTGCGGGATCGTTTAATCCGACTTCATCAATTCCTCCTTCTTTGGAGAGCAAAAAGAGATCAATAGAGGAAATTATTAAAGAAGACAGCCCAAACTCTTTTTTAAGAAAATTTGTTAAATTGTTTTTCGCGGTTTTGATTATTGCCGGAGCAGGCGCCGGCGTTTATTATTTTTATATTATAAATAAGCCGATTGATAATTCTCTTTCCATTAATGCAGATTCCGAAGTTTTTGTTGCCGACGTTGCGGAGGCGGATATTAAGGCGGATTTAAATGCCGACTTGAATAATGATATCAAATTATATTTTTCTAGCGCCATGCCATCCGGGATATACAGGATAATACTAAAAGATAAAGACGGGCGGCAAAGCTTAGATTTGGAAAATTTTAGAAAAAGCCTGAATATTATTGTGCCTGATTCCATTGCCAATGTTTTAGAGAAAGATTATAATTTAATAGCTTTTAATTATCCGGAAAAAAATTATTTGCGGCTAGGACTTGTTCTTAAGCCAAAAAAATTGTTTGATATTTCCGTATTCGCGCGAAGCTGGGAGTCCGATATGCGTAAAAGCACCGAGGCGATGTTTATGGGTGATTCCGGAATTTATGATCCGGAAAAACAGTTTAACAGCAATAGGCATAATAATTTTGATATAAGGTATTTGCCTTTAGGGGTTGAAAATATTGCTTTAAATTACGCGGTTGACGATGAAAAGAAATTCTTGCTGATTGCTACTTCAAAGCAGGACATTTTTAATTTAATTGATAAAATTATTCGAAAAAATTAAAAACAAAAAATGAAAAATGAAAAATTTTGGAGTCCCGAGAACTCGGGACACATTCATTTTTAACTTTTCACTTTTAATTTTTAGTTTGCATTCTAATGAATCAACTGGCAAAACAAATAGCAATTATTTTCTTGGTTTTTTTGGCAATTACCGCCATTTTTACCCTTAATTCTTCCGTTAAAAACCCGGAGGTTGTATCCATAGGCCAGCTGGTCGGCCAGATCAATGAAGGAAAAGTAAAATCGGTAAAAGTTACGGGAGATGAATTGGAAATTGTTTTAAATGACGGCGCAAAAGAAACTTCCCTCAAAGAGCAATCTTCTTTGACCGACTCGCTTAAAAATTACGGAGTAGCGCCGGAAAAAATCGCGGCGGCAAATATTGAAGTGAGCGACGGAAGCGGAAAAGATTTTTTAGTCAGCATTGTTCCTTCAATATTTTTCTTTTTGCTTTTAATCGGTTTTGTTTGGATGATGCTTTCTCGCCTTCAACAAGGGAATGTCCAGGCAATGAGCTTCGGCCAGTCTCGGGCCAGAATATTTTGGCCGGGAAAAGACAAAAGCCAGATAACTTTTAAGGATGTGGCCGGCGTAAAAGAAGCGAAAGAAGAGCTTAAGGAAATCGTTGATTTTTTGCAAAGCCCCAAAAAATTTACCGATATGGGAGCTCGCATTCCGCGCGGTGTATTGCTGATGGGGTCCCCGGGAACGGGAAAAACTCTTTTGGCGCGCGCCGTGGCGGGAGAAGCGGGGGTGCCGTTTTTCAGCATTTCCGGTTCGGAATTCGTGGAGATGTTTGTCGGCGTCGGCGCCAGCCGCGTAAGGGATCTTTTTAAGATGGCAAAGAAAAACGCGCCGGCGATTTTATTTGTCGATGAAATTGACGCGGTAGGGCGGCAGCGGGGAACGGGTTTGGGCGGAGGGCACGACGAGCGCGAGCAGACGCTTAATCAAATTTTAGTGGAAATGGATGGTTTTGAAACAGATACTAACGTAATTGTCATGGCGGCGACCAATAGGCCTGATGTTCTTGATCCGGCTTTGCTGAGGCCGGGGCGTTTCGACAGGAGAGTGGTTTTAGACGATCCGGACATCAATGACAGGGAAGCGATTTTGAAAATTCATGCCAAAGCCAAGCATTTGGACAAGGATGTTATTTTTAGAGTAATCGCTTCTCGCACTCCCGGTTTTTCCGGAGCGGATTTGTCTAATCTGGCTAATGAAGCCGCGATTTTAGCGGCGCGGCGAGAAAAGAAAAAAATAACCCAGACGGAGTTTTTGGAATCAATCGAAAAAGTTATGATGGGCCCGGAGCGAAAAAGCCATCTTTTGAATGAACGGGAGAAAAAAATCGCCGCTTATCATGAAGCGGGTCACGCTTTAGTTTCCGCCTCGCTTGCTCATACGGATCCGGTTCATAAAATTTCCATTATTTCGCGCGGAAAAGCCGCCGGGTACACATTGCAGCTTCCCTCCGAAGATAGATATTTGAAAACAAAATCAGAATTTGTTGATCAGCTGGCTGTTTTGCTGGGAGGGTTTGTCGCGGAAAAAGTCGTTTTTTCGGAATTAACTACCGGGGCGACCAGCGATTTAGGGAAATTATCCGAGTTATCCAGGGATTTGGTGACGCGCTATGGAATGAGCGACAAGATCGGTCCGGTAACGTTTGCCCGGACCGGAGAGATGGTGTTTTTGGGGAGAGAGCTGGGCGAGCGCATTCATTATTCGGAAAAAATTGCATCGGAGATAGACAATGAGGTAGCCAAATTTATTGAAGACGCGCGCAAGACTGCGGAAAGAATCATTACTGAACGGAGGAAAAAATTGGACGAAATAGCCGGTATTTTGATCGAAAAAGAAACGATTGAAAAAGAAGAGTTTCAAAAATTGATGAAAAAAGCGTAGAGTTTTTATAAAATTAGCAAGAAAAAGCTGCTTGATGTTTCAGGCAGCTTTTTTTCAGAATAAAATTTTATTAAAATATTAATCGCCGCGGCGCGGTTATAATTAACGCGCTAAGCCGCATTAATTATTTTTCTCCTGCGCCGAAAAAACTTTCGTATTTCTTCAACCAAAACAATGGAAAAAGCGACTGTTATTATTTTTAGCCAATCGGAAGTTTCCAGCGGCGCGGTATTCAGAATTTTTTGCATAAACGGCGTATAAATTGCGGCAAGCTGAAGCATGATTATAATGAATGTCGCGCCAAAAAGATATTTATTGGAAAAAGGGTTCATTTGTAAGATTGATTTTTCTTCGCTCCGGCAATTCCAAGCGTTAAACCACTGGAATACCGCCAGCACTGTAAGAGAAACTGTCCACGCTTTCGCGGGGTTGGTTTCTCCGCCCAAGGCGGATCCGCCTTGGGCGGAGAAGTACTCCCAAAAAAGAAAAAGTGTTCCAGTTGCCATTGTAAGCGCCATAAGCAGCATTCTCTCAAGCATTAATTTGTCAAATAAGTATTTATTGGGGCGCTTAAACCCTCCGTTTAATAAATTTTTTTCTTTCGGCTCCATTGCCAATGAAACAACAAGAAAACCATCGGTCACAAAATTAAGCCAAATAATTTGAGACGGTAAAATAGGAAGCCCAAACCCCAAAACAATAGCGCTAACAATCACAAAAACTTCGCCCGCGCTCGTGGAAAAAAGATAAAGAGCGACTTTTTTTATAGTTTTATAAATGCTTCTTCCTTCTTCGGCCGCCGAAACAATGCTGCCAAAATTATCATCGAGCAAAATAATATCCGAGGCTTCTTTTGCCACTTCGGTTCCAATCTTGCCCATTGCCACGCCAAGGTCGGCCGCGACTAATGAAGGGGCGTCATTGACTCCATCTCCCGTCATTGCTATAATTTCTCCTTTCTTTTTGTACGCTTGAATGATCCTAAGTTTATGTTCCGGAGTAACGCGCGCGAAAACGCTCGTAGAAGCAAGTTTTGCCGATAAAGCTTCATCATCCATATTATCAATATCTTCACCCGTAAGCGAAATATCGCCGTCGTGAAAAATTCCCGCGTCGCGCGCGATAGCTTCCGCGGTAAGAGGATGATCTCCCGTGATCATCACCGCGCGCATACCGGCGCAATTGACTTTTTTCATCGCCGGAACAACTTCAGGCCTTAGAGCGTCTTTAATGGCAAAAAATCCCACAAAAGCAAGAGGCGGCATTGAATTGGGATCCAAAGAACGCGCGGCGTCGCTATTTATCGCGTAAGCTACTACGCGGAATCCTTTTTTTGCCATATCAAAAAATATCGCATCCAGTTTTTTTCTTTCATTGATATCAAATTTTTCCGACCGTCCTTTATGCCATATTTTTTTGCACATTGATAAAACTTTTTCCGGCGCGCCTACGACGCACAAGAAATTTTTTCCGTCCACGGTTCGCATAACGGCATGATATTTATACAAATAATTGAAAGGAAGCTCAGAAACTATAGGAGCTTCTCTTTCTAAAATATTTTTATGAAATCCGATTTTCTTGGAAAAAACCAGCATAGCCGCGTCAGTCGGGTCTCCCGACACATTCCATGTATTCGTTTCTTCTATTAACGATAGTCTTGCGTTTGCGCAAAACGCCGCGATCTTGCCGCTCAAAATCAGTTCGGGGTGATTTAAATGATCTACCGTTTTATTATTAAAATTAATTTCGCCTTTTGGCTCGTACCCGATTCCTTTTACTTCAAAAATTTTTTTGTCCACGTAAACTTTTTGAATGATCAATTCGTTTTTGGTCAATGTTCCTGTTTTATCAACCGCGATTATCCGCGTCTGTCCCAGCGCTTCCACCGCCTGAAGTTTTTTTACCAATACGTTTCGCTTGCTCATTCTTTGAACCCCAATTGCCAAAACCAAGGTCATAACGATCGGAAGACCTTCGGGAATTATAGAAACAGAAAGCGCGACGGCGATCATGAACATTTCTTTTAATGGATTGCCGGACGCAACGCCAAAAAATATTATGAAAATACTAATAAAAAAAACAGCGATCACGATTAGTCGGGAAAGATATTGGATATTTTTTTTCAACGGAAGCTCGGTCTTGATATCGGCGATTTTTTGCGCTATTTTACCGAACTCTGTCGCGAGCCCCGTGGCTACAACTATCGCTTTGCCGTTGCCGCTTACAATATGAGTGCCGCTGAAAATCATATTTTTTTGATCCGCAACGGATAAATTTTCACTTTCCATGGCGGCATTGCTTTTTAACACGGGATCCGATTCTCCCGTAAGGCTTGCTTCGTTTATTTTAAGCGTGTTTGCGGAAAGAATTCTTGCGTCTGCCGGAACTTTTTCTCCCTCTTGAAGAAAAATAATATCGCCCGGCGCCAAATCCGCGCTCTTAATGATTATTTCTTTATTGTCGCGCATCGCTGTCGCCGAAGTTTCCGTAAATTTTTTTAAAGCAAGAAGCGTATTTTGAGCTTTTCCTTCCTGGATTGCGCCAATGGTCGCGTTAAAAAAAAGAACAGCAAAAATAATAACGCTATCTATGGTTTCACCCATTGCGAAAACTATCAATGCCGCGGCAAATAAAATATAAATCAAGGAGCTCTGAAACTGCCGAAAAAAAATAGCCGCCAAACTGTCAACTTTTGCTTCCGGCAATTTATTGAAGCCATAGCTATCGATTCGTTCCCCCGCTTCTTTTTTGGACAGGCCGCATTCATTCGAATCAAGCGTTTCAAAAATTTCATTAGCAGTTTTTTTATACCATTTATTTTCCGCAAAAATATTTTCTTTTGTATCCATATGCGATCAAATTATTTTTTTAAATTAAGAAGCCAAAATACCCCTGCGCGATTACTAAACAAGGATAATGTCAAAGCTGGATTAATTATAACAAAAAATCGCCTTGTTGGCGATTAAACAGAACAAAAATGTAAAGGGGAGCTCGACTCGTTTTATGTAAACAAGTAAGAATTAATTTGGCAGAATGGTTTACCGCGAGCGAGTTTCTCGATGAAATCGAGAAACGAGTCGAGTGGACCGTGCCGGACTTGAACCGGCGACCTTCTCGATGCCATCGAGACGCGCTACCAGCTGCGCCAACGGCCCGAAATTATTTTAACATATAAACATTTTAACAAAAATTCCATAATTTAAAAAACAAAATTATTTGTTAATATGTTAATATGATACCAGTTTACCAGAAAATAGATAAAAAGCAAGAGGTGAAAGGGGTTTACTAATTGCTTAAATATTGATATAGTAAATTATGTTTTAACGCCCTTGTAGTTCAATGGATAGAACAATGCCGTCCTAAGGCGGAGATAGGGGTTCGATTCCCTCCAAGGGCACTGTCGCTTCGCTAAATTTAAAATTAAAAATTTAAAATGAAAAATGTTGAAGTTTAAAATTTCGAAATAATTTTAAACGACCTTTATTGTATGTACGGAAGGGTGGCAGAGCGGCTGAACGCGCTGGTTTCGAAAACCAGTATACCTTTACAGGTATCGTGAGTTCAAATCTCACCCCTTCCGCTTATGAACTTATTCGGCGAAACTAAACAAGAGAAAAAACAACCTTTCAAAAATAATTTGAAGGGTTTTATTCCTTTGGCGGAAAGAATGCGGCCGGAGAATTTCGATGATTTTTTGGGGCAGGAAGAAATTGTCGGGGAAGGAAAGATTTTGCGCTTGGCGATTGAAAAAGACGGAGCGCCTTCAATGATTTTTTGGGGGCCGCCCGGCACGGGAAAAACAACTTTGGCGCGTATAATCGCCAAGATGACCAAGTCGGCATTTATTCAGTTGAGCGCGACAAGCGGAAGCGTAAAAGATATTCGCGAAGTCGTTCGAAACGCCGAGAAGTCTCGAGAATTCAACGGCCAAAAAACAATTTTATTCGTTGATGAAATTCATCGTTTCAATAAAGCTCAGCAGGATGCTTTTTTGCCGTATGTGGAAAATGGCGCGATTATTTTGATTGGCGCGACTACGGAAAATCCTTCGTTCGAAGTTAATTCGGCGCTTCTTTCCCGATGCCGGGTTTTTATTTTTAAAGCCTTGAGAATTCCGGAAATCGAGCGGATATTGCGGCGCGCTTTAGGAGATAAAGAAAAAGGACTGGGGAATATTAAAATTAAAATCGCGCCGCAAACAATAAAATTTTTAGCCGGTATGTCCGGCAATGACGCGCGGACCGCCTTGAACGCGCTGGAGCTGGCCGCGAAATTTTCTCCGAAAGATAAAAACGGCGCCATGGAAATTAGCGGCGATGCGATTAAGGAATCTTTGCAAAAAACGCATTTGCTGTATGATCGCGACGGCGAAGAGCATTATAATATAATTTCCGCCTTGCATAAATCAATGCGGGGGAGCGATGTTAATGCCGCGCTTTATTGGCTGGGGCGGATGCTGGAAGCCGGAGAAGATCCGCTTTTTGTGGCGAGGCGATTGGCGCGGTTTGCTTCCGAAGACATCGGTCTTGCGGATCCCAACGCTTTGGCTCAAGCGGTAGCGGCGTATCAGGCCTGCCATTTTATCGGCATGCCGGAGTGCAATGTCAATTTAGCCCAGGTCGTCGCGTATCTGGCGCGCGCTCCGAAAAGCAATGAGCTGTACGCGGCTTATCAGCGGGTTCAGGAAGATATAAAAAATCTGCCGGCGTATCCGGTGCCTCTTCATATCCGAAACGCGCCGACGGATTTGATGAAAAATATCGGCTATGGCAAGGATTATAAATATAATCCGAATTTCACCGAACCAGTGGAGCAGGATTATTTGCCAGCGGAGCTTAAAAATAGGAAATATTTTTGGGGGAAAATGGATGAAGGGAAAAGTTAAAATATTTTTTTCATTTCGCTTAAATCCTCAGTTTTTTCTCGATTTGCATCCAAACGCGCAAGTTCTATAATAAAAAAATGAATCAAGATTTTGATCAAAACGAATTGAAAAACGAGTTAAAGAGAATTGCTGGTTCGGTAATTTATAGCCGTGGAGTTGATTATTATCGCGATCGCGCGGTAGAAAGCATTATTTTCTAATTCAAGCTGATGGTTATATGCAGAATGAAAGTGAGCAGGTAATTTTATTAAACCCCGTTGTAGATACAGAGGATCTCACTTCCAATAAAGAGTTAATGGACGATTTATGGAAATCCGCAAACGATATTTTATTGGGTAATGAACAGCAGTTATTAGAGGCAATTATTGATTAAATTTTTGCTTCTTTTTTTATTAGTTTTGGCGATAATGTAAAAAATAATCTTTGTCAATCTTATTTACAATTCTATTGACAAATATTTTTACATAGGATATAATTTAGTTATTATTGAAATAGTCTTTTATTATTGAAAAAATAAAAACTTTGTCATTTCGACTTCAAGGAGAAATCGCTTATACTTGCTGTTTTTGATGTTTAGGGGATTCCTCTCCGCCCACTGGCTGATTGGAATGACAGAAAATTGGGATTATTTCAATAGGAACTAATTTAATCATATGAATATGACTAAACTTGCAAAATTTATTCAAGAGCAAAGAAAGAATCGCGAGATGACGCAGGAATATTTGGCGAAGGAGATTAGAGTTTCTCGGCCGACCTATATGGAGATTGAGCAGGGCAATCGTGACATGACTATTACCGAAGCGCAAAAGCTGGCGGGGATTTTTAATATGTCTTTGGGTGATTTTTTGAAGGCTGATAAAAAAGAAATTGAAGTTGACTTTAAGGAAGAAAAAATTGAGAAAAACATTAAACCGGAAATGAGAATTATTCTGCCGCAGGCCAATGTGAGAAAATTCAAAGAAGTTTTGTTGTATCTGTTGGAAAAAGCGGGATCGCGACCGAACATCGGTGAAACGGCGATTTATAAGCTTCTCTATTTTATAGACTTTGATTATTACGAAAAATTCGAGGAGCAACTGACTGGCGCCAGATATATCAAAAATCATTTTGGTCCGACGCCGATTGAGTTTAAGGGAATTACCGATCAGATGGCGGAGAGAGGCGAGATTGAGAAAATCAAGAGTAAGTATTTTCAGCATGAGCAGAAAAAATATTTGCCGAGACGATCGGCTGATCTGAAAGCTTTGTCAGCCCAAGAGATCCAGCATATCGATGAAGTGCTGGCGCGTTTGGCTTGGAAAAATGCCAGTGAACTGAGCGATTATTCGCACTCGGACACCCCATGGAGAGTTCATAAGATGGGGGAGGAAATAAGCTACGAAACCGTTTTTTATCGCGATAATGATCATTCGGTAAGAAACTACGATAATGAACTTTAGAAATACGATAGAATTTGAAAAAGATTTTAAGAAGCTGTCAAAAAAATTCAGGTCGCTGAATAGCGACTTGGTTGAATTTAAAAAAGTTTTAAATGAATCGCCTTTGGGAATCGGCAAACATTTCAATATTATTACAAAAACCGAATCAGTGTATATTGTTAAGGCGAGATTTTTTTGCCGGAGTTTAAAGAAAAAAGACCTGAGAATAATTTACGCGTATATTGAGAAAAGTTAAACCGTAGAAATGATTGGCATCGAATTTATTGAGATATATTTTAAGGGCAGGAAACAAAATGAAGATAGCGAGCGGATTAAGGAATATTTGAAGGATGCTTGAGTAAACTTTTAAGCGCAATTAATAGTTATAAAAATTATGAGACATTTAGCGACTATCGCAAAGATAGAAGAATTAAAAAATATTCCCGGCGCTGATAAAATTGAAGCGGCCAGAGTAAAAGGCTGGTGGGTGGTAGTGATGAAAGATCAATTTAAAATAGATGATTTTGTTTTGTATTTTGAAATTGATTCTTTCCTTCCTGTAAAACCCGAATATGATTTTTTGCTCAAAGGAAATAAGCTTAAGAAAATGTTATCCGAGGGAAAAGAAGTGGAGGGAATTCGTCTTCGAACAATTAAATTAAGAGGCACTGTTAGTCAAGGGCTTATTTTACCGTTAACAATATTAAATAATTATGGAAATTTGGAAAAAATAAAAGATGATTGGTATTTGACACTTAGTAAACAAAAGAACATGGAAAAGATTAAATTAGAAATAGGATTAGACATATCTAATATATTGGGCATCATAAAATATGAGCAACCGGTTTCGCCTTGCTTGTCGGGAATAGTGAAAGGCGCGTTTCCCTCTTTTCTTCCCAAGACGGATGAAGAGCGCATCCAAAATATGGCTGAGGTTTTGGATAGTTATTATATGACCGAAAAGCTGGACGGCTCTTCAGTTACTTATTATAAAAAAGACGGTGTTTTCGGAGTTTGCAGCCGGAATTTAGAATTACAGGAAGGCGAAACAACACAGTGGAAAATAGCGCGGGAATTAAATTTAAAAGAAAAATTGCATGATAATTTTGCCATACAAGGAGAAATTGTAGGCGAAGGAATACAAAAAAATCCCTACAAAATTAGAGGACAGAAAGTTTTTTTCTTCAATGCTTATAATATAAAGTTTGGAAAATTTTTAGAATTTGAAGATTTTAAGGGGATGTGCGATTCTTTGCGTTTGGAAACCGTGCCGATATTAGACGAAAATTTTTCTTTGCCAAAAAATGTTGATGAGATGCTTGAGATAGCCGTTGGGAAAAGCATGCTTAATTCAGAATGCGAAAGAGAGGGAGTTGTCGCGAGAAAAAAATCCCATACCGAAAACGAAAGGATTTCTTTTAAAGCGATCTCGAATAATTATTTGTTAAGCGAATAATTTGAAAAATTTTATTAATTCACGCAAAAAAACTCGGCGATTTGAGTCGCCGAGTTTTTTAATATTGCGCTATTTTTTCTTAGCTGTTTTTTTCGCTGCCCGCTTCGCTTCCGGCAAATCGAGGCGAGCCGGTTTCTTCGCTTTTGTTTCTTTTTTCGGCTTGTCTTTTGTAGTTTTACTGTGTCCTTGTCCTTCTGAAGCTTTTGGCGAAAGAGGATCGGAGGAGTGTTTTTCTTTCGTACCAGCTTTTTCTTTAGTTTCGGATTTTTTCATTTCAGTTTTTTCTTTCCCCGCTTCTTTTTTCATTTCAGTTTTCTTGACTTCAACTTTTTTCGCTTCTGGCTTGGCTTCTTCTTTCTTTGTTTCATGTTTTGCGGTTTCGGTTTTTGGCGTTTCTGCCGCAGGTTTGGCGGTTTTAGGAATTTTTGAGGCCAAAGCCAATCCCATGCGGTGCTCTTTCGGTTCAAGGGAAATAATTTTGAATTTTTCGGTTTTTCCGATAGCCAAAACTTTTTTAGCCTCGTCAATGCTTCCGAGCTCGGAAATATGAATTAAGCCATGGATATCTTTATCAAGATAGACAAAAGCTCCGTAAGGCGTAATTTTGTGGACTTTGCCATCGACAATATTTCCAACCTTATATTTAAGTATATGCCAAGGATCTTCCTTGAGAGCTTTGAGAGACAAAGAAATTCTTGTTCCGTCAATGCCGATTATTTTGGCTTGAATTTTATCTCCAACTCGGATAATGTCTCTTGGGTTTTCAATCAATTGCCAGGCAAGCTCGGAAATATGCACCAATCCCTCCAGTTCTTTTCCGCCATTTTTGGGTATTTCGCCGGGCAGATTAAACTTGACAAAAGCTCCAAAATCAACGACTCCGCTGACAACTCCTTCCACGACATCACCGGCTTTAAGCAGTGAAATCGCTTTTTTCTCTTCGTCGGCGTAGGTTTCTTTTTCGGAAAGGATTAATTTCTCGTCTTCCTTGTTGGCGTCGATGACCTTAACTCTCATTTCGTGATTGATAAATTTATTTAAGAGCGTCAAAATTTGCGATTTATCGCCTTCCTCGACGCGAGGATAATGCTCGTTGGCTAATTGCGAGACAGGCAAAAAAGCTTTGATGCCATAAAGCTCGGCTACTAATCCGCCGCGGTTTGCTTCTTTGATTTTGATGGAAACAACTTCGCCGTCTCGCATCTTTTTATAAATATCTTCCCAAGCCAATTCATAGCCGGCGGTTCTAATTGAGAGCTCGACATAACCTTCGTCATTTTCCGGATCAATGACTGTCGCTTTGAGCTTGTCTCCGGCTTTCAGCGATTTAAGCGTGCCAAAACCGTCTTGGAGTTCGCGGCCGTAAATTACCCCGGTGCCAATCGGACCCAAATCCATAAATAAGGTCTGTTTGCCTATATCAATTACCGCGCCTTCTATCAGGTCTCCGACTTGGGGAATTTTAATTTTGTTTTTTTCGTCCGCTAAGAGTTGCTTCATCAAAGCGGAGCCCTTTTCGCTGTCTTTTTCGTCAGTTTTATTTTTTGTCATAAGGGTGATTTACCAAGTATTACGAATATATTCGCGCGTATCCGCGTACTAATCAGCGTAAATCCGCTTCTATATTATTTATAAGCGGATCAACGCGGAACTAAACGGCGGATCGACGCAAAAAAGAGAGATTCTGTAATTTAAGGTAAAATAATAAAAACCATACATTAGTAATTAAAGTTGCCGTTTTGCCCATGGTTTCTGGCAGATAGCAATATAATTAGTATAAACTAACTCGGAAAAGCAGTCAAGTCTTGACAAATCGTGAATTCTGGCTATAATAGTAAATCAAGGTGGGGTTTAGAAGGTGGAAGGTGGAAGGTGGAAGGTGGAAGGTGGAAGGTGGAAGGTGGAAGGTGGAAGGTGGAAGGTGGAAGGTGGAAGGTGGA
>Ga0180732_1001768_pt1 | contig 12590 bp, 5 predicted proteins | sample KR11_01MetaG_FD_148674 | JGI IMG/M metagenome (GOLD analysis project Ga0180732, IMG submission 148674) | Groundwater microbial communities from the Olkiluoto Island deep subsurface site, Finland - KR11_0.1 MetaG | ecosystem: Environmental > Aquatic > Deep subsurface > Groundwater | place...
ATCCTGCTGTATATTTATCAACACTTTTAGAAATTGGTTTAACTATATATTGTGTTCTCTTACCATATGTTGTAATCGTTTTCTCAACTTGCTTAACTGTCTTATTAACTTCTTTTTCTATATTCCCTAATCCAATTTGATTCAATAAACTTTTTTTCTTCATATCATCACCAATTGATATTTCTTTTCTCATCAAATATAAATCCTAATTTATCTTCTTTAGTTATCTGTTGTCTGCATAAGAATATCCCAATGCTTAGATGAACATTCCTAAAGAACGTTGTATTAGAACATGACCATCCAATTTTACCTATATTACTCATAATTAGAATTTCCTTAATCTTTTTACGTCTTTTGGGCTAATAGCTACTTGTTTTTTATCTGGACTAACCAAAAGATTATATCCAAATTCTAAAGCATCATTTTTTAAATCTTCTAAATTTTGTGTTAAATTATATGGTCTTCCATGTTTCATGATATGAAATCCAACACCAGTTCTTTTACCTATTTCTGATTCTCTTCTACTCATAATCTATTCCTCACCAACCATTCATTAGATTCTTTTACATATCTCTCAGTTGGACTTATCCTTCTGTATGTAATAACTTCACCTTGCTACCTTTATACAGTTATTACAAGTAACATTCTTAAGACATAAATCTTCTAAATCTGATGTTGTAACAAGAACACTTAACCTTTTCAATCCACAATATGTCTTGTTATTATTTGTGTCTAATAAATGTACTACTTTCTTCATCATATCTCCTTTTTGGTTTTCTACATTTATCACAGATTGGTTTTATACTGTTAGTTTTCCAAAAATTTATTAATGAATCTACTACTTTAAAATTGATATCACACATTGAACATTTAGTTGTTAAAAGTTTGTCAAAATACTTCATTATATCTCCCTAATCTATTTACTTATACTATATTGATTTATAACTATTTAAATCTTCTTGATCACTTTTTACCCCTAATCATTACTATCGACAACACTCCAAAAATTATGAACATCCCCAATATTGCTTCTTTTGAATTTGCTATATCCATTAACTTATCTTGTGTTGGTAATTTAATAACTGGTAATGTTACATTTGTTGTATTTGTTTGATTTGTTTCTGTAAGATTCAATAATGGTGAACCTCCACCACCACCTCCACCACTTATAACAGGTACTACACTAAAACTAAGACTTGATGTAGTTGAATTAGTCCCACTTGAGTTATCAGTAGCATAGAAATGAGTGATATAATAAGTACCTGTTACTCCAGATATGAAACTATATGTCCATGTATCATTACCACCGGTCATAGTATGATTAATCTCCACACCTAAGAAAGTAATTCCAACATCTACTCCCGTAATATATCCGTCCGAATCATTTACATCTACTCTAATAATAGTAGATTGAGAACTTTGGTATATCTGACTTTCTGAATTAGTTATATTTGAGAAATTAAAAGACACATTATTTGGTGATACACTAACATTACTAACAGTAGTAAAATTTTGGATAGTTGAATTTGACCATTTAGAATTGTTAGAATAATTATAAGCAAATACTGAATAATAATACTTTGTTTCATTAAGTAATCCTGTTATATTTACACTTCTATTCAATAATGTTGTTTGATTTATTGTATTTGATGAACTCGACAAATTAGAATTGATACTATATTTTATCTGAGTTAATGCGTTGGACTGATTAATTGTAAAATTAACTATTCCCCATGTATCATTTACAGAACCATTCACAACATTAGTAATTGAAGGGGTTGTATTAGTATCTACATCATTGACAGTAATCTGCATTGTATAATTTGTTTGTCCAGTATACCCATCAATTACACCAATATCCAAATATGTTACTCCAGAACTGCTATAATTCGTTGTCCAGTTGCCTTTTCCATTCGATGTAGAAAAGTCAGTAAATAAATCTATTCTATTATTTGAGAACACTAAAGTATCTGAATCAGTATCAGAACCATCTATATCAATGAAAACCGTATCCCCCTCATTAACTGTTTGATTTGTTGTATTCGATAATGTGGGGGCGTTGTTAGATATTTGTGTATTCAGTGTCGCTGGTGTAGTATTTAGTGTAGAACCATTACGAGCATAGAAACTGATATTATCCCAAGCATGAGGACTTAATGTGTTATTCATCCAGAAATTTGTAGAGTTGTCCCATATAGTACCGTTGGTTTTATTCATACCATCCGTGATATTTCCAGTTCCTGCACTGCACGAAGTGTTTATCCAGAAGTTTCCTTGAGTAGCTGAACAAGATATTGGAGTTGGCGGCATATAAGTTGCAGATTCACCACTTGTTGTAGATGCCCCCACAGAAATATTAGTAATCCATAAAGTATCGCTTGTAGTCGAATTCATCTCAAGCTGGATGTCTATATTTTGATAGTACGGTGTCGGTAACTCTATTGTTGAATTTGCTGTTTTTATTCCTTCAACTGCAACGTAGTTCCCTGTTGCGTTTTGTCTGTATTTCAAAGAATAATTTGTTCCTGAAGCATAAGTGCCATTGATCGTAATGTTCTTTGCATACTGGCTCGCAGGAACAGTATAATTCATAGAATAATTGCCTTGAATATTCTGAGCCCCAGAAGCAGAGAGGTTTACTACTCTTGTTTCATTCCAAGATACTATTGCTGATGCATTGGGTGTACCGCCAAACGCTACTTGTGTACCTGATGTCAGGTTGCTATCCGAACCAATAACTAATGGTGTTGTCATGGCACTTGCATAAGATACATTACTATGATAAGTTACGAAATTAGTTCCATATATTTTATTGAGGACATAGTTTGAATCCAGCAGGTATCTTTGCTTTATTACTGACGAATTAATCGTGTTCCATGTAGTAGGATAAACAAAGTAATATTGATTTGCCCTTGTTTGAGTTGAAGAACCCATCGATAACTGATAATTTGTTGTCGTGTTGCCCCGAACCCTTAAGACATCCATAAATGAATTCAATATACTATATTCTTTAAATGTGGTAAATACCCCTACATTTGTATGCGTAAGATTATATACTAAGTAACCATTGGAACCAGTCTGGTTTATTACTCCATTATTTGCTGACCATGTCCCACTATTATTTATAAACCATCCATCATAATTATTATCTGCGAAGTTATCTGCAAATAGACAGTTTACTCCTATTGCACCATCGCCCTGATTTATGCACGAATTGTTACTGCCTATTGTATTATTCTGGAAGAATACTTTATGTGTACTGTTACCTATTCCATAAGTCCATGTTGTAGAATAATCTGGGGTTGGGGGAGCTTCACTATAATATGTAAGCTGAATAAGTTCAGGGGTTGCAGTCTCATTTCCATTCAGGACTATCCTGACATCAGTGTTCTGATACTTCGTTGTGATGGGAATAGTTTGATTGCCTGTATATGATGTTGAATGTGCCTGAATTTCTCTAACATACACACCTCCACCTGTTGCGGTTACTTTTACCTTTAGTGGATAGAAATGATGTACTGTTGGTGTAAAGTTATACCATCCTTCGGGGTATATGTCACCAGTAAATATGTCATCCCAAGAACTTGAAGTATAATTATATAAATCAATATTCATTTCATCGAAATCAAATGCATAACCATATATAGAAATACCAATACCATTACTAAAATTGGCATTAGTAGTATTATAATCATGATAATATATCCCAGCACCGACACCAGTACTTGTATCACCATCATTGGTTAACGGGTCAGTAACATTAGATGCTGTTAATTTATTATTAGTATTTAATTTGACATAATCCCCCGTTGCGTTCTGGCGATAGAGAACAGAGTAATTGGTATTTGCGGGAGTTGTGGCGTTCACTACTATCTGATACGTGACATTGCTGTTTGTTGTATTCCACCATGTAGTGAAGTTCCCCGACACTATCTCATTACAAGATGAATCGAGAGGTAATACCCTAATATTATCAACTTCAATTGAGCCTGTACTACCGCTATTTGAAAAAGTATATCCCACATACCCCCCACCAGGCAATGAACTATTTGTAACATTATCCATTTCAGTTCCATTAATACTATTACTAAATGATGCACCACACGCTTTTTGCTTAAAGTTATAATATGTACTTAATTGAATATCAGTAACAGTATCATTATCTAATCCAATGGGTATACTATTTGGATTATAATACCTATAATGAGATTTTGTATTGGTTGCATCGTTTATATCGTAAAAATTGGAATACCATTTCCCAGCGTCATTGAGTCTAAAAATCAAACCAATATACTCACCTACTGTTATTCTACCTGTATAATATACTGAAGCATTGGTGATATTCAAAGAATAGTTAGCCCTGTGTGTCGATATTGAAGCAGATCCATTTGTAATATTTAGAACACCACCTGATATAGTGACATCACTTGCAGAAAAACCAAATAAAGATAAGTCTTGATTGTTATCTGAATAATCATCTGCAAGCTGACCGATATTTAAATTATGTGAGCCTTTGTTTTCAATGGTATTATCAAAAATAAATTGTGACCATGTTGTATTTCCGCCACTTGCATTGATTATGTATTGATTTGAGGTAATACCTGATTCTTCTGACGTTGTCGATATTTCATAGACATGAGATGCATAAGCATCAAAAAAGTCTGTAAACACACCATCAGTTACTACATGAACCGAACCCACATCCCCTGAACCACCTTCGGCTTCTAAACCAATTGTTGTTGCGTTTCTACTCCCTGTTCCAGCAAGCGAAGTAACATTGATTGATGTCCATGTTGCATTTTCGTCTTTATTTATAACTATTAGGTAATCATGAGTTGAGTTCTTATTTTTCAGCATATAATTAATTTTTTTGTGAATGAATGAATTAGCACAACTTACGCCAGTGTATCCGCATACCGATTTGTTTGTATTGTTCGTAAAAGTAACATTTACAGTATCAATATGAAGGGGGACAGCACTATACGAACCCCATGATTTAGCAACCGATGGTAAGATAAGCCAATCATTAAAACCCTTTATTTCCACAGCTAATGAACCATTAATGTAGTTTATCATCGTCTGATTATCATAAAATCCATTGAAGGTTGCTCCGGTGTTTTGGTCATAATTTGGATAAAATGAGACCCCTTTGTTTCCCATCGCAATTACTTGATATACAAGTACTCGGATATCTGTTTTATAGTTTTGATAATAGTTACCATATGAACTTGTATCGAACGAAGGAACTAAACCAATCGAAGGTTTATCCCAAGTTTCAAGGTCTATTCCGTATGCTCCGGTACGTTCCCATTCCCTATCAAACGCATATGTATATTCTGTTAATCCATTCCAATTGTTATCAGTACCGGATACTTTTGTGTATTTGTTTAGCATAAACACATCAGCAATATCCTTGTATATTGTATACTTCCCATCCCCATTTGGAGGATGATTTACTCCAGCAAGTGCAACAAATACAAGGTGATCCGGGTCAGCCGAATGTGCCCGTATATAGTTATTTGTCAAGGTTGGCGTAATGTTCACATCCCACATATCGGGTTCGTCGGCTTGAGATAATCCGAACCAATAAGGTAGTGTTTTCCATTCTATTAGTTTTCCATTTGCTGTTGCGCTTGCTGGTGTGGAATAATTATTAAATATACTTGAGTCTGTAGTAAGTCCCATGAAATATGTACTTGCATTGTTCATATCTGTATCATAATAATGATTAAGTGTGGAGTTATACCACCCCGTATCTGTTTGATAAAAGTACCTAAACATAGAGTTAGTATTGTTTGCCATTAGATTAGGACATTCCATTTGTTGGGTTGCATCTGCTGCATACTCACATGTAGTACCAGTTCCAAAGAAGAACTTATCCTGACCACTCTCTTGCAGAAACTTACTTGTTGAGTTTATCGTCAGGTGTGCACTCGCTCCCTGCACCTGAGCAAGCAGAAGAAGAAGAACAACACCAATTATATATCTCATTAATATCTCCTTCTCTTTTTATCTGACATAAATGTAACTAATCCAATAAACATTACCATATACATCACCCATTGCATTTCTCTTGGTAATGCACTAAACTCTGTACCTATCCCAAATAAAAACTCCTTCAATGATTGTATTTGTTTTTCTTCTTTCAATATCTGTTGCACCTTGTATTTTGATATATCAGTTGTTGTTGGTATTGATATTGTTACTATTGGTGTTGGTGTAACTATGGGAGCAGGAGCACTACTTCCACCACTAATAACAGGAACTACTATAAATTGTAATGTTGATGTACTTGAGTTAATCCCACTTGCATTATCAGTAGCATAGAAATTACTTACACTATAAACTCCAGGTACTCCACTCTTAAAATCATATATCCATGTATCATTACCTCCACTCATAGTATAATTTGTTTGTACTGAATTAAATGTTATTCCAACACTTACGTTATTAATATATCCATCACTATCATTAACATCTACCTTTATTCTTGTACTTTGAGATGATTGATAGATTTGTGTTTCAGATACTGATTTATTAGTAAAACTGAAATTAACAAGATTATATCTTAAATTATATATATTACTCCAATTTGAATATACATATCCATCATAACTTCTTACTGACCAATTATTATTACCACTTGATAAATTATATAATGTATAATTAGTAGTTATTCCTGTTAATACAATACTTCCATTTACTTTAAGGCTATAAGTTAATACGTCACTATCATTATCTACTCCAATTCCCCAAGTTAAATTTGTTGGTATTGAAGTTATGGTACTTCCATTAGTAGGAGTAAGTAAAGTGATATTTGCAGGGACATTATTCGGAATTATCGATGTGTGGTTCACCCATGTTTGATTTACATTTCCAACTATATCTACTGTATGCGTACTTATTGTACTCTGATTATGAGCATTTGCTGTAAGGTTATAATATTTATTTGAAGTATTTGTTTTAAAACTTCCATTAATATAAATCATTGTGTGATTAAAATCAACATCTGCGGGATTAGTCCATGTCCAATTATGATAGAAATTGCCAGTGGTGTTTGTTAATGCTGTGATACTGGCAGGTGGTGTAGTATCCACAGTTACATATCTTGTTTCTGTCTGTCCTATTGTTCCATAAGCATCCTGAACATATGCTGTGTAATTATAAGTCCCGTCAGATAATCCCGATATTGTAGTGTTCAATCTGTATAATCCAGCATTGTAGGAAGCATTTATTTCTGCTGCGGATAATGCTCTATTGTAGATGCGGACTTCGTCGATGGAGCCAGCCATTTTTACCCCACCTACATTATGCGAATATGCTGCTATGGTTAAAGCAACTCCAGATGCTATTATTTTCCCTGTTTGTGGAGCAGAATGATATAGCCCGCCATTATGATACATTTTAACAAATGAACCATCATATACTCCTACTAAATGTTCCCATTGATTATCAATTAACAAGACATTAGCATCAACACCCCCATTTGTAGTATATATTCCAAAAACATTCGAGTATAAACTCCATCCCTTATTGACAGAATAATGAGATATAATCGCTTGTCCGCTTATATGATTTATCCACAATGATACGGTGATCGCATCAGCGATATTCAAACTCGCATCATTCCCCGCATCAATATAATCATCCACACCATCAAAAGCAAGAGCATTACCAAACCTTCCTGTTGTAACATTTGATGTAGTATTCCCTACCCAAGTACCATTATTACCATATCCACTAAAGTCCTGAACTAATGTTCCACCTGCTGCTTCATTCATTCTCCACCAGCCGACTAATGAATTATTCCAATTAAGTAATGCTGTCATGTTATCTGAATCGGCATCAGATACAGTCGTATTTATTTGAACTGAACCTGTTGTATTGGTTGAAGCGTTGGCAGGAGTTGGAGCAATAAAAGAAATAGCTGGTGCATTATTTTGTATTTGCGTATTCATGCTTACAGGTGTCTGATTAAGTGTTCCCGTGCCTGAACTGTTGAAGGCATAAACACTAATATTTCTCCACCCATGTGGTGTAATTGTGCCATTATTCCATATTTGAGAAGATTCATTTGTCCATGTCCCATTCATTGATACATTATAAGAATCTGTAATATTTCCTGAATCTGCCTGCCAAGTATAATTTATCCAGAAGCCAGTTGAGCTATTGGTCTGAGCAAGACTTATTGGACTTGGAGGTACGTATTCTGTCACCGGAAGTGATGATACTGTCACTGTCCAGTTTTGCGGATTGGTACAAGTTCCATTTGCATTAGAACATGCAACGTCAACGTATTTCGTTCCTGATGTTGTCCAGTTTACAGTGATATTATTGAAGCTCTGGCTCTGGTCTGCGCCATCCTTTTTCCATGTCCATGTCGTTATGGTCTGATTTGCAGTGGCATTGAAGTTCACGGCTTCACTCACATTAACTGTAAAGGATAAAGAAGCATTGTTGGTTTTGTTATTGCTCCATGAAGTTATATTTGGAACGTTTGCAGTCAGTGTCACGTTCTGGTTCACCACATCTGCTCCGGTTACTGTTATATCTCTGTAGCCAGTGGCATATCCTGTTTTGCTATAGCTGAAGTTCCAGGTACCATTTGTCATTAAAATTGTATAATATCCTATGGCATTCGTGGTTGTGGAATTTGTACCATTGACTACAGATACTGTATCAATTGGAGAACCGAGAGTGTTATTTACATAACCAGAGATGTTATAGGTTGGTGGTAATTCTTCTGTTATATAATATCCGCCATTCGGCAAACTTAGATTGAAATACACTGGACTTGATGCAATAGTTGAATCTATCCATGTGTCATTTGAGTAATATAAGCTATAGTTTGCTCCTGTGGTTACATTATTGAGAGTCAGGTTCATGTTAGGGATTGGTGAATCGAATGTTATGTTTAGACGTGGGATTATGTTATTTTGGTAATTTACTGATAGAACTGATGTAGTGTTGGTTGCAGTGACGTTGTTTTGAGATGGTTGAAGAGTAATATTAAGTTTTTTATATGTAATTGTATTATCTATCCCATTTGATTGAAGTGAATAATTACAAAAAGTAGGATAACAATTCAAAGAACTTTCATTAACAAAATTGGAACTTGCCTTTGTAATATTAAATATATAATTCCCTGTATATTTTGTCTCTTGTATAGATGCTGATGATAAAATATTTGAAAAGTCCACAATGTTATCTTGTATTGTAACTATTCCATTTCCACCAGATTCATAGCTTGAAATATTATTTTGGTAGTATAATGTTGTGCCAGTAAAATAATGATTTGTATAAACCCCAGATATATTAATCCAATGATATCCTTCTGACCATAACCACATTTTTGTCATCGGTGAACTTGTATTATAAATCGTATTATTGAAGATGGTAAGATTATCAGGGTATATACCTGGATATATTGTGGTTGATGTTAAAGGAACTTGTCCCGAACCTATATTATAAAAAGTATTGTTATATATAAGGCTATCATGCATGTATGATAAAGTAACTACGTTTACTTGTATATCATGAATTGTATTATTATAGAAATACACTCTCTCCATCACTTGATTTATGGTTTCATTTCCATGAGTATATAATACAGCATATGCGCCGTTATATAGTTCATTATCTTTAATTGTAATATCATATTGGTATCCAATCATATCAATTAGATTATGCATATTATTATCATATATTTTATTATTTTGAATTGTGATATTTGATGAATTGTCAAGAGCAGTTCCACCATACATGCCCTGCAACTGTATGCTATTCCATCCGTATGATTTATTTGCATAATATATTGATTGGTCAGGTCCTCTGCAATCTATTGCTACATTACGAATGATTGAATTTTTCAGCGTGTTATTTTTTGAACCCTCACCAATTCCAGTAGAAATTGTAAGTGATGCACCTGAATCTTCATAAGTAATATTATCAAGAGTTATATCGCTTCCCATTTGTATATTAAAACCATCATAATTTCTAAATATTAGATTACTTATTGTGATATAATCATTCCAATTAAAATCAAGTGCTTCTGTGTATGCAGCAGGTGAACCACAAGTATAATATGGGTCATTTTGGAATACTGGTGTCTCATTATATGATGTGATTTTTATTGGATGGCTTGCATTTCCAGATGCTATTATTTGAATATGTGTTTCATTATAATAAGTTCCATTTATTACATACACCGTATCGCCAGCATTGATAACTGAAATAGCATAAGACAGATTGAAGAATGCTGTGTCAATAGTTAACCCATCCAAACTATCATTACCTGACGGAGAAATATAATAATTATCTCCTAATAAGTTTGGATGAACTACATAAATCGTCCAATTCTTATAATCCTGCCCATATTCATTTGAAGCATTAACTTGAACTATTCTTGTTCCTGTTGTACTCCATGATGTTGTAAAATTGTCATAAGATACTAATTGGTCTATTCCGTCTATATTCCATGAATATGTTGGTGTGTTATTGGCAGTTGCATTAAAATTTATAAGTTCACTTGTGTTTATGGTTATAGATGAAAGATTCTGATTATTTGTCTTGTTGTTGCTCCATGATGTAATAGTTGGAGCAATCCCACCAGATGCTTCATCTCTTATAGTAATTTCAATAACTTCGGGTGTATTCGTGATATTTCCTTTTAGAACTGCTCTGACATATTGTGTTTGGTTCTTTCCAGAAGGTATGTCTATAAGAGTTGCATTCGTAACATTTGATATCACTAAGACATTAGATGACGAAAAGTTATCAGTACTGGCATAGGCGTCGATATAAAGTCCAGTTGCGTTCGTAAAATTAAATCTAACTTGAGAACCTTGTCTTCCTTCCCCAAAAGTGTGCCATGCGGTGAGGTTGCCTGTCAAAGAACGGTTTTCATATGCCAATGCTGAATAATTTGCATATACATAATCTATCCATCCATCAAAATTATAAGCAGTAAGACCTTCACCTAAACCATCAATTCTATTATAACCAGTTGCTCCACCCGTAGAAGTATAATTTAATGCCTCTACATTGTCTATATGAACAATTGTTAAATTATTAGCAAACCCAAATACATTTATTACATGATATTTATTATCTAAAAAATCAAAGTTGTATGATGTAGTACCAGTTCCAATGCCAGTTATTTTTTCATCATATATATCTATTGTTTTTGTTATTATTCCATCATAAAAAACGAAACGAGTATCCTGTACAGTACTTGTGGAACTGAATTTGATTCGTATTTGAGAATGCCACCCCACAGACGAATTTAGTGATGTAGGACTATATCTATAATATCGCATATCTGTTAGATTAACAGATGTATTAAGATAATATACATTGTTTTGTATATTTTCCGTATAACTTCCAATACTTTGAACTGATGCCCATCCATAAGTTAATGGCATAACTGTAGCATTGTACTTAAAATCCCAGACAGTATGATATCCAAGATAAACATTATTATCCCAATCGCCTGAATTGAATACAACATTATCCATACTCGTGTTCTGCCATCCAGTACTTCCATTAAAAACAGCAGTTGCAGCACTTCCAATCTGAACAAAACTCAAAACTATCATTACCACTAACGATAGTCTAATGATAGTTTTCATATTAACCATCCTAATCCATAAATACTAAATGTAAATATTAATATTCCTGTTACTAATGTTCCTGTTGTTGATTGATTATAAAATAATTGTAGATTTTCCATAATTATGATACACATCCCCAATGAGCTTGCAGTTTGATTGTTCCAGTATCTTCACCAATTATACTATATTTTTGATTTAATTTCATGATAACCACCCTAAACCATATACTGACATACTAATTATAATAAATCCCATCACTAATGAACTCGTTTTACCATGCTCTAATAATCCTGATATAAATACAAAAAATCCTACCAATACCAATAACTCAAGTAATATTATCCCTAATGGGTCTTTTGTTAATGAAGTTATATCTATTGATGGTTTATACGAAGGAAGTGTAGGAGTAGGAGTTATGATAATTGCTCCTCCCCCACCACCAGTACTTACAGTTGTTGTTAATTGACTTACAAAATATTGACTTAACGGTGACGATGTTAAATTCTCATATCCTGTTAAATTCCCACTATCATAAATATTAGTATAAATAGCTCTTGTTTCTGAATCCGACCAAGGTGAACTTACGGTATAAGTAATATATGATTCATTACTCCATGAACTATTACCAAGATAAACTTTAGAACCACCATTTATCAAGTAATACGTTTGTGCTCTCCATACCTGACTATCATCTGTTATTCCAGAAGCATTAATTGTAATACTTGTTCCTATTTGTCCAGTGCTCGGAGAAATAATTAAAGAAGTAAATACTGGTGGTGCATTAGAAGAACCTATAATAACTTCATTTGATGGTATTGGTGTACTATTCTCGTATCCATCATTTCCAAATACATCTACTTTCCATTTCTCACCATTAGTTGTATTTCCAGAAGCAAGAACTGTAAGAGAATTATTCAATGTTGTTTGTAATATATTGTCCTTATACCATCTTGTATAGTTAGTTGGAGTATCACTTTC
>Ga0180732_1001769_pt1 | contig 12583 bp, 8 predicted proteins | sample KR11_01MetaG_FD_148674 | JGI IMG/M metagenome (GOLD analysis project Ga0180732, IMG submission 148674) | Groundwater microbial communities from the Olkiluoto Island deep subsurface site, Finland - KR11_0.1 MetaG | ecosystem: Environmental > Aquatic > Deep subsurface > Groundwater | place...
ATTTCGAAAAGGAAATCGATAAGCTGGCAAGGCTTTTGAATATCCAGAAGCTCCAGTCTATTAAGCCAAGTGGCAAGGAATACCGCCTTGTTACTTTGATGGCATTAAGGGAGGCTGGCGAGAGGCACCACGACATTGCCGGAGATGACCCTGACGTCTCGGCAAAAGCTGCGGGACATAGCAAAGAAACGAAGGCAAAATATTACAAAAAAGTATCATACGAGGAAGCCCAGGAATCTTACTCTGAGAATCATCCAGCATTCACGGAGAACTGGTGAAGCACGCACGACAGAACGAATGGAGAGAAATATCTGGTTATTTGAGGCAGGAGGAACGGTTCGGGCTTCGGCGGGAGGGCAATGAGCAACGAATCCAACATAACTGATACTATCAAACGACAAAGAAACCGATTAGATCAATTGCAATCTATAACGAAAAAACCAATATTAGTTAAGGCAATTGAAGGCAAATATCAAGAAGGGCATAATTATAAACTGTTTTCATGGAATTATTACTGTGATATTTGGCGTGAACTAACAAAACCAATTTACACAAGGGGAATATTATCAAATGAAATTTGCCTTGATCCAGACCTGAAGGACTGGAACAGAATTGTAACAGAGCTTAAAAAGATACAATTATACTGCACAAATGAAAGCATACCTCTGGAATTGGGTTATTCTGGTGGCAATGGCATTCATGGGCATATTTTCTTTGACCATAATTTAAAAATTGATGTCGATAACTTCGATAATTGTAAAAAATTTGATATCGACCTATTCGCCGTGGTACGAAATGTTTTACTTGACATTATTTTAGAAGGGGCTGGAACTAACAAATTAGCTTTAGCACTTGATAGCAGGAAGGTTAACTTTAGTAAAAACAGGTTAGGCTCACAGGTTCGGGAATACGGAACCACGCGCCCAGACGGACATTTTAAAACCTTCATAACAGAAATACCCGAAACAAAAGAAAAGGCTCACACGCTACCGTTAGTATTCCCGGAACTCGTCCAACCTTGGCCGATTCCCGATAAATTTAATAAGAAGATAAACGACAGGATACGTGCTGAGATCGACAAGGCTATCGGACATTATGACTTCAATACAGAATTAATCGACCTGAAAGGCAATAGACTTGAAAAATTCCCATGCTTAAGAACTCTTTTTAAGATTGGGGCAACATCTGGCAGTCGGTATTATGGTTCAAACAGCATAACATTAATGGGTAAACAATGCGGGCTATCTTGGAAAGCGGTAGAAGAACATATCAAGAAGTTCTTTGAGAAATGCGACATAACACCGGATGAAATTAAACTACGGATTGACAATAACAAACCGCTATACGATGGCGATTACCATTTCTCATGCAATGCTATAAAAATGACGTTCGGCGACGATATTTGCGAGTTTTTGAAATGCCCGATCTCTGAAAAAGTGAAAAAGATACAAGCGGAAGCCGTCAAAAAGGATGAGATACCACAACGTATAAAAGATAAGGCGAACCAGCTTTTGGATGAGGGGAAGGCTATCGAGTGTTTGATGGCGACATGCAGTAAAATACATGTCGGCGATGAAACCACTATCAAAGCAACACTGGGAGCAATAGGCAGCCAGAGCGTTATCAATTCTAATGGCATTCAGCCGAAGGTATCGGGAGGCAGCGGCAAAGGTAAATCACACGCTGTAAAATCCGTTTTTCATTTGGTGCCCAGAGAGTACATTGAAGAAACCTCTTTATCCGCCAAAGCGCTTTTTCATGATAATATAAAGCCGGGAACGATTATTTTCAGTGATGACGTCGATCCCAACGAAGATATCCAAGGAGTAATAAAAAGATGCACAACCAACTTTCAGGACGTAACCAAACATAAAATATCAGTTAAAGAGGGCAGCGAGTGGACGACTAAAACCGTTATGATACCACCCAGAATTATTTGGGCGCTAACCTCCGTGAATGATAACGGTTCACTAGAATATATTAACCGCCAGTTTAACTTAGGCGTGGATGAATCCACGAACCAGGATAACGCAGTGTGGGAACTACTGACAGATAAAGCCAAAATCGCAGAGGTTGCTTTTCCAATAAATGATGATGTATTAGTATGCCGAGAAATCATAAGAGACATTAAAAAACATTTATTTTCTGTCAGGATACCATACGCAAAAAGGATAATCTGGAATAATACAGACAATCGAAGGAACGGAGCGCAGTTTTTAGATTTTATTGTGGCTTTTGCAGTATTCAACTACCGACTTCGAGCCAAGATTGACGACAGCACAATCGAAGCCAACGAGGACGATTTTAGAGACGCTGTTAGTTTATACAGCCAGAGAGCGCCAAACCAAAAACTAAAATTAAATGATAATGAGATCGCTGTTTTAAAATCGATGGTTATGAACGAACCATACACCATAGAAAAGCTGCAAGAACTGACAAAAAAATCTTATCAGACAATTTACCGCATGTTCAATGGGAGAGACGGCAAAAGCGGACTACTCGAAAAAGTCCCAGGACTGGCATACCGACCAGAAACTGAATTCTTAGGTGAAGCAGAGATCAGAGGGGAGGGAGAACATGAAAGGGAATATACCACAGTCAAGAAAACGAAACCCAAACATGTATACGTCCTTACTGTGGACCTTAACAGTTTATTGAACTTCGGTTCCATCGCGACACTCAAGCCGGAGGTCAAGACATGAAGATTTTTTACCATATACTTGGAAAAATGCTGGTAAAATTGGTAAAAAAGTATGTAGAAACGTTATAGATATGGTAAAAAACTGGAAAATAATGGAAAAATCTGAAAAAAATCTCAATCAGGTTTACCGAGAATTTTACCAAAAATTTACCAGAGGATTTTCGATATGCTGAGCGAGAATTTTACCTTTTTACCAATTTTACCGCAAAAAACACAAAGATTAAGAAAAAAGTTTTTGGAGTGAGACCTGGGCGAAGCACTAAAAAACAAACTTTGCCTGAGGGCGAACAAAACTATCCTTTATAGAAAGAGAATTCTCATGACTAAAAATAGAAATAGCAAATGGAATTTGAAAATGGAACTGGTAATTTCGGGCAACGGTTCCACATTTTGAAATGAATTCGCCTATAACAAAAGGTGAAATTCCAATTGGTTGACCCTTCCAGTTAGCCCCTAATTTTGTAGCGTCATTTTTATTTTTCTGTTCTAAATTCATTTTAATAGAATCCATTTCTATTTCATCTCTCTGTTTATATCATGAGCTATATTTGGACAAACAATCACTATGATTTTTTAATGCTAGTAAAATATTATAAAGATACCTTTTTACAGTGGGATTGGTTGTTTTTGGATAACACGGTTTTTAACAAATATTCCTCTACAATAAGGGCATGTAACGCTTGCTCCGATGGGAAATTTTGAGGTATCAATAAACCCGCCGCAAAAATAACAGCTGCAAAAATCAGGATACGGGAGATTTTTAAATTTTTCCCAAGCGCTGGCTTTTGATTTAAGCGATTTTATCTCGGATATCATTCTTGCAACGTCAGATTTTTTATCTGCCAACTCCTTAATCAGTCTTTCTTTCTCAGCCTTAAGAGTACTCAAATCAAGAATCAAATCCCCGTTTTTATTCACAAATTTCCTTGCCTCTTCAAGAGTAACTTTCTTTTCGCTTTCGAATTTCTTTACCCCATCAACCGTTCTTTCAAGTTCATTTTTAATTTCATTCACTTTAGCCTTCGTGCTCCTGTACTCGCTGAAAGGATCCTTCTCCTTCAGCAATCCCTCATACTCTACCTTCAGCTTTTCATAAATTGAATTTGCCTCTTTAATATCTTTATCTACCTTCGTCTCAAGCCAGCCGCATTTGTCTATAAAGGCAGATCGCTGTAAAGCCATGTATGCTCCGATCATGTGCTTGGTCTTATCGAGAAATGATTGTTTGAATAATTTCAGTTCATTTTTCAGTGCGATTCTCTCGGTAAAGGCATCGAACTCCATGCTTATGGAATATTCATCCCCATGTCCATTTAATTGCTTTGTATTCATACCCTTCAACCCATCGAGATCAATTAGCATCATCTGCCAGCCTTTCTTTGCCCACCCCAATGTTTCGACTACCATCAAGTAATCATAAAGAACCTGTACAACTGCTCTTATTTCTGGAAGAAAAGCAGTCATTCCAGAGCAAAGCAGCAGCAACATCTCTATATCTACCAGGTGAAAGGCATCTTTCTCTATGCATTTCTCCAGCAATTTATAGATGTTATCTTTATATTCGAAGCACTGGCTCTTGTAGCGAGGCAGCTTCAAAACTTCATGCTTTTTTGCCTTCTCAAGGATTTCCTCACCTTTTGTTTTTATATCTACTGGTATTTCCATCTTCTCAAAATCAGCAATAATCGAACGCCTGATCTGTGGTTCCTTAAAACCAGTCTTACCAGTCAATGTTAATCCTTTCCCCTCTTTCGGGTTAAGAGTGATGAGCGGAACGGGCTCTATGGTAAGTACAGCGTTCTCATACGAAACCTGTTTCTCGCCCTGGATATAGATATTGCAGATCTTCTTTATTGAAGGCTCAGCAGTAAGATATTCATCAAGGCACACAAAAGGGGCCTGGAGTACATCCCTCTGGGAAACTGTCTTACCCGCATATCCCTTTCTTGTGAGTATCGACCTCCCGCTCTCCGAAGTCATAAGAATGATCATCTTAACCGGATCAAGTCCCAGAACTGCACATACAAACTTTGCGGTCCATGTCTTCCACTTGAGTGTATCCCCGGTCATAATAAAAGTTGGATGATGATCCTTTTTTATCTCATCCCGCCTTGCAATAATGGCTGCAAGTATTAGTTCAATCACTGCTCTGTGGACCTTAGTTGGAGCATACTGCAGCAAAGGGCAGAATTTATCAAGCTCGTCCCAATTAACATTAGCATGCTCAAGTATGGAAAGTCCTGCTGCTGTCGTCCTGTATTTTTCCCTGCTCTTCTCAAGATATCCTTTTTCTACCAGATCCTCGACACATCTGTATAGAGAAGATTTTGGTATCAAATGGCAGAGAGATCTCAGCGGTTTATAGTCATCTCTGCAATGTTCCAATATTGTATTTTCATATGTCATCTTTTACCTTCATGGGAATATCCTGGGAATTGTTCAGGATTTTCAGGAAAAATCATGGGAAAATCACGGGAAATTAGGGAATGGGAATAAGAATAATGCATCTGTCGGCGTAATATATCCTTGATCTCAAGAACTGCGCTACTTATTGTACTGATTACCTCTTCCCATACTACCTCTCCCCCTATCCTGGTGACAGGGAAAAGGGTTTGTGCAAATTTATTCATGCTTGTTATACTATACTGCGAAAGATATTTAACCTTTATCCCTAATAGGTTTAGGATAATTATGAAAGGATTTGTTTGCTTATCATGTCTCCATGTATTTGAGTCTCGGATCAACGAGGTACTGGAAAGGCAATGCTCAAGATGCAGGTGGAGATTCGTTATAGATGCAGGAAAGCTTGAGACTGCGGTTCTCAGTACGAAAGCATGGCTTGATGCACATAAATCTCCATTTCCATTTGCTCCGTTGTATTTACCAAAGGCTTTACAGGATACTATTAATTTATTGCTGGAGGCAAGACCCCCAATAGCTTATGGCGCTATAGCATTCCAGAGAGTATTGTGGATAGCGCAGGAATTTAACCCATCAACCGAGAGCTTCAGGGATTGTATTATCCGGCTGGGGAATGAGTTATGGGAGGCTTATCATCCTTCGAAATGATGTTATTAAGGAATTTTCATGTAGCCTTATCGGTCATTTTAATATTGCCCTCTCTAATTGCTCGGACAATCTAACAAATTCATCAAAATCTTTAATCAGTCCTTCACCTTTCTTTGTTAATTTGTACTTGATTCTGTTCTCCTCATTTGCACGGACTATAATAGGCTCAATTAAGTTATAACGGGTCAATTCTTTCATACGTCTATTCAAAGTACTCGGATTGATTTTAATATCCCTCATAATGTCATTGAAAGATTTTGGTTGATGTCGGAGAGTTAGAACCACTTCACAAAAATAGCTGGCATCCAGTATTTTCATCTGCATGACAACATAGAAAGCTTTATATCTTTTTGAATGTTTGATATTATAACGATATTTAATTATCATAGTGATAGTAAGATATGGAGATAAAATGAGAAGAATTGTAGGTATAATTCTGTTTGTAGCAATGATGGTAGGTGGAGCGCAGGCTGGCGACTGGCCAATGTTCGGGCACGATGCTGCTCACAGTGGCGTTGCTGATGAAGTTGTAGAACCGCCCCTTGAGTTATTGTGGAAATACCCTGCTGGCTATGCTATTGATTCCTCTCCTGTGGTTTCTGGTGGTACAGTGTTTGTAGGTTCTTATGATATGTACCTGTATGCACTGGATGCGAGATCAGGCAATCTGAAATGGAAATATAAGACTAATATGTCTATCCAGTCCCCTCCAGCGGTTTCTGGAGGTGCAGTATATGTGGTCTCTTCGGGTTTGTACGTATTGGATGCAGATACAGGCAACTTGATGTGGGAAAAATTTTGTAGCAATTCTCCTGTGGTTTCAGGAGGGTCAGTTTATGTGGGCTGTGTTGAGTATGAAACGGTAATAGGTTCAGCACCTTCTGATGATTTTTCAGTAGCCGCAGTGTATGAAGGCTATTGGTACCGCAGTGTGTATTATCTGTACGCACTCGATGCAAGTACGGGTAACTTAAAATGGAAATATCCTACTGGTTATGCTATTAATTCTTATCCTGCTGTTTCAGATGGCGTAGTATATTTACTATCGTCAGATTATTACATTTATGCATTAGATGCAAGTACGGGTAACTTAAAATGGAAAACCAAGACAGATTATAGTCTAAATACCTCATCTTCTCCTGTAGTTTCAGGGGGAGTAGTGTATGTAGGCTCTGGGGATGGGTATGTGAATGCATTGGATATAAATACAGGCAACCAGAAATGGAAATACCAGACCGATGGCGGTAGCTCTTCTCCTGTAGTTTCAGGGGGAGTAGTGTATGTAGGCTCTGGGAATGGGTATTTCTATGCGCTTGAAGCGAGCACAGGCAGCCTAAAATGGAAACAATGGGCTGGAGGCGTAGTTTCTTCTCCTGCGATTTCAGGAGGAGTAGTGTATGTTGGCTCTTTGGATGGATATGTGTATGCATTAGATATAAACACAGGCAGCTTGAGATGGAATTACAAGACTGGCAGCGCAATCTATTCTTCCTCTCCTGCAATTTCTCAGGGTACGTTGTATATAGGCTCTAGAGATGGAAACCTGTACGCTTTCAAACCATCGAAAGCAGCTACTTCAGAAGGCACGCTAACAACCACATCAGCGTCTTTGGTAAACAAAGGCTCCACTATCCCAACAGAAGCTCTTCTACCTGAAACGTCTGAATCGCAAGACAATTTCAACCTAATGCGGATGAATTTAATCCTAATAATTCTTGTAATACTTTTTTCCGGTATGGTTGCCTGGCTATTTCTCAAATTGAGAGAGAGGCCCCATACTTCCACTGCAAAAGTCGATAAAGGATTAATCAACGAGACAATTAATGCTGAGACAATGTTGAAACCTGAATCCAAAGCAGTAGATGAGGTAAGTCTAACTTCTGCACCAAAAATAGAGCTAAAGCCAGAATCGGCGCCAGAAAAACATAGGAAAGGTGCAGAGATCAAGACCGCCTTCGGCTACAAGAGAGCTACTTTATGGATAATACTTTTGATTTTGGTAGGAGCAATTGGATACACAGTTTATCTAAAATACTCTCCATTAACTGAATTATCAAATTGCGGCAATAACTGCATTGATTACAAAAAAGTGAAATTGCCACAATACGAAACATCAGTACCAGATATAAAAATTACTGAAGCAGATGCGGAGAAATTGATAATGGATATACCTATTATCATTTACAATCCCTCAATGAAAGATACGGAGACTGTAAAAATTGATTTTGACGTGTTCATGGAGGGAAAACATTTAACCAAAGGCACAATTCCAGCCAATCAGTTACCAGCGAAGCAAAACACCACCATTTTGATCAAAGATGTTGTAATAAAATATGAAGAGCTTGGAGATGTCCTTCAGAAAGTAGCAGAAAGGCATGGAGCAGAAATGGTTGGAGGAGGGAAAGCAAATATTTCGATGACCATTGATTTACTCATATATTTCCCGATCGAAGTGTTTTCTATAAACATTCACACTTTCACAATTCCGATTCAAATTGAAACAGAAATTCCAGTTGACATGCTCAAGCAAAACGAAGAGGCAAAGAAGCAAATAGAAGAAAAAGTTAAGGGAGCTATAAAAGAAGTACAAGATAGAGAAAAGCTACCATTCACAGTTCCAACTGTGATTCCAACTGAAATCCCTAGCTTAACAGTTCCTGCGCTCACCTCGACTATACAAGATTTACCCACTTCAACACCTGCACAACCATTACCTACCCCATCCACACCTCAATTCCCATAGATGCATGTATCTTTGCTTAGACCTCATGAGTTCTCACATTTTATCAAGGTGTGACAGAAGGGATGTCCTGGATAGGATAGGCTAATAGCCTCAAGATAGTCAGATGGATTACCATCCCCTTCTATGAATTTACATATTATTTTAAGGGGTTTAAAATCCTTTCGAGGCTTCTCTTTTTTAGCCTGCTCCTTTGTATAGTTAAGTTCTTAAATAATCGTAAATTGGCATTTTGACAAAATCCTGCTGAAAAGCGGATATAAGTTGATCTTTCAAATCGCCCTTATTGTTCCAATTTCTTATCGCCAACCACTTCTTAGTCTCTCTCCATGACTGCTCTATGGGATCAAGTTCAGGACTATAGCTTGGAAAATACTCAACATGCAAATGCTCTCTATTATCAACATAGAATTCCTGCATATTTTTTGAGACATGATACGGCACATGATCAATAACAATAACAACCTTTTTGAATTGACATATCAGTCGAAGTACGAAATTCTTGAAAACATCACTATTTAATTTATCCGAAAGTTCATAAATAAAATGATCTGAATCAAAACTCCCATGACACAGTGTTGACACAGTGTTGACACAGTGTTTATCCTTTCTTTTATGCTCATATTTGACGACAGGGTGATGCCTTTCAAGAAACACCCATATGTAAGATATGGTTTTATTGGGAAGATTGCTTTCGTCCAGAAATAAGATCTCATATCCATTTTCTGCATATGGTTGTATTCTTTCTCGGAAGTTTTTTTAAAAAATCATTCTCGGCATAAAGTTACCTACAAGCCTTTCCAGTTCTTGATTCCATGCAGCTTCCTTGTAGGATTAGCCTTTGCCGCTGAATGCAGAATCAGGATACACGGAGCTATATCTTAGGAACATTGCTGTGATATAATCTACCTATGTGCCATGAAAAGATAAAGAAAACATAAACTTAAATAAACCCTATCCATATTGTATCTAACTTAATACTAATTTGTTCAAGGACTAAATATGTCAAGTAAAAGTGATCCAGATGATTTCTGGATAAAATTAGAGGAGAAATATAGTAATCTTAAACATGGCACCGAAGAGTGGAGTCAAGAACACAAGCCTTTAGAAAAAATTGTTACAATTATACAAGAAGATATTAAGTTGCGGTATAAAATTATAGAGCCTCTAGGTGTAGGAGGTGTTGGTGTTGTTCTAAAGGTAGAAGATATAAATCTTGGTTTTCATTGTGCACTGAAATTCCCACGACCAAAGGTTGGAAAAGAGACTCTTTTTACAGAAATTGTTGAAGGTGAGATTTCCCAGTTGCTGAAAGCACGGCACCCTAACATTATAGAAATCTACTACCATGGGAGCGTGACGTTTGAAGAAAAACAAATTCCATATTACATTATGGAATATATCCCAGGAGCTAAAGATGCTTTGGAATATTTCAGCTCTGACCAGCGAGATGTATATGAACTGCTTAAAGTAATTAAACAGGTAGTGGATGGTATGCAACACCTTCATAAGATGGATATTATTCACTTGGATATTAAACTGGAAAATATGCTCGTTTCTTCAGAAGGCAGAGCCGTTATTTCTGATTTAGGCTCGGCACGTAGCTTATCAGAGGGGTCTGAAAAAACACTTGTGATTTTCACCCGCGAATATGCTCATCCTGAACTCATTTCTCTTGTAACTTATGCAACGAGTACTGACCCAAATCGTGTTCGGGCAGAAGTTGAACGTTCAAAACTAAAGAGAGCCTTTGATCTTTATGCATTGGGTAAAAGCCTACGAAAGATTCTAAAACTCCATGATGCAACAAAGTGGAAAGGCTTGGATCCCTACAGCAGAAAATATCTGGAATTAATGGCAGGTCGGCTCATGGATGGTAGAAACGCAGATGACGAGTGCGCGCTTGGTATGCCTTGTGTAGCATTCCGCGAAATCAAATACACAAATATTGACGAGGTTGCTACTGATATAAAGAAAATAACTGGAGAGTATCCCCTTCATAGGATCATTCCTGAGATGGATGAACATGGAATACGTACTATACAAACTTCTAGCATAAATCCTACTCCTTTTAGTTCTCGCATGAGTAAAATTATTACACATCCAGCCTTTCGGAGATTGGGAGATATAACTCAGCTCGGCTTTTTAAATTTGGTGTATCCTACTGCTACTCACACGCGGTTTGAACATTCTTTGGGCACTTTCTCTAATGTAGTGCGTTATTGCAACGCATTATATAGCGATCATGTTAATCCTTTGTTCAGACAAATAATGAATGAAGATGATTTAAAAGCCGTAATTTTGGCAGGTCTTCTTCATGACCTTGGTCAATTTCCATTAGCCCACGATTTCGAGGAGGCAGAGCATAATGTATTTTCCCATACGGAAATCACAATAGAAATGCTGGAGGGCAAATATAAATATTTAGATCTTCCTTCGCTAAATAATTTAATCTCAGAACAATGGGGTATTTCTTCAAAACGCGTTGTAGATATTATCAAAGCTGATCCTACAGATTTAGACTGTTCCATTAAGGATAGAATACTTCATACCATTATCGATAGTCCCATCGATGCTGATAAACTTGATTATTTGATTAGGGATTCTGTCAATCTGAATGTATCTTTTGGAAAAGCAATTGACTTTGAACGACTTCTACGGAATCTCACAATTGTCTTTAAAGAAGAAGACCGTAAAGTGTATGTAGCATTAGGAATCCATGAGAAGGGCAAGTTTCCGGCTGAGACTGTGGCGTTTGCTCGTTATGCGATGTTCGGAACAGTATACTGGCATCATACATCAAGAGCTGCCGAAGCGATGCTTCATAGGGCATTATGGGAAGCATTGCCTTCAAAAGACAGAAAAAAAATTAAAGAGTTTCAAAAGGAATTCAAAAATTTCATCTTTGGAACCGTGAAAAAGCAGACTGAATTATTCCAACAAGAAAAAACTACTCTGCCAATGTCGACACAACTTATGTCTTCTGATCGAAAGATAATAGAATGGTTGGCTGATCAAACTACTCCAGCTGGTCGTCAGATCCTTACGATGATTATTAACAGAGACCTTTATAAAAGATTGTTGGTAGTGAGTCGAAGGAGGAACCTCACTCTGTGGGATAAGCTTATTAAATTTCGAAAATTTGATTCAGAAATGATTGTCGGTTTGCAGCAAGAAATACAAAAACGAGTAGTTGATCTTGTAAGAACAATTGACAATTCAAAACGAACAACTTCAGTATTAGAGCCTGCAGCTACAGACAGGGTGATAACATTATCAGAAAAAGGAAGTATATTAATCCTTGTTGACATTCCTACTGGACGTTCAGGTAGTTCTATATCTTTAGAATACCTTCCTGAATCAGACCGTCAAGATACAATAGGGCAATGGAAAGAGCCATGTAAGTTAGAAGATTCCGTAATATGGACACAATTGCATGAATCTTTTTTAGAGTCTGCAGGTAAAATAAGAATATTCTGTCACCCTGATGTGCGTGATACGCTCGAAGCGGCAATTTCGAAAAATGAATTAGAAAGGCTTGTTGAAGCATCTATAAGACACTTAGAAAAAGGAAAATAGTCGAGGAGTATCTGTGCCCGTGCTATGCACGTTCCAATGTGGCTACGAATTACGGAAATTTAAGAATCATGCTATAGCGGCAGAGATTTAGATGTATAATCTTCGAAACTTTCCTCCTCTTCTTTTTCATTGCTTTTTGTGGTACTGAATATCTCTTTGATGATTTCCAAGCTTCTTTGCCAAGCTCTTTTCCCTGCATCGCTTTCCATCATCCTGGTAAATGCATCCAGCCGCTCCCTTTTTGCCCTTACTGAACCTCTCTTCGATGACCTGCAGGTCCCTTTTGTGAATCTCTTCTTTGAGTTCCTCGATCTTATCGAAATGCTCCTTCAGGTCAACTCCCGGAGGCTGGGCTATAAATGTCTCTCCCTCGCTCCTCACGATTCCCTGCCTGCTCAGTTCAGCAGCAGTGATCTTCGGATAAGCTGCTCGTCCCCTTCCTCAAGCCTCTGGAGCAGCAGAGCTTCCTTGAAGTCCTTCGGCTTGTATTTAAG
>Ga0180732_1001770_pt1 | contig 12581 bp, 10 predicted proteins | sample KR11_01MetaG_FD_148674 | JGI IMG/M metagenome (GOLD analysis project Ga0180732, IMG submission 148674) | Groundwater microbial communities from the Olkiluoto Island deep subsurface site, Finland - KR11_0.1 MetaG | ecosystem: Environmental > Aquatic > Deep subsurface > Groundwater | place...
CCGCTGACCACGGATGCGATCCGACATACATAGCGCACACGGACCACACAAGAGAATATGTGCCGCTCTTAGTAACGGGAAGCATGACAAAACCCGGCGTGAACCTGGGAGCACGGGAGACTTTTGCCGATATAGGCGCCACGGCGGCGGAATACCTGGGTGTGTCCGGCCTTAAACGCGGAACATCATTTTTGAAGGAGATTTTATTATGAACGCAGCTGAAAAAGCTTTTAATGTTGTAAAGAAGAAAATAAATGGAGCCGAAATCGCTCTGATATTGGGCAGCGGACTGGGAGCGCTGGCTGATGAAGCAAAAAACAGAAAAGAAATTTCGTATGACAAAATACCGGGATTCGCGAAAAGCAAAGTGCCGGGGCACTCAGGAAAACTTATTTCCGGTACCATAGCTTCGCGGAAAGTCATAATAATGTCGGGAAGAATTCATTATTACGAGGGGCATCCCATGGAAAAACTCGTGCTCATGATAGAAGTGCTCGCTAAAATGGGAGTGAAGAAACTTATCGTGACTAATGCCGGAGGCGCCGTCAAAAAAAGTTTCAAGGTGCCGTCTCTTATGCTGATTAACGATCACATAAATATGATAGGCGACAATCCGCTTATCGGCGGAGCCCATTTCATAGATCTAAGCGACGCCTATGATGCCGAATACAGAAAAATAGTGAAAGCGGCGGCGAAAAAAATTAAAATAAAGATCAATGAAGGCGTCTACCTTGCTCTTTCAGGGCCCTCTTATGAGACAAAAGCCGAAATAAGAATGGTACGAACGCTTGGCGCTGATGCGGTCGGAATGTCCACAGTGCCGGAAGTACTTGTGGCTAAAAAACTCGGAATGCGGGTTATTGGCATATCATGCCTCACAAACTACGCCTGCGGCGTGACAGGCGCGCCACTTTCGCATAAGGAAGTTCTTGAATCGGGAAAACAGATTTCCAAAAATTTCATACTTCTGATAAAAGGCATACTTTCTTCAAAAAAATTCTGAGATTAGAAAGCCTCCCTGTGAAGTTAAACGATAAAATAGCGGAAGCAGCATGTCTTCCGGAGCGGGAGGAAAAACTGATGGATTACCTCGCGTCCGAAATGGAGGACGACAGGCACATACTTGGTTTGCTTGTTAAAAGAGGGCTGAAGACAGAAAGCGAAATAAGAAATTTTCTTAACCCTGAAATAGATATTCCCGCGATGTTGGAAAGTTTTCCGGACATGAGCAAAGCTGTGGGCATCCTCAAAGATGCTGTCCGCAAAAGCGAACGAATAGCCTTGATAGCCGATTCGGACGTGGACGGCCTCAGTTCTCTTCTTATTCTTGAAGACGCTTTAAGCGGCGCAAACACTTCTCTTTTTGTCTGCGGGGGGCCCGCCCACGGAATAAATTCTTCGGACATAACAGCCATTCTGGAATCGGGCCCGCAGGTTGTTGTCACTGCCGATGTCGGTATTTCAGAACACGCGGCCTCGGAAGCTTTCAGAACACGCGGCATAAAATTCATAATAACGGACCATCATCACCCTTGCGGAAAACAGGCTCCCGCAGATGCCGTTATAGATTCCTGCCTCGCAAACCCGGTGCTGGAGCTCGCCGGATGCACAACCGCCTTTTGCCTTGCCGCATCTTACAGATTAAACCTGAAAGAAGATTTTGGCGGCATTAAAATAGCCTGCGATATAGAAACAACAGGCCTTTCTCCTTCTCAAAACGAGATTATAGAAATCGGCGCCGTAAAGTTTTCCGGCCTCAAAACCATAGACACTTTTTCATCTCTTCTGAAACCAGTCTCTCACATAAGCGCCGAAATCAGCTCTCTTACCGGCATCAGTAATCTGGAACTTGAAGGAGCTCCCGACCGCGTGGAGGTGCTCCGGCGCTTCAGAAAATGGATAGGCGATGAAACTCTTATATTCCACAACGCCCCTTTTGATGTTTCTTTCATAGATGCTGAATTCCGTAAATATCTCGGATGCACGCTTTCCAATACTGTTATTGATACTCTCCCTATGTCGCGGAGCTCGCTGCCGTCGCAGAGCCACAAGCTGGAAAGCCTGAAAGATTATTTCGGCATTAAGGCCGCCGCGCACAGGGCCCTGCCCGACGCGGAAACAGCCGGAAAGCTTTACCTGATACTGGCTCATTTCAGAACCCCCGCCTTTAAGGTGTTCTCCGAGCAGAACCTTCCTCTTGCGGCGCTCGGCACTCTTTCGGACAATATAGCCCTGAAAGGAATATCCCGCGCGCTCGTTAAAAAGCATCTCCCCCTTATTTTTAACGTGAAACGCTATTCAGTAAGAACTCTCCTGAATAAACTGGATATATCAAAAAAATCGCTAAGACGGGACCTGGGGCTTAAACTCATTCCTTTCCTTAATACACCGAAAAGAATGGGTTTGCCGAAGCTTTCGCTGGATATACTGCAGGCTGATTCCAAAAAAAATATTTCCGCCGCCATCTCCCGAGTAAAAGACCTTAATAACAAAAGGCAGGTTGAGATGAGAAGCTCGTTTGAAGAACTGCTAAAACGCATATACCGCCTCGGACTTAATAAAAATCCGGTTATACTGGTGCGCTCGGAAACACTCTCCGAAGGTTTGAGAGGAGCTTCGTCGTCAAGGATTTCTCAACTGTTCGGAAAACCATCTGTTATTTTTACTCCCTCGAAGGATATGGACTTCTGGACAGGTTCGGCCAGAGGCGCGGGATACGATATGCTCGAGGCTTTCAAAAACTGCGCCTGCGGCTCCGAATTCGGAGGCCATCCGGGGGCGTGCGGCATAAGAATAACGGCGGATGCCATGGAAAAATTTATAGAAAATTGCGGCTCTTATTTTCAAAATATTACCGCGCCGGCAGTTCCCCGCGCGGAATTGTTATGGGATGACTGGCTGAATAAAAACATAAAAACTTTTCTTGAAACTCTGGAGCCTTTCGGGAGCGGAAATCCCGCGCCGCTATTTGCAGGCGAGGGAATGACTTGCGTTTCGGCCGAGCAAAAAGGGGAAAAATTTCTGTTGAGGTTGAAAAAAAACGATAAAATTCTTAATATAATCGCTGGTGAAGATCCAGGCCGCGGAGTTATGGATATTATTTTCACCGCGCTGATACGAAAGAAAAAGATTATTTTTTTCTTAAAGAGTTTGAAAAAAAAATCGGGGTCTGTAATTTGAAAGCCGAGGGATGAGGCAAGGAGGAAAAATGTTTAGTGTTTATGAGGTGATTAAAAAGAAGAGGGACGGCGGAGTTTTATCAAAAGAAGAAATTTCTTTTATGATTTCCGGTTTTGTAAAAGGCGATATCCCGGATTATCAGATATCTGCTTTTTTGATGGCGATATATTTCTCCGATATGACGGCTGAGGAAACTACAGTTCTGACAGAATGCATGGTTGATTCCGGGGACCGCGTAGATTTAAGCGGTATCAAGGGCTTTAAAGTGGATAAGCATTCTACCGGAGGAGTGGGGGATACTACATCTCTTATACTCAATCCTCTAGTCGCCGCCTGCGGCGGTATTGTAGCAAAGATGACGGGCCGTGGACTGGGGCATACCGGAGGCACTATTGATAAACTTGAATCTATTCCGGGTTTTACGTGCTCTCTTCCAATGGAAAAGTTTGTTGAGAATGTAAACAAAATACATATCGCGCTTATAGGACAAACAGCAAAGCTTGCCCCTGCTGATAAGAAAATATATGCGTTGCGCGACGGCACAGCGACAGTGGATTCCATACCGCTGATAGTGGGAAGCATCATGAGCAAAAAACTCGCCGCAGGAGCCAACGGCATTGTGCTGGACGTGAAAACCGGCTCAGGCGCTTTTATGGAAAAATATGAAGATGCCGCAAAACTTGCAAAAGCCATGGTTGACGTCGGTGAGCTTGCCGGCAGAAAAATGGTGGCGCTTGTTACTTCAATGGAAGAACCCCTGGGTTTTGCCATAGGCAACGCGATAGAAGTTAAAGAAGCCATAGAAACACTTAAGGGAAAGGGTCCGAAAGATCTTGAAGACCTATGCGTTCAGTTGGGCGCGAATATGCTTCTTATATCCGGAATAGCCGAAAATCTTGAAGACGGTAAAGCCAGAATGAAAAAAGCCATAGCCGACGGCAGCGGCCTGAAAAAACTTAAAGAAATGGTAGTCGCTCAGGGCGGTAATCCCGACGCCATTGATAATCCTGATATGCTTCCTAAGGCCAAAGAGGAAATTGAAGTATTGAGCGAAGCGGACGGTTATGTACAGAAGATCAATGCTCTTGAAGTGGGCCTCGCCGCCAATTCATTGGGTGCGGGAAGAGCAAAGCAGGATGATGTGGTAGATCCCGGAGTGGGTATATATTTGAAAAAGAAGGTTGGCGATCCAGTCAAAAAAGGCGAAGCTCTTGCTATATTCCATTCAAGTGACAGCGTCAAATTTGAGTCCGCTAAAAAGCGTTTTATCGCCGCTTACACCATCGGCGCCGAAAAAGTGCCGTCGCCGAAATTCTTTTACGCAAAAGTAGATAAAAACGGCATCAGCAAAATGTAAAACGCCCGGGCGCGGCGTTTATAAGTGAGGAGGAAAAATGTTTCCTGAAAATACGATGATGGGCCTTTCCGAAAAGACGCCTTCAAGAATTTGCATGATAGTTGTGGATGGCCTCGGCGGCATTCCGGTAAAAGGTAAAACGGAGCTTGAAGCGGCTGTGTGCCCAAATCTTGACGCTTTCGCGAAAGACTCCGTTTGCGGAAGAAATGTGCCTGTGGCGCTGGGCATAACGCCGGGCTCAGGGCCCGGGCATCTCGCTCTTTTCGGCTATAATCCCATGACGTATCAGATTGGACGGGGCGTTCTTGAAGCTTTGGGGATAGGAAGGGAAATGACGGAATTTGATATGGCCTCGCGGGCGAATTTTGCCACTCTCAAAAACGGCTTGATTGTTGACCGTCGAGCCGGAAGAATACCCACGGAAGAGAACGAAAGGCTTGTCAAAAAACTTTCAGAGCAGATAGAAGAAATTGATGACGTCAAAGTGAAGATTTTTCCGGGGAAAGAGCACAGGTTCGTAGTGATGTTTACCGGAGAAAATCTTTCCGGCGACCTATCTGACGCCGATCCACAGAAGGAGGGCATGCCGCCGCTTGAATGCAAGAGCAATTCGGAGTCCGGCTCGCGCGCCGCAAGAATAGTCAACGCTTTCATAACAAAGCTGACCGAAACGCTAAAAGACGAGCCGGTCGCCAACACTGCCCTTATGAGAGGTTTTGCCTCTCTGCCTGATATTCCGAAGATGAGCGAACTCTATAAACTAAAATGCGGAGCTTTCGCCACATATCCGATGTACAAAGGCCTGGCCTCACTTGTAGGAATGGAGATTGTTGACTGCGGCGCTACTCCGGAAAGTCAGTTAAAATCTTTAAAAAAGCAGGGCGGTAATTATGATTTTATTTATTACCACTACAAGTACACCGATTCACGGGGAGAGGATAGAGATTTTGAAGGCAAAGTCAAAGCCATTGAGGCTTTTGACAAACTGCTCCCGGAAATAATTTCACAGAATTTTGATGTCGTATGCATAACAGCAGACCATTCAACTCCGGCAAAAATGGGAGCTCATTCATGGCATCCCTCCCCCATTGCCATAAAATCAAAATATGAAATGACGGATGATGTTTCCGTTTTTTCGGAAAGAGCTTTTGAAAGCGGCGCGCTGGGAAGGATATGGTCGGCGGACATAATGCCTATACTTATGGCAAACGCTCTCAAACTTAAAAAATTCGGGGCATAAAAATCAAGATTCGCAAAATAGATATCCTGAATTGGCTGAGAGACAATAAACTCATTGCCGCGGCTGCTGTTATTTTTATACTTGCGGGCGCAACTATTGTTCTAATGCCGCATCATCGGGCAGGGGGAAAAAAAGAGCCGGCAAAAATTATTCTTTACGGCAACACTCTTACCTCCGGAGAAACGCTCATATCAATTTTTACGCGGCGGGGCGTCACCGCTGATAACTATTACCGCGTAATCCACGAATTTAAAAAGATTTACAATGTTAAAAAAATGCAGGCCGGACATTATTACGAAGTAGCGGTATCCACAGAAAACAAAATACTGGAATTTTCGTATAGCCCCGAGGTACAGACAAAATATCGCGTAAAACTCACAACCTCGGGATACAAGGCCGAAGAAGTGACGCTGAAAATCCATAAAACATATTTCGGCTATTCAGGAATAATCAAAAACAATCTTTATTATTCCATGCTTTCAGAAGGCGTCAATCCCACTCTGATCATGAATTTCGCGGATATTTTTGAATCCAGAATAGATTTTCTCACGGATCCCCGACCGGGAGACAGATTTTTTATTGTTTACGAACAGTCTTTCACTGACCTCGGACAGGAAGTCAATAAAGGCACCGTACTGGCGGGAAAATACATTATGTCGGGGGGTAGCGGCAGGCAGCGCAAAAATAAGGAATTCATCGCCTTCGCTTTCCCCTTTGGAAATCTCCTCTCTTATTACGCTCCCGACGGAGAATCCTTAAGCACACAGTTTCTCAGAGCCCCTCTGACATACAGAAGAATTTCCTCTTATTTTTCAAACAGGCGCTTTCATCCAATTCTGAAATACTTCAGAGCGCATCAAGGTATAGACTACGCCGCTCCCAGAGGAACACCTGTGTCTGCGGTAGGAGACGGTAAAGTTGTTTTTGCCGGAAGGGATGGCGGTTTCGGCAAGATAATTAAAATAAAACATAATTCCACTTATGAATCATGGTACGGCCATCTTTCAAGATACGCCACAGGCATAAAACAAGGCGCCTACGTTAAAAAAGGTCAGGATGTGGGCTATGTCGGATCAACTGGCCTTTCCACAGGTCCGCACCTTGATTTCCGATTTAAAAAATACGGACAATTCGTTAATTTTTTGACAATCAAGCTGCCGCCTGCGGCAAACCTAACGAAAAAACAGATGAAGGAATTTCTGCCTTTAAAGAAGCAATATTTCAGTTGTATCGCAGAACTTATGATGTACAGCAAGTTCAAACATGAAAACGCTCTTAATTGACATCGGGAACACTTTTCTCAAAACCGCGGCTATACAGAATGGAAAACCGATTGAAGGAAAAATTTTTCAAACTTCTTCTATCCGCGGCATAAAGTCTGTTCTTGTTTCTAAAAACATTTCTCTGTGCGTGTGCTGTTCGGTCGTGCCGGACGCGACCGCCAAACTAAAAAAATTATGCAGGGAACTCGGTATAAAAATTTATTTCTTAACGCACAGAGACATAGCTGGAATGAAATTAAAATATAATTCCCCCGAAGATATCGGCTCCGACAGAATAGCTTCAATTATGGGCGCCGGAACGCATTGCCCACCGCCTTTTATAATTGTGGATTTGGGGTCCGCCGTAACCTGCGAACTTGTGGACAAAAACGGCGTTTACCGCGGCGGCGTCATATTTCCGGGCATAGAACTTTCACTTAAAGCGCTCCGCGCGGGCACGGCGCTTCTTCCGGAGGTAAAATTTTCCCGCCCGCGGAAAGGCCCCGGCGCAAGCACGCCGGAATGCATCAAAAAAGGCGTATGGGCGGCGGTATCCGGAGGCATAGAAAAAACGGTTTCTTGTTTTCTCGCCAGAGAACCATGCGCGAAAGTGTTTTTAACCGGCGCTGGTGCAAGATTTTTCAGAAAGGGAGACTTCCCGTTTCGGTACAGAAAAGAATCGGCGCTTGTCTTTAACGGCCTTTTACAATTTTATAAAAAAAATGTATAATTTACGCTTAATTGAAAGAGGACATTTCAAAATGAAGGTTCTAGCATAGTGGTTGAGTAGGAGGATGACAAAATGACAAAAATTGGTATTAACGGGTTCGGCCGCATAGGCCGTTTGGTTCTTAAAGCTGGATTGAAGTCAAAAAATATTGACTTCGTGGGTGTAAATGATCTTACGGATACTAAAACTCTCGCGCATCTTTTCAAATATGATTCCACGTTCGGAATTTTTGATGGTAAGGTTGAAGCGCGTGAAAACAGTTTAATTATTGACGGTAAGGAAATACAAGTTTTTGCCGAACGCGATCCAGAAGCTCTTCCATGGAAAAAGCTCGGCGTTGAAATAGTCGTGGAATCAACGGGCCTTTTCAAAAGCAAAGAAAAGGCTTCAAAACATCTTAAAGCAGGGGCAAAAAGAGTCATAATATCCGCGCCTGCATCAGACGAAGATATAACGATAGTGATGGGCGTCAACGAAGACAAATATGACCCGGCTAAACATTTCATTATATCCAACGCCTCGTGCACAACCAACTGCCTCGCGCCGCCGGTGAAAGTTATAATGGATGCATTCGGCGTTAAAAAAGGACTCATGACAACGATTCACTCTTTTACCAACGACCAGAACGTGCTTGACGCGCCTCACAAAGATCTGCGCCGCGCGCGCACCGCGTCGGCTTCAATGATACCCACAACCACAGGCGCCGCAAAAGCCATAGGCCTTGTAATACCCGAACTGAAAGGAAAAATGGATGGATTCGCCATCCGCGTTCCTACGCCGAACGTGTCCGTTGTGGACGCCGTTTTGCAGCTTGAAAAAGAAACCACCGCCGAAGAAGTCAACGCCGCCCTGATTAAAGCGTCGCGCGGGCCGCTTGGTAAATACATGGCCGTGTGCCAGGAGCCGCTTGTTTCAATTGATTTTAACGGTAATCCCAAATCGTCTACCATAGACGCCGCTTTTACAAAAGTTTTCGGCGATATGGTGAAAATCCTTGCTTGGTATGACAATGAAACGGGATACGCAACACGGGTTATAGACCTCATAGAATATATGCAGACAAAATAAAGAGCTTATGAAAACGCTGAACGATATAGACCTCAGGGATAAGAGAGTTCTTCTGCGGGTTGATTTCAATGCGCCCGTAAAAAACGGCGAAGTCTCCGACGACACAAGATTAAGCGCTCATATTCCCACCATAAACAGCATCCTCAAACAGCGCCCGCGCGCGCTTATTCTCATAAGCCATCTCGGACGCCCCAAAGGCGCGCCGACGCCGGAATTTTCGCTTAAAGTCGTTTTGCCCAATCTGCGGAAACTCCTCGGAAAAGAAGTGCATTTTTTTGAGGATTGCGCCGGAAACGATACAAAGGCAGGTCTTGAAAAACTTCCCGCGGGTTCAATTTCTCTTCTTGAAAATCTAAGGTTCCATTCCGAGGAAAAAAACAACGATGAAAATTTCGCGCGGAAACTCGCTTCCTACGGCGATATTTTTATACAAGACGCTTTCGCGGTAGCCCACAGGGCGCACGCCTCAACTACTGGAATACCAAAATTTCTGCCATCAGCGGCGGGTTTTCTCATCCAGAAAGAAGTGAAATATCTTTCCGAGCTTTTAAAAAATCCGGAAAGGCCTTTCGTCGCTGTTCTCGGAGGAGCAAAAGTGTCCACCAAAATATCGGTCATGAAGAGCCTGCTTTCAAAAGTGGATTATCTTCTTGTGGGCGGAGCGATGTCGTATACCTTTCTTAAAGCTCGCGGAATAAACACGGGATTGTCGCTTGTTGAGGACGATTTTCTTGAAAAAGCAAAAGAAATTGATAAAGCGTCGGTTGGAAAACTCCTGCTTCCCGTAGATCACTTAATAAGCAAATCGTTTGAAGCGCCTCTTGAAAATACGGTGACATTTGAAATTCCCGACGGTTTTTACGGCGTTGACATCGGCCCTCAAACGATAGGGAAATATGAAGAAGTATTAAAAAACTCTAAAACCATATTCTGGAACGGGCCCATGGGTATTTTCGAAGTGCGGGAATTTTCCGCGGGCACAAGACGAATCGCGGAAATAATAGCGGAGGCCACAAAATCCGGCGCCGTGTCAGTCGCCGGCGGGGGTGACAGCGTCGCAGCCATAAAAAAAACAGGATTAGCCGCAGATTTCAGTCATATTTCAACCGGGGGAGGAGCATCACTGGAATTTGTGGAAGGCAGGCTGCTCCCGGGAATAGAAGCTTTAAAACAGGAGTAACTCTATGTACACATTTCTTGTTGTTTTGCATGTCATAATATCCGTTGCGCTGATATTTATAATTCTGATTCAGGTCAGCCGCGGCGCGACAGGCTCGTCATTCCTGGGCGGGTCCTCGGATTCTCTTCTTATGGGCCCGGCCGGGGACGTGTTCTTGAAAAAGGCCGTTGTTGTGCTGGGGATCCTTTTTGTGGTTACATCTATATCCATATCTGTGTCCGTAAAACAACGGGGCGTTAAATTTCCGGCTGTACCGCCGGTAAGCGCCCAGCCGCAGCAGCCGGCAGAAACTGCGCGTTAATATATTAGATTTTTGTTCCGCCGGGGTGGTGGAACTGGTATACACGTACGGTTGAGGGCCGTATGAGGCAACTCTTGCGGGTTCGAGTCCCGCCCCCGGCAAAAAAAGTAATTTAAGGAGATAACCCAATGAAAAAATTCAGATTTTCAATTTATCCGCTGGCTCTAGCTATTTTGCTTGCCGGATGCGCGGCACCCAGAACCGCCGTAATTCAATCATCACCGGGTATCGTTGAAAACTCCGGCGCTCTAAAAGAGATTCTTTCCCCCGCGATAGACGATCCTAGCGTAAAAAAAGTCGGATTTGATATAGATGACACTGTTCTTTTTTCATCACCCGCTTTTGATAAAGGTTATGAATCCGCGCAGGCATACACTGACGAATTCTGGAAAATCGTAAACGCAAGCGACGCGGAAGTTTCTTCCATGAAAGAAAAAACGGTAAAGATCATACGGGCGCACCAGGAAAAGGGGCACAAAGTATTTCTTATCACGGCCAGAAATCCTATCGGGGGGGAGGCTCTCAAAAAATTTATGAGCAAAACGCTGAATATACCCGAAAGTAATATTTATTTTGCCCCCGGCGGAAAAACGAAATTGATTAAACAACTCGGCATTAACGCTTTTTACGGGGATTCGGATTCCGACATAAGATACGCCAAAGAAGCCGGAGCTATACCCATAAGAATACAGCGAAGCCCCGAATCAGGCTACAAGGGTTCCTATAATCCTGGAAGTTTAGATGAATTTGTTGTTCCTGACAGCGAGTGAATATAAGTACCGCCGAGATTTTTCACGTCAGAAATAAAATTTCCCGCGGGATTTATCAGGCGGAAAAGGGCCGCGGAGCTGAGAATATTATATGGCCGGTATAGAAGATAAACTAAACCGCATCATCGCGCCTCTCCTCAGAGAGATAATATTCAAAAAAGAAATTTCTCCGGAAGTTCTTGATACCATTCTCAAAATAACAATAGAGAAAATAGTCAGCACTCTTTTTGCCGAATCAATAACGCTTTATCTTGTTGACAACGATAAAATAAAGTTCAGCTACGTCTATTTTTCGCCGAAACTATACGAGGGCAACGAAGCTTTGAAAAGATCTTATGAAGCCAAGAGAGAAACACTGCTTAAATTAACTTTGCCTCTTAACACGGGAATCGTGGGAAAGGTGATTGCCGGAGGCAAAAGCCGCGTAGTTGAGGATGTCGCTAAAGATTCCGACCACGCAGCCGGAATTGATAAAGACACGGGCTTCCAGACACGCTCAGTGATAACTTCCCCGCTTCAAACGGACGGCAAAATTATAGGCGCCATACAGGTGCTTAACAAATCCATATCCCCCGGATATTTCAGCGAATCCGACTCATATCTTCTGGAAGAAGTCGCCCAGTATTCGGCTAAAATAATTCAGAAAGCTTTTAATCCCGCCGCCAAAATGACACCGCAGGAACTGGCCTATTACATAGCGCGCCTGACAAAACAGCAATATATAGAGTTAGGGGAAGATTTCCGGATAGCCGGCGAAATACTTGATGAAACTCATATAACAGCGGACCATTTGAAAAAATTCAAATTGATTCCCATAAAAATATATCCCGGCAGACAGCTGCGGGTGGTGTGCGCCAATCCGCTGGATTATACGGGCATAGAAAACTTTGAGGTTATCACAAAATACAAAGTGAAAGAAACCGTTGTCGCCGCCAAAAGCGAAATAGATTACGCCATAAAAAATTATCTTGAAAGCATAGGCGAACCCGCATCCGAAGAAGATGAGGCCACCGCGAAAATGCAGGCGGATCTGGCAATAAAAACAAGCGTATCTGAAGACATAGACACCGAAAATTACGAAAGTGAAAACTCCGCGCCGGTCATAAAACTCGCCAATCAGATAATCAGAGAAGCCTATAATAAAAAGGTCAGCGATATACACATAGAAGCTTTTGAAAAATACACTCTCGTGAGATTCAGAATGGACGGCGTGTTAAAACAGGTTCATAAACTTCCCCGCAGCGCCCATAACGCCATGCTCACAAGATATAAGATAATGTCGTCTCTCAACATAGCCGAACGGCGGCGGCCGCAGGACGGACGCATTAAATTCAAGGATTTCAGCAAAGATAATCCCGATATTGAACTCAGAGTCAGCATCGCGCCTCTCGTTTGGGGGGAGAAAGTCTGTATGCGTATTCTGGATAAAACCGGCACCATGCTGGGCCTGTCGGCCATGGGCTTTTCTCCAAAGAATATGGAGTTTTACAGAG
>Ga0180732_1001771_pt1 | contig 12560 bp, 11 predicted proteins | sample KR11_01MetaG_FD_148674 | JGI IMG/M metagenome (GOLD analysis project Ga0180732, IMG submission 148674) | Groundwater microbial communities from the Olkiluoto Island deep subsurface site, Finland - KR11_0.1 MetaG | ecosystem: Environmental > Aquatic > Deep subsurface > Groundwater | place...
TTTTGGCACATTGCCCCCATCCACCGGCAGAATAGCCCCTGTAATAAACTTGGCCTCATCGGAAACGAGAAACGTCACCGCATAGGCTGTGTCCCATGCGGTTCCCATGCCCCCTTTTAAGGGAACCTGGCTGTTTCGCCGTGCCACCAGCTCTTCATGGCTTACGCCCCGGCGCCCTGAACCGTCTCCCACTGCCATGGGGGTTTCAAGCAATCCCATCATGATCGCATTGGCACGGACACCGAATTTCGCATATCGCATGGCCAGATAATGGGTTAAGGCATTCACGCCGGCTTTGGATACCTTGTAGGCCAGCATATTCGTATCACAGACCGCGGCTGCCGAAGAGATGTTGACCACCGATCCGCTTTGCTGCTTTTCCATGATGGGCAGCACATTCTTGCAGACCACCATCATGGCCCTCATATTGATCCCGTGAATCCGGTCAAACTCTTCTTCGGAGATTTCCAGTCGACGGGTGCTCTCCCCGCCAACACCCACCACATTCACCAGAATATCGATGCCTCCGTAGATTTCAACACAGGTTTCGGCAATTTTGCGGCAGGCGTCGGTTTGGGTGATGTCCGCTTCAAAGGCAAAGGACTGGCCCCCTTCTTGATCAATGATGGCCTTTGTTTCTTGGGCCGAATCCAATCGCCGGTCAACCAGCATGACTTTGGCTCCTTCCCTTGCGAACATCACGGAAATGGCCCTTCCGTTTCCAAACGTATTTCCCGGTGTCTGGCCGGCACCGACAACTATTGCTCTTTTTCCTTCAAGTCGTTTGCTCATTTGAATCTCCTTTTCGAAAGTAGTTTTCAGGTCATAAATTTAATTTCTGTATTCTTTCGGTTGCCTTGAGTGGTGAAAATATTCAGAAGCACAATGAAGGGCTCTAATTCTTATGCTACCGAACCTTAACTCGGCAGATCTAAGGCGATGGTGCATCCCTGGCCGCTGTTATTGGCGGCCTGAACCTGCCCACCCATGGCATCGACGAACTTTTTAACCAGGGCCAGGCCGATGCCGGTGCCTCCGGCGGTGCGGGTTAACTCATTGTCCACACGGTAGAAATCTTCAAACACTTTTTTAAGCGCCTGGCGGGGGATGCCCGGGCCGGTGTCGGAAAGGGCGATGCGAATGTGGCCGTCACGTGGACCGGCGGAGATGGTGAGCTCCCGCCGGGGCAAATGCTTGCCGAATTTAATGCTGTTTTCCATAAGATTGACCAGGAGCTGAGTGAGGACTTCCTTGTCATAGGCAAAGGCGTGTATCTGTTCGGCATGGATGCTTAAAGTAAATCCTTCTTGTTTGAGCTTCTGGGACATGATCAGGGTTACTTCCGCAAAAACATCCGTTAAGTCCCCTTCCTGGTAATGAAAGCTGCGTTGTTTTTTCTCCAGTTTGGCCAGTTCCAGGACGTTGTTGATCAGGCGGGACAGACGGGCACTTTCCGCATCCAAAACCTGGAGATAGTCCTGCTCACGTTCGGGAGTGGCGGCAATGCCCTGGGCGATCATTTCGATATACATCCGGATATTGGTCAGCGGGGTTTTCAACTCGTGGGTGACCGAAGAGACGAACTGGGAGCGTCGTTCGGACATGTCCGCCACGGTTCGGGCGCTCTGATAAATGGCCAAAAGCCCTGAGAGCATGACGGTCCCTAAAATAACCAGTGCCACATTCAGGGGTCTGCGGGCCGGAGAGGGTGGGATGGCATCGGCCTGGAGGCTTGCGCTGAACAAGTCAAAGGGCGCCGGAAAGCGGCGCTGGGTGGAAAACCGGGGGCTGCTCAACGAGGGTCCGATCTGGATGACATTGTTGTTGCTACCCTGATCCATGATCTGCATGCCCAGACTCATAAAATCCGAAAGCGGCTGATTTTTGAATTGAAAGTCCGCCAGGTGATTTAAAAATGCAGGAACATCGATTACGAATCCCTGGCGAAAGATTTGGTTGTTGATGGCAACACGTCGGAAGATAAAGACTTGCTGGTTAGTAATAAAAACGGATTGAAAGGGGGCCACTTCCACTTGAAAACGCCGGGCCAAGACAGCACCTGTCAGACCCTCTTCCCCCTTGGCTTCTGCCGGATGGGGGGTGGTTGGATTCCATGCCCCGGTCCCGGCTCCTTGGGTTGAGGCATCTTGCTGATTCGATAATGAATGGGCCCGATCCACTTCCTGCTGAAGCACCTGACGGCTTTGATCTTCACGAACCATGTTCAGGGCCTGTTGGGCCGTGATCTCTTCGGTTCGGGTTTCTTTTTTACCCAGGTAAGTTTTGACATCCTTCTGGGAAGAACGGGCGAGATAGCGGTCAGCCAATCCGATGCTGGATTTTTCATTTTCCACCACGATCACAGGCAGAGACTGTTTTTTATCAACTTCCGGCGGAGAGGCGGGGAGGCTGAACTTTTTTTGATTGAACACCTGGTTGATCTTTGCCAGCTCATCAACCACGCTTAGCATATCCTCGGGCACCTGTTGCAGATCCGCCACCATAGGGGTCTGAAAGGAGCCGTCCGGGTTGTTTTGAAAATAGCCCAGGATGTAAGGTCGGGCAGGTTTTTGGGCCAGGGGGGAAAGGCGTGGGTCGGATCCGTCTTCCACCAGGGTATGCTGGTATTCTTCCACCGAGCGGCGCTCTTCATTCCGGATCAGCTCCCCCAGGGCTGTTTCCATTTCATCGAACATCGCCTCGGAAAAATAGCTTAATTGGGCCTTTTCTTCCTGGGCCAGCCCGGCAAAGGTCTGCCAGGAGACGTAGGCCAGGGGAATGGATATGGCCAGGCAAAAGATCATGATAAACACTTTCAGTTGCTTCATGATCGTGACTCCCAGCGATACCCTTCTCCCCGTACGGTCCGGATCACCACGAGGTTTTTATCAAGGGTAGTGATCTTTTTTCGCAACTTAAGCATATGGATGTCCACGGTACGGGTTTCGATATCGGCATCCGCATAGTGCCATACTTCGGTGAGCAGTTCTTTTTTAGGGACAATGCGGTCCTGGTGGCGGTGAAGATAAACGATGATGTCCATCTCCCGACGGGTAAGTTCTTCGACCTTGCCGATATGGGACATCTGAAGGTTCAGGCCGTCAAACACCAGGTCGCCCCGGGTGATCCGTTCATCTCCCAGGTGCTTGCCGCTGCGCCGCAACACGGATTCCACCCGCACCATCAGTTCCCGCAGGGAAAATGGCTTAGGGACATAATCGTCTGCCCCGGACTTGAATCCGTTGACGATATCGTCTTCAGCCCCTTTGGCGGTAATCATCATGATGGATTGGCCCGGCTTTTTCTCCCGGACCTGTTTGCAAATGGAAAAACCGTCCATGCCGGGCAGCATCACATCCAGCAAGACCAGATCAAAGCTTTCATTCAAGATGGCCGAAAGACCCGCCACACCGTCCGATATCCCGTGGGCCGAAAAGCCGTTAAAAACCAGAACATCGCGCAGCCCGTTCAAGATGGCCGGGTCGTCTTCCACGATCAGAATGCGCGCTTTGGGTTGTTTCATGATGTCTCCTTTATGGCGCTGAGTTTACACCATCGGAGGTGTTCTGCAAAGTAAAACTTATGTAAAAAAAAGCCCCTAACCTTTTGCAATCCTTTGAATTGTCTTTTTCATTGGTCCGCGTAAGATCAGAGACATCCATAACAACGGCATAGCAAACCAGATCAAAACAGTAAAGAAAGGAAAATTATCATGTCAAGTTATAGAAAAGGATTTTTGACGATTATCGGGTTAATTATCATTACCAGCACGGCCCTGGCCTATGTGGGATCACAATCCGCATCCATTCAACCGACACAGCCGCCCGTTGCAGGAACAAAGACCGACGGCTTGGTAAGCGTTTCGGCAAGCCTTGCGCAATCCAAAGTCCTTGTGGGATCGGACGGCAAGGTATCCATGGCCGTGCGCCTGACAGCTGCGGCATTGCCCCGGAAGGATGACCAGCCGAATAAGCCGGTGGACCTGGTGGTGGTTCTGGACCGCAGTGGATCCATGAACGGCCAAAAGATTAATGATGCCTGCGGGGCCATCATCAAACTGATGGAACGCCTTACGCCCCGGGACCGCCTGGCCCTGGTGACCTATTCCGATAACGTTACAAGCGTATCCGGCCTGTTGACCATGGATGCAGCCAACCGCGCGCAACTGGCCGCTGCAATAAACCAGGTACGTGCCAATGGTGGAACCAATCTGGGTGGGGGGCTCCAGCTCGGTATCGACACCCTGCTGCAAGCCAATGCCGACGGGCATCAGCGTAAAGTGATTTTGATTTCAGACGGGTTGGCCAATCAGGGGATCACTGATCCCACGGAACTGGGGCAAATGGCGTCCGTTGCCGTGGAGCATAATTTTTCCATCAGCAGCGTGGGAGTCGGCCTGGATTTTAACGAAGTGTTGATGACCGCATTGGCGGATCATGGGGCCGGCCGTTACTATTTTTTGGAAAATCCAGGGGCCTTTGCCCGAGTCTTTGAAGATGAATTCCAGACCGCCCGCAAGGTGGCGGCTGCCGGTCTGGAACTGCGAATTCCCTTAAAAGAAGGTGTCCGCCTAACCCACGCCGGGGGGTATCCGATTTCATATCACAAGGGTTATGCCATGGTCCATCCCGGTGATCTGCTTTCGGGCCAGGATCGGCAACTGTTTCTTACCTTTGCCATTTCCGCAGATCATGAAGGCATCATGACCTTTGAGCAAATTGAGGTGAGGTATCAGCACCAGGGGATGGCCAGGACCCTGATAGCGCCATTGGGACTGACCGTGGCCTGCGTCCCCGATCCTAAAGAAGTCGTGGCCAGCGTGGATGAAAAAACATGGTCTGATCAAGTGCTGCAAGAGGATTTTAGCCGTCTGAAAACGACTGTGGCCGAGGCCATACGTAATGGCGAGCGCGATAAGGCTGAAGCGGAAATTCAGGCGTATGAAGTCCATAACCAACAGCTCAATGCTGTCGTGGGATCCGCTGCCGTAGCCAAAAACTTAAACGAGGATGTTCGGAAATTGCGTGAAGGTGTTAAGGAAACATTCTCCGGGGCCCCGGCAGCTGTGGCTGAAAAACGAAAGCAGCAGGCCAAGACTTTGCAATATGATGGTTATCAAATTCGTCGGGACCAAAAAAAATAAGGGAGGTTGAATATGGGTATGATGACACGCATGGTGCGATTGTGGAAAGCCGATTTGCACGGGGTGATGGACCAACTCGAAGACAAGGGATTGCTGCTCAAGCAATATCTTCGGGAAATGGAAAACAGTTTACAGCAAAAACAGGCGCGTTGTGAGTATTTGACGCAGACCTGCCGACAGATTGAACAGGATTTGGGCCTTCGTGAAGAAGAGATGGGCAAGTTGGCCAAGGACCTTGACCTGGCCGTTGTCAAGAACAAAAACGACATTGCCCGCATGTTGATCCGTAAACGGCGAAGTGTGCAGACCACGTGCAGCCATTTGAAGCAGCAGCAGGATCTGTTGAGCGAAGAACGTCAACAGCTTGAGGGCTTGCTGGGACAACAGCGCCTTCAATACGATCAATTTAAAATCAAGGCCGAAGCGTATTTTCGGCAGGCCAAAAACCGCCAAATGGATGAAGGCTTTCCGGGACTTGACGCCATGGGTGATTTTCAATCCCCCACGGAAGAAGAAATCGAGCTGGAGCTTTTGCAACGAAAAGAGGCCTTGACCCCGGGAGGTGCCGCATGAACAGGCCTGTTCGAACCACGCTGGTGTTGGCGTTTCTATGCGGATTTGTCATTTATCCCGCTCTGGTAACGTTGCTGACCCCGGTTTTGGGATGGCCCGCAACTGCCAAGCTTGTTTTGTGGGCGCTGACAGCTGTCTATTCATTCCTGTTGGCCCGCTGGAGCAACACCAAGGCCCAGTCGATTCTGTTTCCTTTGGTCTTGCTTCTGGGGGCAGCGCTTTGGCCCGATGTCTACGCCGGTTTTTTCCTGTTGCTTTTGGGAGTCATGAGTTGGATTCGAAGCGGCATTTGTTTTCAGGACAAGCCAATGCGTGGGGTGCTGGCCGAGCTGATTACAATTGGAGGCGGGATCTCCATGGCGGGCCTGTGGCTCCCCTCCAGTATGCTGCAATGGGAGTTGGGCATCTGGCTTTTTGGATTGGTCCAGTGCTTGTACTTTTACATCATCGCCTATGGTTATCCAAACCGTGTTGAGAAAGTTGCCATAGATCCCTTTGAACAAGCGCGCCAGGAATTGGAGCGGGTATTGGAGCGCCAATAGGTGTACTCGCCCGGCAGATGGAAGCCACAGGCGCGCCCGAAGGGTAAAAAATTAAAATATCGGTCATGCATTTTACCAAACAGGTAAATAGTTTTGTTTCGGGAATCTCAGTAAATAGGATTCTCATAAGGCTTTGCTGAGATTTGATCATTTTTCATGCAAGATTCAGGTATGAACTTTTGATGCCTGCTTTCGGTGTTATCATCTGGTAGCACGTTGGTGATAACACCTTGGCCAGAAACTTGTATATTACTTTTGTGATCTGAGAATGCATTTGCTATGTTTGCATTTGAACATGAAATATCACGGAAAGTAATCAAAAAAAACATAAATTTAAGATAGTTCCAAGGGTAATGGTGTTCGCTTGGTGTGGGTAAATCACCCTAATGTAGACCTGACCCTTATGCTTTTTTAAGGTGCCGGTTTCCTCTTTATTCAAAGTGTTCTTTTAGCCATTTCTTAAAGGGTTATCAGGCTGCTGAGAACGAAAGGAACCACTGTGGATATGCAAGATCTTGGGAAAAGCAGGCTTGAAAATGGCCTGATTTTTCCTCCGACCCATCTTGAGCTGATTGTCACCGATCATTTTATCTTGGTCACCAACGCCGTCCTCCTCCGCAAGGCCAGGGAGGCGGTTTGGCGGGCTATCGATGAGATTGAAGTCTCTCTTTATCCCGGTGTGCATCAAACCAAGGAGAATATTCTTTTTGCCAAGGAAAAAGCCGATGCTTTGGGGGAAAATTGACTATCTTCTCTTATGAGCAATTTCGTGCCCCCTTCAGCCTGAAAGGGACCCTGGACAGAGGTTTGATTGACAGGGTGTATGCCGCCTGCAAGAATGCCAATGTATGGGGATGTCATGCCATCCGTGGGGGCTACTTCTACAAATGCCCTCAAATCATGTATGCAGCCAAGTTGACCGGCATTTCGGAAACGACCGACCGTATTCCCATCGTTGAAAACGACACCTTCCAGGCAGCTCTTCTTGATTATGCCAACTCGTCGACACCTCCTTCGGCATGTGCTTTCTGCACCAGGACCGTTGGAATCCAGCAACCGCTGACTCAGTTGCCGAGAGAACATCTGCTGGCGCAAATTGAGAAAAGCCTGGAAGAGAACGTTGACCATGATTGGCTGGACCGATCCTTGATGATTAAGGATGCGCGGGATGATTGCAAGATCCTGAATCGATTCAAATGACCCCGTGTTTGAGGGTTATCCATTGTTAAAAAGTTTGGTTTCAACGAGGTATCCCAAGTTCATTGCCCCGGGAGTGAACGTCAGACGCGTATTCAGGCCCTGCCGGAAACGTAATGGTTGAGGAGGTGATGGAATTAAGATCTCATAGTTAAACCCATAAAATACATAGTTGCATATAGAAACCTCTGGTGTTAAAATAAAACCTATATTTAACAAAGGAGACTATATGGCAACTGCAGTTAAAGTATCTGATGATTTATTTGCAAAAGCAAAAATTCAATCAAAGGTGTTTAAAAGATCAATTTCAGGGCAAATTGAATACTGGGCAAAAATAGGGCAAATGATTGAAGAAAACCCCGATCTTCCACTACCATTCCTACAAGAAATATTAGTAGGAAGAGAACAAATTAAATCCGGTCAAGGCACTCCGTACGTATTTGGAGAGGGGGAATGACTGGAATCAAAGAAATAATTCAATCCCCTATTTTTGCAAAACAAAAGAAAAAACTCCATAAAAAGCAAATAAATAACCTGGATGAAGCTGTAAAGTCGATTTTTCAAGATCCTACATTTGGCGATATAAAAGTAGGAGATTTACAGGGAGTTCAAGTATATAAATTCAAATCATTAAACCAACAAGTGTTATTAGCCTACGAAGTGGTTGATTCCACTTTGTATTTGTACACGTTCGGTTCCCACGAAAACTTCTACCGTGATTTGAAAAAATACCACAAGTAATAATTCTGAAAATCCACTCCATAACGTAAATCTCAGCCGACGCTTGGAGCGCAGCGGAAGGCGGTGACCTGGTCAAGTTAAAATGGACACTTTTGTTAAGCGGCTTTTTTCAGAATCCACGATTCTTCAAATCCTTTTGGACTCAGGTATCCCAAATAAGAATGTCGCCTGTTGCTGTTATAAAACATTTCAATGTAATCAACGATGTCTCTTTTTGCTGCTTCTCTGGTCATATAATTTGAAAAAAAGACCCTCTCTGTTTTCAAGCTACCGAAAAAGCTTTCTGAAACTGCATTATCCCAACAATTGCCTTTTCGGCTCATACTACTGATCATCCTATGACTTTTCAGCATCTTCTGAAATTCGTTGCTGCAATACTGGCTGCCCCTGTCTGAGTGCAACATAAGGCCAGGAAAAGGCTGTCGTCGCCAGATAGCCATGCGCAATGCATTCATAATCAGATTTCTGGACATCCGGCTATCCAGAGACCACCCTACAACCTGGCGAGAAAAAAGATCTATAATAACGGCAAGATACAACCAGCCTTCATGGGTCCAGACATATGTGATATCAGATACATCCACCTTGTCCGGTTCTTCAACTTCAAACTGTCGGTTCAGCAAATTCGGGGCAACCGGCAATTTGTGTTTGCTGTCTGTGGTCGCTTTAAATTTCCTTTTCTGCTTCGCTGAAACACCGGCCAGCTTCATCAGTGTCCCAGCTTTAAATCGACCGCATGAGCTGCCATGGGCTTCAATTTCTGCCGCAATTCTCCGCGCGCCATAGGTGCCTTATACTGGCCCCGAAAAGACCTTCTCTCTTGCGGAAGCTCGAGACAGTTATAGTCCTGCTGTTCTCCAACCGGCTCTTCAGGCCCAAGGAACTCCATTTCCAGTTTTTCCCTCCTTTACCCACCAGGGATATCCAGGTCAACAAAACCCAACGGGTGAAGGCCCTCATCCATATTTTTTGTTGAAGAAAATTTCATCCACCTGTATCAAGGGGTAAACTCGAATCAAAGCCTCAACCCATTCCCGGAGATAGATCATGACCACACGGAAACCTTTATCCCATTCTTTTTGCATTGCCCTGGTCCTGGTGATTTTTTTAGCCCTGCCTTCCATCGGTGAGGCCAGGAAAACACCCTACATTCCTGAAGTGCTTCAACCCTGGGTGGACTGGGTTCTGCACGGGGAAGAAGAACAGCTTGCCTGCGTTCCCCGGTACAATGATGCCGAAAATTATCTGTGCAGCTGGCCGTCGATCCTTGACCTTACCCTGAATGAGCAGGGGGGAACCTTCAGCCAATCCTGGCTGGTTCACTACGAAACACGGGTGGCCCTTCCGGGAACCACTGGCCAATGGCCCATGGATGTGGAAGTGGACGGGGTGCCCGGACCCATCGTGATTCAGGAAAATGAATCCCCGGCAATTCTTCTTTCCCCGGGGATCCATATCATCACCGGTCGTTTTGCCTGGAACACCCTTCCGGAGAGTCTTGCCGTGCCTCCGGAATCGGGGCTGGTCTTTCTTGCTGTGAACCGGGAAGTCATCCCATTCCCGAACCTGGATGCATCCGGCCGGTTATGGCTGAAAAAAGCACAGGTCGAGGAAAAGATTGAAAACCGTCTCAGAATCGAGAGCTTCAGGCGGATCGAGGATTCCATTCCGGCTGTGATATGGCTTCATTTCACCCTGGATGTTGCAGGGTCGGCCAGGCAAATTACCCTGGGCCCCTTGTATGCTCCGGAAACGTTAACCCCCCTGGCGTTGGAAAGCCCTCTGCCTGCCAAACTGGAGCAAGACGGGAGATTGATGGTACAGGTCCGGCCCGGTCGGTACAGCATGACCCTTAGGCTTCGCCATGCCGGGCCCTTGAAAGAGCTTTCCTATACCGGTCCTGCCGATGATTTCTGGCCTCGGGAAGAAATCTGGTCCTTTGATGCCCAGCCGGATTTGAGGATTGTGGAGATTGGGGGGCCTTCGCCTGTTGATCCGCTTCTAACCTCAATGCCGGAAGATTGGCGGAAATATCCGGCCTACAGAATTCTGGCCGGGGAATCCATGCGCTTTAAGGAATTGAAACGGGGAGATCCTCTGCCCGCACCGGACCAGCTCTCCCTGGACCGAACGCTCTGGCTGAGATTCGATGGGTCCGGGTATACGATTCAGGACCGGATCAGTGGACAGAAAAACAACCAATGGCGATTGGAAATCGAGCCGGCCATTGCTCCGGGCAGAGTGGCTGTGGATGGGGCGCCTCAACTGATCACCCGGAAAAAAGATTCGGGCAAGGCAGGGATTGAGCTTCGCAATGGCCAAGTCAATGTTGTGGCCGACAGTGTGCTTCAGGGAAAAATATCCACCCTTCCGGCCACGGGCTGGGACCATGATTTTCAACAGGTCAAAGGCCGTCTTCATCTGCCTCCCGGATGGAAACTGCTGAGTGCCTCCGGCATGGACCAGATCCCCGGAACCTGGCTGAAACGCTGGACCCTTCTGGATATATTCATCGTTCTGATTTTTACCATTGCCCTGGCCAAGCTCTTTTCAAAGCCTCTGGCAGGAATTGCCCTGGTGACCCTGATTCTCATCTATCACGAACCCGGAGCCCCTCGATTTGTGTGGATCGCTTTGCTTGCAGGGTTTGCCCTGATTCGATACCTGCCCCAAGGAAAGTTCAGGAAAGGGGTTCAAGTTTACCAGATTCTTGCGGTTTTATCGCTGATCATCATTGCCATTCCATATTCCATCCAGGCCGTGCGGGTGGGCCTTTTCCCCCAATTGGAAAACCCATGGGCTTCCATGACCGAGCATGCCTCAAAGCAAAAAACCGAGTTGGCCCAACCCCCGGTTCCATCCCCCATGGCGGCGCTGGAGGAGATGTCTGCCATGGATCAGATGGATCCGGAAATGGAATCCCGGATGGATGCCGGGCTGGACAAGGGTTTTTATGACCGGAAACGGCTCTTGTCAAAATCCATTGCGCCCTTACCGTCGCCTTCCTATTTCGGTCCCCGGGTGGCCCAATATGATCCCAAGGCCCTCACCCAGACCGGGCCCGGTCTGCCTGAATGGCTTCCTTTTGAAACCGTGAACTTCAGCTGGGCCGGACCTGTCACACGGGATCAGACCATCTCCTTTACGCTTATCGGCCCTATCATTAATCTGGTTCTGGCCTTTGTCCGGGTGTTTCTCATCATCATCCTGGCTCTGGGCATGTTCGGATTGGGATACAGGCGGGGAAAGGGTTTTACGTTCATGGATCTGAAAGCTCTTAAATTTTTTATCCTTATGGGGATTTTGCTCATTCATCCGGGACTGGTCCGGGCCGTTGACATTCCATCTCCTGAAATCCTGACGGAGTTGCAGGAAAGGCTTCTTGAAAAAAATCCATGCTTTCCTTCGTGTGCGGATATTGAAAGGGTTCAGGTGGTCATCACCCCGGATACACTTTCCATGGATCTTGAAATCAACGCGCAAAGGGATGCGGCCGTTCCGGTTCCGGGGCATGTGAAACACTGGCTGCCCCGGCAGGTCATGGTGGATGGTTTGCCTGCCATGGGGCTCTTCCGGGATGAAGATTCCCTGTGGATTGAGGTTCCGGCTGGAAAGCATGGCGTACGCCTATCCGGCCCGGTTCCCAAGCAGAACACCCTTCAGATTCCGTTTCCCTTAAAACCCCATGGGGTAAGTATTTCAGAAGAAGGATGGATCACTGAAGGGCTTCATTCGGACGGAACCTTCGACGATCAATTGCAGTTCAAGCGGATTGCGGAGAAGAACAGCGCCGAAACGGAGAGGATAGAAACCGGAATCCTTCCGCCGTTTGTCCTGATTGAACGGAATATTCTGTTGGGTCTGGAATGGAAAATGGAAACCACGGTGAAACGCTTAAGTCCTGTCGGATCAGCCATGATTTTGGATGTTCCCCTGATGAAAGGGGAATCGGTGACCACGGAAGGGGTGCGAGTGGCCGACGGCTTGGCCAAAATCACTTTGGGGGCACAAGAGATGCAGGTTTCCTGGGAATCCTTTCTGGAACCAATGGATGAGATTTTCCTGGAACACAGGCAAACCAATACCTGGACGGAAATCTGGAAGGTGGATGTTAGCCCCATCTTCCATTTGGAGTATGAGGGCCTTCCGGTGATTCTGCACAAAACCGGAACCCGGTGGTATCCCACCTGGCATCCCTGGCCGGGAGAGTCGGTTAAGCTGAAAATATCAAGACCTGCCGGCATTGAAGGCCGGACCTTGACCCTTGAAAAAAGCCATCTTGAGTTGCGTCCTGGCCGTAATACCACAGCCGCAAGTCTTTTCCTTTCCATAAACAGCAGTCAGGGCGGCCAGCATGATATTTT
>Ga0180732_1001772_pt1 | contig 12557 bp, 29 predicted proteins | sample KR11_01MetaG_FD_148674 | JGI IMG/M metagenome (GOLD analysis project Ga0180732, IMG submission 148674) | Groundwater microbial communities from the Olkiluoto Island deep subsurface site, Finland - KR11_0.1 MetaG | ecosystem: Environmental > Aquatic > Deep subsurface > Groundwater | place...
ACAGAGTATCCGCACCACCACCGAGTTTTCTCCCTTTATCAGTTAACTTTCTGATATGCCATCTACTTAATGGCACTGCATGAACGTTTTCACAAAAAGAGTATTTATCCTTCATCCCGATAGCCTCCCGTAGAAGTTATTCTATCCAGCTTTCCATCGGCACATCGCCCTTAGAAAATATCTCTATCCTTCTCGCAAGTTTCAGGGAAGGTAACTTTTTCCCAGGCTTTAACTGGCTTATCATTGGCTGAGAAATGCCCAAGAAGTAAGCGATTTGCTTAGGGGTTTGCTCGTTTTGCGTTAACCATTTGAGGAATTTTTTGTTTACCATACAACATCTCTACTACAAAAACCTCCATTTGTCAAGAGAAATTAAATAAATCTTTTTAACCGATGGTTACAAGAAATGATTTGACAAACGCCTTGAGATATGCCTATACTGTAACCATGAAAGAAAAAACCTGTTTATCCTGTCTGAATTGTAAAATGGTGGACACTCATCGCCGCCTATCCTGCTCGAAAGGAATGTGGATAAAAAATGATTGGGACAAGAAATATATTATCCTGACTGCAACAGAGCGGGAATCTTTGAATTTGCGGCATAGGGAAATATTTGATTTGGCGGGGAGATGCAATGATTATGAGGAAATGTAAAAAGGAGGTGAACCAGATTCTATCGAAGGGCCTTTGTGGTTGTAAGCAGTCCTATGAAACAGAAGAAGATGCTACCATTGCACTGTCTACGAAGATGAGGAGTTCATACAAGACAGCGGACTGGCGATGCTTTAAAGTCTATCGGTGTAAAAAGTGCGATGGATGGCATATCACCAAACATCTTTACAACGAAAGGAGATGGGAGAAATGGAACCAAGAAAAGTAATGATTCACATTGAAAGCTTGAATGATGTGCCAGTTAGGATTCTTAGAAAAAAACAGAATCTTTTGCTTACAGTCCGTGGTGTAGGATGTGAAGATTTAGAAGAAGATTTAAATATTGATCAGATCACGGTTCAAGTGGTAAAACCGGAAAAATAGCCGTTAAAAATTCAATATAGAAAGGAGAAGAAAATGGACACGATTAATTTCTCAGATGTAAAAAAACTTATTGCAACAGCACATCAAACATTATGCGTGGTGATTCACGCACTCGAAACAAAGATTCTCGTTGGGGAGATAAATCATCCTGCTGAAGCTCCATCCCCAAAGACCAAACGGAAGAGGCGAACGAAGAAGGAGATGGAAACGGTTATACTCAAAGATCCATTCACCGGAGCACCACTTTCCAAGACTGGCCCCCCCCACATTAAAATGGATTTAGAGAAAGAGTATCAGGCCGGAAGAAGATCAGACCCGATTCTCCGTGATACCGACAAAGGTATTGGTGATCTCCCAGAAGATAAAGACCCTTTCTTTGCCAAAGCCAAAAAGAAGAGTGAGAAAAAGGTTCCAGTGGAGACCCCCTCATCGATAAACAAAAATGGCGGGAGTCTAAATGAGGGGAAGGACTCCTGCCTGAAAGGAGGTAGGGATGGGAATTAATATTGAAATAACTCTTAGCACTATAACTTGTGACTGTGGTGCCCTTTACGCTGTTCCTCATTGGGTCACGCATTCCTATTACGTTTGTCCTTTTTGTAGCCAGAGGAAACAGAGAGAATTAAACAAAGAAATTGATGCTTTATATGAAAAAATATCTCATCATATCCGTGTCAATAATGGCCTTCGGGGGGCATTAAAAAGAAAGAGGAGGTAGGGATGACAAAGCGTGATGCTTTAATAATAGGCATAATCATCGGGCTGATACTTGGTTACACTCTCCGGATGAAGCAGGTTGAGCCGATGATAGACAAAGAAATCTCCCTGCTTTACAGAGAAACAAGGATACTTTGTGTAGAAAATGAGACGCTGAAGGCTAAAATTGCCGCTTTTGAAGTTAATCTGAAAAAGAAGAAGGGGGGAATGAGATGATTCGCCTCATAAGGTTTTATCTCACATTGAGAAACAGTTTCCATCTTTACAGATTACAGTTAAAAAGGAAGAAGTAAAATGCCTATAGGAATTTATAAAAGAACACCGGAAGCAAGAGCGAAGCTAAGTGAACGAATGAAAAAACGAATGGCAGGTGAAAATCACCCGAATTGGCGGGGTGGTATATCAAGGTTGGTTTATACTAAAATAAATAGAGCCACTTGGAGAGAAATATTACATGTATCTGAGCTGGATAAATGTACTAAATGTGGGTATGATAAATGTTTTTTTGCTATTGATTACCATCATACCAATTTGTTAGAAAAAATTTCGACGGCATCGATTATATTTTCTCGTAAGCCCACCGAAGAAAGAGTAGAAAAGTTTAAAACAGATATAAAAAATGGAATAATCTTTCCATTGTGTGCTACTTGTCACAGAGAAGAGCATTTTAGGTTAGACTGGATAGGTAGAAAAAAGAAAATTTAATGGAAGTTCCGCAGTGGGTGGCTGATAAACTTTTGATTCAACGTCTGGGCATTGAGGAGAAGCAACAGGGACGGCGGCCCGAAATGGGATCAACCGGTAAACGGGGGCTACAACCAAAGATGGGTAAGCGGTGGCCCTCGCCGTTTCCTTAACTAAAAAATCAGATGAGAACTGTGCATAATTTAAATAAGAGATTAAAATGTATCTTACAAAAAAGCAGGAAGAGAGTTTTAGTGAAGCAGTATTAACGTTTAATATTTCTCTGGAAAGTGCAATCAAATGGATTAATCAAAATCTGAATCCCGATGATGTTTTCTCAGAACAAGACTTGGAAAAATGGGCAGAAGCGGATGGCTATGAAAAACCTGAATAAACCAATAAGCCATAAAATAAAAGGAGGAAGAAAATGGATGAAGGAAAAGAAGTGGTAAAGAAGGAAGAAACATTACCCGAAACATCAGAACCCGCAGAAAAGGTTAGGCCCCCCACCCCTACCGTTCAATCTCGCATGGAGGAACTTATCCCCTATGCAGGAACTATTGAGATTACAGAGGAACAGAAGAAGATACTTTTTGCTCCTGTAGACCCTGAATCGGTAGAGATACGTCCTGATGGCCTCGTATATCTTCCTTGGATGAACTACGTTAAAAGGCTACGTGATGCCTTTGGTATCGGATGGGCTATAATCCCAAGAGAAATGCCCAAGCTCCAAGGCAACCATATGTATTGGCCTTTTTACCTGATGATACAGGGCAAGTTGGCGGGGTTCGCCATAGGGGAGCAGGAGTATCAACCCAATAACAGGAACATGAGTTATTCAGACGCTTCAGAAGGTGCCAAGAGCATCGCCTTAATGCGTCTCTGCAAAGGAATAGGTATATCCCTTGAACTCTGGGAACCATCGTTTATCAGAGCATGGAAGGCTAAATATGCGGAAGAGTATGAAGATCAAGGAAAGAAGAAGTGGAGAAGGGCGGATAGGAAGACTGAAGAGGCTCAAGTGGTGGGGGGGGTTCCAAAAGATGAATTTGCAGAGATTGTAAACTACAAAGATTTCCTAAAGAATAAATTTGCAGAGGAGAAGAAATAATGCTGAGATTACATCTTGATACAATAGAATATGAATGGGATGATGAAGTAGAGTGGACTAATGATCAAGGACAAACTTTTAGTTTTGCAAGCATGAAAAAAGTAACAATATACAAAGGAAACAAGAAATATCAAAATCTTACTGTTAAACCTGAACATATTGACAAGTTTAAAGGTTTTCTTAAAGATATTATTAGCGGAAAACAGAGTAAACAATCACCGAAGGATGAGGAAGATACACCCTTTTGAAAGGAGGATAAATGAAATCAAATGCTCATCAAAGATATAAATTATTGGATGGGACTATGGTTCCTGGAACCACAACCATAACTGGATTATTAAACAAGCCTGCTTTGATTATATGGGCGAACCGTTTAGGACTTCAAGGTATTGATTCGAGCAAATTTCGGGACGATAAAGCTGATATCGGAACTCTTGCCCATGAGATGATCCTTGCTCATCTCTCCAAACGTAAACCAGAGACAGAGGATTACAGTAAGAACCAGATTGATGCCGCCGAAAACTCATTCTTATCCTATCTGGAATGGGAGAAACAGCATATTATCGAACCGAAACTGACAGAGTTTAAGGCAGTATCAGAGCTTTATAAATATGGTGGAGCCTTTGATTTCTATGGCTCTATCGATGGGACTCTTGAGGTTGTGGACTTTAAGACGGGGAGTGGAATTTATGATGAGATGTGGTTACAAATTAGTGCCTATGGCAAGTTAATTCCAGAACCTATTCAGAGATATCGTATCCTGAACATTCCTCGAACAGAGGATGAATCCTTTAAAGAAGAGGTTAAAACAGACCTGTCCCTTCATTTTGAGGCATTCTTAAAACTTTTAGATTTTTACTACATTAATAAGCAGATTAAAAAGGGGTGAAGTGAGTGACGGCCAGTGGTGGTGAAAGACGCACTCTCTAAGCGTTGAGTAACATGGATGCCACATGTACGGCAAGATCCTGCCACAGCGAGCCCTGATCTTAGTGGTGCTACTTGTTATAGAGCAGGCCCACTGGCCTTAAATTAGGAGGGGGAGATGGATAAATACATAAGAGAGAAATTCTCTATAAAGGTTGACATAAAGAATACTGAAATTGCCTTTGAAAAGGGAATGATTGAGGCATGGAGACATATAAGGAGTGTGTGCAATAGTTGTATTAAGGCACATAAAGAGGAATTGAAGAGGATAAGGAGGGGAAGATGAATTTTACGAGTCAGTATTATCAAATTTCTCCTTGGTTTTGGGAGAATTCAAACAAAAGGGAGGGGAAGATGGTAAGGGAAACAGAGTGGGAAGAGGAATTTGAGGAGTTATGGAAAAAGGAAAATGGTTATCGTTTTGCCTCCGATGAATTGTTATGTGGGGGGGTTTTATGAAAGCAACGATTTTATTTGATCCTCAAGATCCATTTTATAGCGTTATTTTTACTGATAAATATCTACATTTTGTAAAGGATATTCCTAAAAAAACAATAGAAATCGATAAATCTGAAAAAGAATGGATAAAAAAAACTGTTTCAGAAATGGATAAGTTACAAGAATGGTTGGAAAAGAAATTTTCCACATAACATCCCGTATGACCTGTGCGGGCAGGAGGTATTATGAAAAAGCAGAAGGTTATCACGCATCAGGTCGATGCGGTTGTTAGATGGTTCTGGTCTGTATATTGTTCTACTTTTGACCATAAATGGATTTCCTGTGGTGGTCGTACTTGCCCCAAAGGCAGAGAGGTTCATAGGGGTGAATGTACCCAAATAGTTTTTCGTTGCCCACGTTGTGGGGATTGGGATTATGGAGATAAGAACGGTCCGGCTTGGCAACAATGCACTTTTCATTGTTCCAGATAACGTAAAGCTCAGCGGCGCTTTGGGCGTCCGCTGGAGTGACTTGTTATACATTTTATTGGAGGTTTCTGAAATGGCCGTCAAAGAAGATAAATTCATCGTATTCCCCAAAAAGGACTTGGCAGGCATATCGGCTACTCAGGTGGCGACGCTGAACGAAATCGATCAATTAGTGCAAATGAATCGGATAAAACGGGGTGCATCTCAGTTTCCGAAATTTATTACCTGCAATCAGGATGAACCATACGCTGATAAGGTGTGGCAAATTATCCTGGATGGTGAATCGGCGAAAGAACATTCTGTATAACAGTGCAATAAGCGGAAAAAGCAAGAGCCTCCCTGCCCGTAACAAAGAGGCCCTTGCGCCATTTGGTTTAAAATATTTAGTTCCTTTCCTCGCACTCTTGCCATTTGTATTTGTAATATTCAATGGCTTGAAATACCTTTTCTACTCCCTCGTTAGAGATAAACCACCCGTCAAGAGGGGCAGTATAGGTCATGCCACTCTTCATCTTGCCAGCCTTTACGGTCTGATCCACTATCTCGATAGTGTGGGCACATCCTAAAAGGATTATGCTAATTAGGAAGATCGTTGATATATTTCTCCATCGCCTTTTCATCTGAGCCATGAGCCAACCCCTTCGCCCTATGGAGGGCATCCTGTTTTTCTTTTTCCAACTTTTCAGCCCTCCGCCGAGACGTAAAAACATTGTCGTTAAGAAATTTTAAACCCTCACCTACGACTGTGAAAATTGAAGTCCATCCCATGTTACCAGACCACCTCGCCTTTCGTGATCAAACGAATCAGGATTCCCAGCACCTGTGTTGCAATGCCAACGTAGAGTACCCACTGTGTCTCACCGATTATGCCACCACCGATTAGGAGCATACCGATAAGTCCTAATGCCTGCACCCAGATCGTCTTTGAAGCCCAAAAATGCTTTTCCATTTCTACCACCTCCTTTTATTCTTCTATCTTCTTACCTTAAACCAAGCAATCAGCAGATTAATCAGTGCAAACAAGGTCAGGTTTGCCCCTACATTCGGCCTGTCCTTCTGCAACTGCTTCAACCCGGATATCATTTCTTGGGTGGTCATCTTATTACACCTTAAAACAATGAAATCTCTTACAGCCATCTCCTGGGTCTTTTCTTTTGTGGAGTAATTTGCACCAACCCCTGTTAACATAAGCAATATATTTCCCAATGTGCTTACCGTTAAAGTTATAAAATTTGCAGAAATCACAAATCTCAGCATATTTATCGGGACATTCACTACATTTTATCATAATTACCCTTTCAACTCATCTATCATTTCTTGGCTGGTCATTGTTTCACTTTGGAAATAAGTTGTGTTGCTCCCCCAACTCTTTGACACGTTGGTTAAGGTCTTGATTGGCAAACGACAATTCATTAACGCTAATTATTTCTTTTTGTAATTTCTCCCCCAACTCCTTGATGTGGGTGAGGAGACTTCGGATTTCTTTAGAAAGGTCTCCGTAAAGATTGCTTGCAAGAAAGTCTTTCCACTTTATTTTAAATTCCTCAATGTTTATCTCCTTATCCATCTTTCCCTCCTTGAAAATCACTACGTTCCCAATGCCCACATTTAGGACAGGTATGTCTTTTACTGTATAATACGCCAGTTTCCTGTTTAATTGGCTCACCTATATGCCAGCAAAATTCATCCGATTCAATCATCTCTATTTTGCAGAAATGACACTTCAATCTCCCTCCTTTCATTTATTTGACAGAATATTTCCCTGTATCCCAGTGATGAAGTTTTTGATAATGTATCCAGCAGCCCCAGCAACAGCTCCCTTGATTAGACCCTGCCATGAGAAGGCATAATTGGCAATCGTCGCCCAATCATAAAGGATTCCAAGAGGTGCAGCCAGAATAGCCACCACAAATGCCCTTTCCCAATCCGACATTTTAATTGACCAAAGTTTCGTGAACATTTTCTACCACCTCCTTTTAATGGGGTTTCCTATTTCTCCTTAAACTCCGAATGGTCGAATACTAATCGTTACCGATTCTTTCTCATTCCAAGCCCTCGATATTGCGGCAAACAATGCATCAAAGGCCACCCTACTGTGTCCCACAAAGTCTGGACTCCTGTTAAACCCTACTAAAATACACCCTTCAGTATCCTCCGAAGTATTGCCTGCATGAATCCGCACACCTTCAAAATTAGGAACATCCAGAAGTAGCGGCATAGGTCTCTTAAACCTTTGGGACCAGTTAATGATGATCTCATACTGACCAGGCGGTATTGCAGTCTTGCCAGCAATCTTAACCCCAGGAGGGCGAACCGTATCTTCAAGCGTGAAGCAAAACCTGTCTTCATCATCATCGACCCAAAGTTCCCCGATGGTTGATTTCTCGGTGAATTGAATTCGGTTGACTTTTAATCTCATCCCTTACCTCTCGCTCTCCATTTTCAGTGAGATCCCCCATTCTTCTTTTTATTCCATAATCCTTTTATAAAAAGTCCAAATAAATAAACAACTACAGAAGCAGCCCCCCCGTATATGCCACCACTTTCGGCAGCCCTTATCTTTACCCCTGTTATATCATCGGAAATCCTATCAATCTTCTGATTGATCTCTTTTATATCGGCTTTAATCTCGAAAAATTTATCGTTGACGTGCCTTAATTCCCTATCCATAACATCAATGGTTGCAAGTGCATTACGATATTCTTCCCATTGGGCCTTTCTTTCTTTTTCCTGTTGGGCAAAGACTGTGAAGTCGGAATCATAAATGCTTCCAATCATCCCAACCAAAAGACCAACAATCAATGTTGATAAAATAAGATGTCTATTAGCCATTTATACCCCCCTTCAATATCCCATGCCATTAATTATCTCTTTATTGAATAAATTATAGGAAATAAGTTAATAATACATGAATCTGATCATTTACTGCCCATGTCATTGGGACTGCATTTGTTACTTGCCCAGCGGTGGCATCATCATACAATGTCATTGAGGTTCCTCCTGGAGCAACTTTCGCAGTTCCAGTTCTATTCCCCGTTCCATTATCATCTGCCCACCAACTACCAACTCCAGGATAAGTTGCGTTTGCCTGATAAGGCAATGCAAGAGTTTGTGGTGCCGCTCCATGAGATGTTGTAGTACCCCATATAAGTTTAATAGACACATCAACACGATTCCCAATCCTGGTATAAATTCCCACCAATGTTCCATTTCCTATCGTACCACTCCATGTTGGAGTATAGGTAAGTTCTCGACCCGTAACCCCTGTATATCCAATGATCGCACTGGCATGATATGTAACCAGACCACTTGGAGTATTTCCACCCTGGTAATTGGGAGAATAGTCAAGGACACCTTTTGATGTGGCACTAACATAATCATGGAGAGTCGGGGTTAGACCTGGAATAACGTATTTAATATTAATGAAATTGGTAGTGCCAACTCCAGTCGTTTGAGATATGAGCGGAGTTGGCCAGCCAGCAAGGGCAGTTGGAGCAACTACCGCTCCGTCAATATTCCATGTCGAAGCAGAATCATTTTGGAGGTATGCTGCTGCAACTGTGTCCCACTCAAGACAACCACCAAACCAATTGACGGCAGTAAGTGGCGCAGAATTTCCAGGTTTATTCAGACCAAGTAAATAATCTGCTGAACACCCATAAAAATTAAAATCTGGGATATAGGCTGTATTAATATCAAATAAGTAACTCGCTCCTGTACCAAAATAGCAGGAATGAAAGTTTATATTTTCTCCAGTATTTGTTATAGGATCAGCTACTATAATTCTTGGGCCATTGTTGCCCCAGTCAAAACAACTGTAAAAATCCAATAAGAAGGCATTATACCTAAATTCATATACTCCACCATGAAAACCCCGTGTCTCGACACCACGTAAGGCCGTAGCTATATTACAATAATAAGAATTGGTCAATCCACCAAACGTCCATGCTATTGCTGTATTGGCTGCATTGGTATTGATAAGATAGAATTGTCCGTCAAAGATTGTATTTCGTGGTGCATTTATTCCATATAAGGCTGGACGACCATATTGATCCGAAATCTGAATCGTGCGACCCGAAGCATTGGCTGTGCGAAGATAAACTTTACCAACAGCTCTTGCACCTACATGAGGCGACCATGTGAGAGTTGTGAATTGATAAGTCCCAGCGGGGAAAACTACACACTTATAACCAGCAACTACAGCAGCAGCATGGGCTGCTTGAATGGCTGCTGTATCATCCGTTACTCCATCACCAATTGCTCCATAAGCACGAACATCTAACCAGGGGCCTTTGACTATAATATCTCCTGGTCTTATTGCACCAGTATAAGTCCATATATCGGGTATTTGGTAGAGATTAATCGTTCCCCCCACAGAGTTTAATCTGCTAAACTGTTCTGGATCATTTGTATTATACTGAATGGATAAATCTTCTTTACCTATGAGTTGTTTTGTTAGTTTTCCCATTATATTGTCTCCAAGTTTCGTAGAATTGCTAAGATTGAATTGATTTTGGTTTTAAGAACCTCATGTGTTAAAGTTCCTAATGCTATTGTTTCCGTTATGTCCCCTGGGTCTGTCTGTGATGTTTCTATCTTTGCTACATTGATTTTACCCAACCCCGTCCAAATATCGGGGAATTTAGATAATTCAAGAGTGCTACCCGTAGAAGCTATCCTTTCAAATGTCTCCGTAGCATTGCTATTATATTGTATTTCGAGGTCTTGTTTACCAATAAGACCTTTTGTCAAACTGCCCATTTATTCCTCCATCGTAGAACCTAATTGATAAATCCCCTGTCTAATTGGGGCGGTAGTTGGGGTAATCGCTTTTGTCCCATACTTTTCGGCTTTGCCTAACAACATCATGGTTTCCGCTACAATCCTTGGACTTGCTACTGCAATTAATGGAAGAAGTCCTGGATGTCCAAAGATTGATCCGATCACTGCTACTCCCGCAATTTCCGTTCCTCTAAATCCTTTTGGCCATACTCCCCTCATCATTCTTCCAGAAACCATTCCAGAAATATCTTTTCCCGAAGTATCTTCCACTTTAGCAATAAGATTTCTCCTGAAGTTATCATCTTCTTTCATCGCAGAATTTAATTTCCTTAATGCTGTATCAACAGAACTCTTCTTACCAAGAGACAACCCCCTTTCTATTTCTTTTATTAAATTGCTTGTCTTTTCGTAATCTCCAACCATTTTTTCGTAACCTGGAACTCTTTGTATAAGTTGTTTTCTTACGTCATTGGCAACCCTTTCAACAACAACTCTTCCTTCACTTGATTCTTTATACATATCATAAAGTTGGCGTTTCAATATATCGAATCCCTCTGGGGTTGTAAAATATGATTGATCCTTTAATGCGTCTTGAAGGGTATCCATCACTTTTGTAAAATCGTTTTGTGCAAGTTGATTGTTTTTTATGGATGATCTTGCAAAATCGAGTTCGTATTTCCCTCCTTTACCCTGAACAACTTCAACATTATATCCCTTCATTGTTTTGTAGAACTCTTTAACGGAAGGGACTATATCCATCTGTGGAGCATTGGGAAGATTTTTAATATCGGTTAATCTCTGTTTATAAGTATTAGCCATTTCCTGTCTAACGGCATATACTCCCCCCTTTGCACTTTCGGCAATTTCTTCTGCGGCAATCTTCCCTCTCAATGATTGCCTAAATGCCGCACCACCTTCCATCGCCTTTTCAACTGACCGTGTGCCTATCGTTGTAGTAATACCAAGTGGGCCAGCACCAGCTTTTTTTAGAAGTCCACCAGTAGCTTCCAAAACCTTACCTGTGGCAGAAAGGGGATCAAGCCATTGCCCTGTCTTGCCTGCTATATTAGCAACTTGTCCCATTTGTCCCGTTTTGGGTAACAATGCACCACCACCCATTAGGAGAGAGGCTAAGTCCGAAAGGGGTTCTATTGGTCTTTCTGCTATTGTTCTCTTTATATTCTCCCATCCACCATAACTTTCGGTTTTCTGTTGTGCCAATGCTTCTCCCGTTTTAAATGCTGTTTCAAGGGGATATTTCCCTTTTAATAGAAATTCCTGTGGCCAGTATGCAGGATTAACAGATTGTGCTAATTCTCCAAGGCTTTGATAGGTAGATGGATTTACAAGAGTTTTAGCATAATCCAATAAACCACCAGGAATGTTACTTAATGCTTCTCCAGGAATTTGACCGAGAGAATATGTTTTGGGTTGTGTAGAAATTGAAATTGGTAGAGTTGGTTGAGTAGGGATAATATTAGGAATATCATCCCATCCATCTTTAGGTTTAGCATTTGGTATATCATCCCATCCAGCCATTATTTCCCTCCAAGAAGTTCCATTGCTTTCTTAATGCTTTGTTCATTAACTACTTTTCCCCTTTTATTTAATTCTGAAATTGCACGATCCCTTAAGCCTCCAGTCTCATCCGATGTTATTGATGGTATATTTGCAGGTGTCATTTTTTGCCTTTCTTTCATTCTTTTTTCTGCATTAGCTATAATCTTACCAATGAATTCCCATTTTTTATCAGCCTCTTCTTTATTGTCTGATGTTAATGGATTAGGCCCAATGCGGGGTAAGGCTTTTGCAATTCTTTCAATATCCTGTTGGGTCAAAACCCCTCTTTCGGCAGCAAGTGACCTGGATAAATTTCCCAAAAATGATTCTCTTGCACTAATGTAAAGCTTGGCATCTGGATTCGATCCTACTAACGCCTCTCCATATATTTTCGCAACATCAAATCTTCCACCTGCCCCCAATGAATTCCATTGATCTTTTAATCCTTTAATTAAGTCATAGGCTTGTCCAACTGCTGTATAATCTTTTTTAAAATCTTCTGATAATACTTTTGAACCTATGCCTCCTTCGGGGCTGGGGATTTCTTTCACTATGGGTTTACCCCTTGATGGAAGTATCTGAGCATCTCCAGTTAAAGGATTAGTTCCAATAAAAATATTTGATGTATAAGCTTCTCCCTTACCCTTTCTCCACTTCATCATTGCATTTTGATAATCTTGAGTTCCTCTTTGGGAAGCAGGAGTTCCGGTTTCCATCTCAAAGGTTCTAATATCGGATGGTTCAGTGGGTTCTTTGGCCTTCGCCCCATAAAAATCCAATAACGTTCCCGTGAATCCCTGAGATTTAGCAAGATT
>Ga0180732_1001773_pt1 | contig 12556 bp, 10 predicted proteins | sample KR11_01MetaG_FD_148674 | JGI IMG/M metagenome (GOLD analysis project Ga0180732, IMG submission 148674) | Groundwater microbial communities from the Olkiluoto Island deep subsurface site, Finland - KR11_0.1 MetaG | ecosystem: Environmental > Aquatic > Deep subsurface > Groundwater | place...
TTTCTGCAAAAGAACCATAAAACCAGGTTTAGGGCAAATTCAAATCGATCCCTTTTAATTTTGTCAATATGTCATATAGTTTCAAACACTTAATTGATACTCTGAAAGTTTAAACCGGACAGTAGTGACAACGCCTAATAGTAAAAACGCAAATCATGTTATAGACAGTGCGCTTGAGAGCAAAAACATTTATAGAATAGGAATTGCTACCCATTCTTATGTTGATACATGGGCTCATCAAAATTTTATTGGTTATTATAATGAATTTAATTCCATGTCAGGGGTTCTTGAGCAAATAGCTCCGAATATCGGACATGCTGATGCAGGACACAATCCTGACTGGCCTGCACTTGTATGGAAGGATAAACGGCTTCTCGATAATAATGCAAGAATAGACAACAAAGAACGGTTTATGGAATCAGCAGGAAATATTTTTACAAAATATCGTCTTTATGTTGATAAAAAATGTTCTGTCAAAGCATTAAAGGCAGATCGAATGCAGTTGATCAAAGGACTTCGATCTGCAATTGGAGAAGTTGATCAGTCGAACTCAAATAAAATGGTACGTATTGAGCGATATATGGAACTCAGTCAAAATATGCTTGGATATGAAACACCCGAATATGATGAATATGCATGGTTTGAAAAAGCAGTAAATGAAAAAGTTAGAGGATTAAGAGATAAGTCGGATTCATTTCTGGCCAGGTGGGACCCTTTAACTGATATTTACACATGGAGAGAACCAGGAAAATATAAAGAAACCAACTGGTATAAATTCCAGGAAGCTGTAAAATCTAATCAAGATACAACTTGGGATCTTCTAGATAATAAGGTTTTTTCAAAATTAGATTTAAAAGATTTATAAATTAACGCTGACACACCTCAAAAAAATTGTGATTTGAACCGCAATAGCGAGCGCATTCCCCGTAGCTTGCTGCGGGGTTAGCGAGCGAATCTAAAAATGGCTAAGTTCCTTACGGTCGAAGATTCCCTGTAGCTTGCTACAGGGTTCTTCAATCCGAATCCAAAGTGCAGATACAGACGTCCCCCCGTCCCCTTTTCCCCGCCTTGATTTATAAAAACGTACACTTTATGCTTGGCAGAAGGATTAACCCGCATTTCTCATGAACAACTCATAAAATAATGCGTAACATAATTGTATTATTGAAAGTTATTACTATTTTTGCTTTACAGGCTGTTTAACAATCGATCACCAGCTTATATGGAGATTTAATAATGTCAGATGGTGTGAGAATCCCAATGAATGAGCCCTCATTCATTACGACCAGAAATGAATTGTCTATGAGGCGCTTCTCAACAGAGTCAATTCCAGCATAAGCATCTGCAGTTTTTGAACATGACGCTTTATTTTCATAATACCTGATCAAGTTATAAACTCGTAAAAAGCAAATTTTGTTCGCTTTGTGAGTATTTTGAGCAACAAAGGATAAATTCTTGTAAACAAGCTGTCTCTATGATATTTTACAACTACAGGAGACGGCTTTATGAGAAAAATATCACAGATTTGGTTTAATATCCAGTGAAACAGGTAATCATCTTATTTATTATTGTTTTTTTTTCTGCATGTTCTTTTTTTACGGAAAGAATTGTTGAGGAGCCTCCTGAATTATTAGACACGGCCGCTATAACTGAAGTTAATAATCTTCTTTCAAATATCAGACTTAAAAACAGAGACCTTAAAACATTTAAAGGTATCGGTAAAATAACATTTTTGGAAGAAGATAAAAAAAGCATTACTTCAAGCATTGCATGGGTTGGGTCCGGCCATGACATGATACGAATAGCCATTTTGAACATTTCAGGCCAACCTTTATTAAGCCTCGCAAATGACGGGCAATGGTTTTATTTTTTATCCCATACTGATAATGGCTTTTACAAGAAACGCTCTTCATATTCCAACCTGAAAAAAGTAATTCAACTACCTATAAAACCTGTTGAAATGGTATCATTCCTCGCCGGTCGTATTCCTCTTTGTGAATATAATACCGCTGATATTATAAGTAATAAAGAGGAGGGATATGTAATTGTTTTAAAAAAAAAGGGAAATGTGATTCAAAAAATTTATCTTAATGAAGATAAAAAAAATGTCCAAAAAGTTGAGATGTTTGAGGCAAAGGGAAACTTGTTGTATTCTATAGAAATTGATGGGTCGCAAAAGATAAATGAATATCGCGTTCCTATGCGGATAATTGCGGCAAATGATAATGGGAATAAATTTAAAATCGATATTCACAAATACTGGGTAGATGTTTCCGTTGATCCATCAATGTTTGTTCTTACACCGCAATTGGAAGATTGAAGATTGAAGATTGAAGATTTATGGAATCGCTCCTGCCCGCCATCGGCTTCGCCTTCAGGCGAGGCGGGCGGGTCGCTCTACCATTTTAAATGAATTATTCTGGAGCTTACTTCGGGGAATTTAACCCAATAACTCATGTCTGTCTGCGTGCGAACACGCACAGGCAGAAAAATCTGTGTAACCTGCCCGCTTGTGCCCCTGGCCGCCTCGCCCTGCCGCTTACCCGCTGGTGGCCTACGATGACATAGAGGCTCGGCAGGCGGGCTGGCTCGCAGTGGCAGGCGGGTCTGTGGATTAAAATTGACAGGATTCCTTCAATATTCAATATTCAATCGACAATATTCAATTGACCAGTACACAGTACCCAATACCCAGCAACGAGTAATATGACGAATTCAAAAAAAGTCATTGCCATAGAGGCACGCCTTAGAGATTGCAGGAATGTAATTACTTTGGGAGTTCGACCAAATTTTTCAGATTACAGTCTTCAAGAGGCGGAGTTAATTAGAAACGCAAAAAAAATATATTATCCGACAACTTTCTATGCGGATCTGTTTGATGCAATGGGCAAAAGTATTTTCCCAAGTTATCACACATACAAGTGTGTTCAGGATAAGATTAAACAGACAGCGTTGTTTGATCTGCTGAAGATATCTCATCCCAGAACGCGGGTATTTTACGGAAAGCTTCAGAAGCCTACGATTACAAAATATTTTAAATTTCCTTTTATTGGTAAAGTGCCAAGAGGATCCGCCATGGGAAGAGGGGTTTACCTTATAAAAAATGAAGATGACCTTTTTGCCTACTTAAATATTGTTACTCCTGCCTACATTCAGGAATACATACCATCAGACCGCGATATAAGGGTGGTTGTTATTGGGAATAGAATAGTTCATGCTTACTGGCGGATAGCTCCTCCAGGCGACTTCAGAAGCAATATCTCAGTTGGAGGAACTGTTAGTTTAGACCCTGTTCCAGAGGAGGCCCTTGATCTTGCACTGCATACCGCTCAGAGCTGCAAATGGAATGATGTAGGCATTGATATCTGCATGTATAAAGACAAATATTATGTTCTTGAAGCAAATATGAAATATGGGAAGGAAGGCTTCCGAAGGGCGGGAATAGATTATATTAAACTCATGGAAGATATGATTGAAAATGAGGAGCTGTAATAAAAATGCCCCTGGATAATATAAGATTGGCTTTAACTCAGCGGGAAGCTGAGTCATTATCTCCTTTAGCTACTTTAAGTATCAAAGGTTTACGTCGTTCACATGAAGAAAAGCTTAAACATGGATATCGTCAGGCCTTTTCCCTGGATGTCGATAGAATTCTTCATTCTCTTGTATATACAAGGTATATTGATAAAACTCAGGTATTTTATCTTATTGAGAACGACCACATAACTCACAGAGTGCTGCATGTTCAACTGGTATCTAAGATAGCCAGAACAATAGGTCGTTTTCTTGGATTAAATGAGGATCTTATTGAGGCGATATCTCTTGGACATGATATTGGGCATACTCCTTTCGGGCATGATGGAGAAAGGTTTTTGTCTGAGATATGCAAATCTTATGGCATTGGATATTTTTTACACAGCGTTCAGGGCGTGCAGTTTTTAGACAGGGTAGAACGAAAAGGAAAGGGATGGAATCTATGTCTTCAGACTCTGGATGGAATACTTTGTCACGATGGAGAGATACATAATGAAATGCTTAAGCCGGAGCGAAATAAAACCTTTATAAAACTGGATGAAGAGATTGCAGCAAAAAAAACTGCGCCGGATATGCAACTGATTCCCATGACACTTGAGGGCTGTGTTGTACGCATGGCAGATACTATCAGCTACATTGGAAGAGATTTGGAAGACGCCATAAGATTGAAAGTAATTAAACGTTCCGATATCCCGGACGATATCGTAAAAATCCTGGGGAATACGAACGGAACAATTGTATATAATCTCGTTACGGATATTATAGAAAACAGTTTTCAAAAATCATATGTGGCATTTAGTCCTGAAATATCTGATGCATTAAAAAAATTAAAAGATTTTAACCTCGAATATATCTATATGAACTCAAAAATTAAAACCAACCTGGACAGAATAAAAAAACTTTTTGAAATGCTTTTTGAAAGATATCTCAATGATGTTAAAAATGAGAATCATTCTTCAGTGATTTTCACAAGATTTTTAGAAGATATGTCGGATTATATTGAAAATCACAGCAAAGAAGAAATTGTAAGGGACTTTATTGCCGGTATGACGGATAAGTATTTCTTGAGACAGTGCCCAATTGAAATGAGACCGAAAATTCAAATAAAATAACAACTGAAAAAATGAACATCGAACATCGAACGTCCAACATCGAATTTTGAATAAGGTATTTTGCTAATTTATAAACTGGCAGAGCGAAGCGACATCATTATTCGACGTTCGACGTTCAATGTTCGATGTTGGACGTTCATCTTTCAAAACAACCCGTGAACCAGTGAACCTTATATGCATAAAAAGCGCACCTACCGCAATCTAATAAAAAAAAACAACCTGGTTTCTTTTAATGTGGTTGTTAAAGAAACAGATTTGTTCATACATGCCGATAAAATCCTTGTGGATAAAACAACGGAATTGGTTTTGAAATATAGAGGATATGTTGAGAGCTATATTAGCAGGTATCCTGAATTTGAAAAAACACTTAAACCGTGGCAAATTAACGGTCCTGCACCGAGCATAGTCAGAGATATGGTAAATGCCGGCATTAAGGCCGGTGTCGGGCCAATGGCTGCGGTTGCCGGCGCAATCGCAGAATATGTTGGACTTGATCTTTTATCATTTTCTGATGAAGTTGTTGTAGAAAATGGAGGCGATATTTTTTTAAAGACCAATGAACCGCTTAAAGTCGGTATTTTTGCAGGCAAATCTCCATTGAGCTTACGTATTGGATTTCTAATAGATTCAATGAAAAAACCTGCTGCTGTGTGTACATCGTCAGGTACTGTTGGACATTCATTAAGCCTTGGCAATGCTGATGCTGTATGTGTATTATCAGAATCATGCTCTCTTGCTGATGCAGCAGCAACTTCAATAGGCAATCATATTAAATCAAAATCTGATATCCCAAAAGCCATTGATATCGGAAAGAATATTAATGGTATTAATGGTATTGCAATTATTATGGGTGACGAAATAGGCTTGTGGGGAAATCTGGAACTGATACCTGTAAATAGTCGAGTAGTCGAGTAGTCGAGTAGTCGAGTAGTCGAGTAGTCGAGTAGTCGAGTAGTCGAGTAGTGACAAACTCGTAAAAAGTCGAAAAATACCATTTCCCGTCATTCCGGCGAAAGCCGGGCACGTAGTGAAGCTTTAGCGCTATCCAGTATTTTCAATACGTTCTGGATGCCGGATCAAGTCCGGCATGACGATTTCGAGACTTTTTACGATTCCATCAGTAGTTAACCACTCGACCATTTTCCTACTCGACCACTCGACCAATACACTACTCGACCAATACCAAAGAAAAAAAGGTTGAGTTTCATAAAGGAAAAGGGTAAAAAAAACAGTAGTCAGTGGTCAGTGGTTAGTGGTTAGTGGTTATTACTCCGGCAAATAAATATTCTAACGCCGTCATTCCGGCGAAAGCCGGGCACGTAGTGAAGCTTTAGCGCTATCCAGTAAAATACAATACGCTGGATGCCGGATCGGGCCTGCCCCGTACCGGATACGGGGTCCGGCATGACAAAGTCCGGGTATTATTTTGCCGGGTTATTAGCTCACCACAGCTTTTTTTACTGATCACTAATCACTGACCACTGATCCCTGTATAAGGCTTGACATAACGGGAGAAACAATATGAGAAAGTTTAAAATTGGTTTCTGGGCGATTATTTTTGGATTAGTCGGGATAGTTATTTTTCAGAATCAGGATTTTTTTATGGCAAAACAAAGTTTGGGCATAGATCTTATCTTTACAAAGTATGAGACACCTGAATTGCATAGAGCAATCCTTTTTGCCGGCATTTTTTTGACAGGATTTGTTATCTCATATATATTTACACTGATCGACAGGCTCAAATTCAGAAAAGTTGTAAAAAGCCTTGGAGCTGAAATAGATTCACAAAATGAAAATATAACATTACTTGTCAATGAATTAGAATCGTTGAAAGGCGGCAACAAAGCAGAGAGCGTAGAGCTAAGAGCAGAGAGCGTAGAGCAGAGAGCACAGAGCTAAGAGCAGAGAGCGTAGAGCTAAGAGCAGAGAGCGTAGAGCAGAGAGCGTAGAGCTAAGAGCAGAGAGCGTAGAGCTAAGAGCAGAGAGCGTAGAGCTAAGAGCAGAGAGCGCAGAGCGTTTCCAGTTTCAAGTATCAAGTTTCTGATGTATATCATCTTAATTTATGAATCTTTCTAAAGTAACTCCCATGATTAAGCAGTACTTATCCATCAAGGAAAAGTATGCTGATTCAATACTTTTTTATCGAATGGGAGATTTTTATGAAATGTTTTTTGAGGATGCAAAGATCGCATCCAGAATACTTGAAATAACTCTGACCTCAAGAAACAAAAAAGACGAGTATCCAATTCCCATGTGCGGTATTCCTTTCCGTGCTGCACAAAGCTATATTGCACGTCTGATAGGCAATGGCTGCAAGGTGGCGATATGTGAACAGGTTGAAGATCCAGCAGCATCAAAGGGGCTGGTAAAAAGAGATGTAGTCAGAGTTATCACCCCGGGGATGATTTTAGATGAGGAATTATTAGACGAAAAATCAAATAATTATATTCTCGCCATAGCCTGCGATAATGCAATCGGCCTTTCATATTTAGATATATCAACCGGAACTTTCAGGGTGTATGAATCTAAAGACTTTCTTTCAGTTATAGATGAAGCCCTCCGCATATGCCCAAGCGAAATTCTACTCTCCAACTCAATAAAAAACGATCCTTTTTTTTTGCAGATCAAGAATGCTTTATCAGAAAAATCTATAACCTTTTTAGATGACAGAGTTTTTGAGTATAGAAGAGGAAGAGAACGGCTTATAAAACAATTTAAAACAGCTTCACTTGAAGGTTTTGGATGTGAAAATCTAAAGGCAGGTGTCAGTGCTGCCGGGGCACTTATATTCTATGTAATAGATAATCAGAAGCAGCAGCTCGATCATATTACCGGAATAGAAACATATAAACCAAGTAATTATCTTATAGTTGATGACGTCAGTTGCAGGAATCTTGAGCTTATAAAAAATATTCGCACTGGTTTAAAACCCGGCAGTCTTATCAATATAATCGACAGGACAATAACTTCCATGGGAGGCAGGCTGCTTAAGACATGGATAAGATACCCCCTTATTGATATACATAAGATAGAATTAAGACATGATGCTGTTGAAGAAGCAAAAGACAATATACAAGTACGCAAAAGACTGAGAGAGAGTTTAAAATCAGTTTATGACCTTGAACGTCTGGGCAGTAAGATATCCATGGGGCATTCAACTGCGCGTGATCTTATTGCTTTAAAGCAGTCAATTCAAAGTCTGCCGGATATCTGTTCGGCCCTTTCGCTTCTTCAATCAGAACTTTTTAAATTAACCTTAAACCTTGAACAGCTTTATGAGCTGGCAAATCTCATAGACAGTTCAATCCGGGAAGATGCGCCGCTTACGATCAATGAAGGCGGAATTATTAAGAGAGGTTATAATAAGGAATTAGACGCTCTTATAAATCTCAGCCAGGAAGGCAAGGGCTGGCTTGCACAGTTAGAAGCCAGGGAAAGGAATGCAGCAGGAATAAACTCACTCAAAGTGAGATATAATAAAATATTCGGATATTATATTGAAATCCCAAAAGCTCGTTCAGAAATCGTTCCAGCTAATTATATACGTAAACAGACTTTAGTAAATGCAGAACGTTATATTACCGACGAACTAAAGACATATGAAGAAAAGGTATTAGGTGCAGAAGAGCAAAGATCAGCACTTGAGTATGAGATATTTAATGGCATACGGGAAGAAGTTATAAAAAACAATAAAACCATCCAGCATGCTGCACAATTTTTAGCTGGACTTGATTGTCTGCTTAATCTTGCTGAAATAGCAGATCAGAATAACTATAACAGGCCACAGATCAATACTGATGGCCGTATTATAATTAAAGACGGCCGTCATCCTGTAGTGGAAAAAATGATAGCTGGTGAACGGTTTGTACCTAATTCCATTAATATTGATAATGATGAAAACCAGATAATCATTATTACCGGCCCCAACATGGCAGGCAAATCAACTATTCTCAGACAGGTGGCGCTTATAGTGCTTATGGCGCAGATGGGCTCATTTGTCCCTGCAGAAACGGCTTCCATAGGTATAACAGATAGAATATTTACCCGTGTAGGAGCGCTTGACAATCTTTCTTCAGGGCAGAGTACTTTCATGGTGGAGATGGAGGAAACAGCCAATATCTTGAACAATGCAAATGAACAAAGTCTTGTTATCATGGATGAGATCGGCAGGGGTACAAGTACCTTTGACGGTTTAAGCATAGCCTGGGCGGTAGCGGAATACTTGCATGATTTAAAGCAAAAAGGAGTTAAAACTCTATTTGCAACCCATTACCATGAACTGACTGATCTGGCGCAAAAAAAACCCAGGGTAAAAAATTATAATATTGCAGTAAAGGAATGGAATGATGAAATAATTTTTTTGAGAAAGCTGGTTGAAGGTGGTACAAATAGAAGTTACGGTATTCAGGTTGCAAGGCTCGCAGGTGTCCCGGAAAATGTTATAAAACGGGCGAAAAAAATCCTTTACAATATAGAGAACAGGGAAAACAAATTAAACGGATCCTGTGTTATCAGGGACGACCATGATTCACCTGAGAATAAACAAGTGCAGCTAACTCTGTTTAGGCAACCTGAGACTTTTGTAATTGAAAAGTTGCAGCAGCTCGATATATCCAAGACAACTCCTATAGAAGCACTTAATTATCTGAATGAACTTAAGGAGAAACTTAAATAATTGAAGATTGAAGATTGAATATTGAATATTGAAGGAATTCTGTTAATTTTACCCGCCCGCCTCGCCTGAAGGCAAAGCCGATGGCGGGCAGGTATGAATTAATGGGGCGACCCGCCCGCCTCGCCTGAAGGCGAAGCCGATGGCGGGCAGGAGCGATTTCCACCCGCCCGCCTCGCCTGAGCACAAGCGCTTGAATTTCGCATATCTGGTTAAAGCGAGTGCGATGGCGGGCAGGCAAATATACAATATTCAATATACAATATTCAATCCATATGCGATACCACCAATCTTCAATCTTCAATTTTGATGGCCTCGTAAAAAGTCGAAAAACGTTCTTTTCTGTCATTCCGGCGAAAGCCGGAATCCAGTGAGGCATTAGTGAATAAACAGCCGGCGGTTTATATTTTGGCAAGCAAACAGAAATGGCACCCTCTATATCGGAGTGACTTCAGATCTCGTCAAGAGGATATGGGAGCATAAAAACAATATGGTGGAAGGTTTTACCAAACGTTACGTTGTTCATCAACTGGTTTGGTATGAAGTACACGAGAGTATGGAATCCGCTATTAAGCGTGAGAAGCGATTGAAAGAATGGAAACGAAAATGGAAACTGGAATTGATTGAAAGCAGTAATCCGAATTGGCGGGATTTGTACAATACAATTGTTTGACTGGATTCCGGCTTTCGCCGGAATGACGTTGTGACTAATTTAGCCCTTATGAACCCTGAACCTTGTCATGCAATATAAAAAAAACATATTATTTAGTTTACTCATCTGCTGCTACGTTCTTGTAGGCTTATGGCCCTGTGAGTCATTTGCAATCACGGCAAAGGATAAGTATTTTGAAGCCGAAGCCTGTTATAAAATACTTCGCAATAACTCCCATAAACAGAAATACAGGCATAACTGGCTGCTGTGCATTGAGAAGTTCCAGGCGGTTTACAAACATGATCCAAAAGGTCCATGGGCAGCGGCCGGTCTGTACATGTCAGGAGAGCTTTACGGTAATCTGTACAAAATTTCATTAAAAGGGTCGGATAGAAAAGAAGCTATTGATATCTTCGAACGCATAATAAAACAGTTCCCAAAAAGCAGGTACAATCGTAAAGCCGTGAATGCAGTTCGTGCTTTTTCACTTCCTCTTCTTCCTCCTGTTAAAAAAAAGATTATAAAAACTCATAGTCTGCCTCAAAACAATAATCTCGTTACGATAACCGGCCTCAGATACTGGTCCAATCCAAGCTATACGCGAATAGTTATCGATGCGGATAAAGATACAACATATAATCACAGACTGCTGAGAAAAGACCCATCAATTCAAAAACCTAAAAGACTTTATGTGGATTTGTACAACAGCAAACTCGGAGATGGTATAACAAAGACAATTCCCATAAATGACGATTTGCTGAGTGATGCAAGAGCCGGCCAGTTTACCGCAGATATGGTTCGAGTCGTAGTAGATATAAAGTCTTTTAAAACCTATAAAATCTTTTCTCTTAAAAACCCATTCAGAATTGTCATTGATGTCTGGGGAACGGAAACAGGGGAAAAACCATCAAAATTTGAGACTACAAAAAAAGACAAGCAAATTACAACAAGCGCTCTGGCAAAACAGCTTGCCCTTGGAGTAAACTGTATAGTTATAGATCCAGGTCATGGCGGGCGTGATTTTGGTGCATCAGGGTATCTTAAAGGCGTTTATGAAAAAGATGTTGTTCTTAAGATAGCAAAGGAGCTTGCAAAAAAGATTCGTGAAGAGCTGCGATGTGAAGTATTTCTTACCAGAAATAGTGACCGTTATTTAACTTTGGAAGAAAGAACCGCTATCGCAAATACAAAAAATGCAGACCTTTTTATATCAATACACACTAATGCTGCAAGAAACAGGAGGGCATTCGGTATTGAGACATATTTTCTTAATCTTGCAACTGATGATGAATCCATTTTAGTTGCCGCACGTGAAAATGCCACATCAACAAAAAATATCAGCGATCTTCAGACAATTTTAAGTGATTTGATGCAGAATGCAAAAATAAATGAGTCGAGCCGTCTTGCAGACTATGTCCAGACAGCTTTGTGTAGCCTTTTAAAAAAGAACGACTATGGAGGAATCAATAACAAAGGGGTTAAGCAGGCACCGTTTTATGTCCTTCTCGGAGCTCAAATGCCGGCCATTCTAATAGAAACGTCATTTATAAGTAATCCAAAAGAATGCAAGAGATTAATAAATGCAAAATATCAGGAACAATTGTGTGAGGCTATAGTTAATGGCATTAAAAAATACATTAAGGAAACAAATCCAACTGCATTTTTAAATAATCTTAAGCAAAAAGGCTGAAATAAAGGATAGCTTGTCTTGACATTGAGGTATAGTAAAAATATTGTAAAAAGCTATACAAAAACCAAGCCCATTGGAATAGGGTCGGAACACTCTAATTAGACTGTGAGACCTTTGCATAACTGCTATTTTTCCGTGATGCAGCGTCAGTCTTCAGATTTTGGCACGCAGTGAAGCTTTAGCGCTATCCTCAAAATACTCAATGTATTCCTGCGGTTAAAATCTTTGCCTTGCTTGCCTGACAAAAAAATGTCGCGTTCTGCAAAGGTCTCACTGTAAGAGGCAGAAGAATTTTTAAATAAAACAGGAAGGATCTATGGCTAAAAATAAAAATATTCAGTTTGTCTGGGGAGTTGTGCTGGTCATGGCAGGGATCGGCGTGTTTTTCAGGATACCCCAGGTAATGCCTGAAATTCAAAAGATTGAACATTTTTCTTCAGCTATTTTTTTTATACGTTTTTGTTTCTATTTTTTAGGTGTTTTGCTTATAGGTGGCGGAGCGAAAAAGATTTATGATAACTATCAGAAAAGTAAAAATTGAGCCATTAATGCAAAAAAACACAAAGGATGATTAACAATTGAAAATCGGACCATTGCCAAGATTATTAAATAAGTTAAAAAGTCCTGATACTGCCTCTGATTTACAGCACCTCAAATCAGAGGTGGAATACAGGACAAATCTTCATGCGATTGGAAACAAAATAAATGCGGCTTCGAATCTGGATGAGATACTAATAGACCTGAAAGATAAAATCACTTCTCTTTTTGAAGCTGAAAGAATTACTGTTTATGTTATCGATAAAGAAAGAAACGAGCTGGTATCAAGATTTAAGTCCGGCGATGAAATTTCCGAAATACGCATACCTATATCAAAAAACAGCCTGGCAGGATATTCT
>Ga0180732_1001774_pt1 | contig 12548 bp, 12 predicted proteins | sample KR11_01MetaG_FD_148674 | JGI IMG/M metagenome (GOLD analysis project Ga0180732, IMG submission 148674) | Groundwater microbial communities from the Olkiluoto Island deep subsurface site, Finland - KR11_0.1 MetaG | ecosystem: Environmental > Aquatic > Deep subsurface > Groundwater | place...
GCGAGCAGGCAAATGCCGCAATTATCGAGCAGCTTGAAGCTTCCATGCCCAACGTGAAAACGCAGAAGCTGCAAAACGGGACCATGCTGAACGTTATCGATGTGGAGAACTTCGCCCACAAGTTCACTTTTCCTCCCCCGGGCAAGACGAGCGGGGAAGTACATGACCGCCTGTGCACGAAATATGACGGACAGCCAGTAGTGACCATTGGCTACGGTCCCGACTTTGCGGTGCTGCGTTCAAGGGGTGTGAAGATGAACATACCACAGATAGTGAAAGAACTGCATAGCGAAATAAAGGGCGCAGGCGTGAGCGGCGGAGGACATCTTGTAGTCGGGAGCATCAAGTTCGTCGAGGGTATGAGAAAAGACGTACTGGCGAAACTCGTGGAGAAGATAGGAGCAGCGGCGGTACAATGAAAATATAATCTCATTTAAGCAGAAAAATATATTATAGTTTATAAGTAATAATTAAGGTTGATGATAGAATGGGATACAAAGATATTGATGAATTAATCAAAAAACTCTCTGAGAAAAGTAATGAGGCGACAAAAAAATTAACTGAATTTTATGCTAACGCGAGGTTTAAAATAAAATCTGAAGATTTTCATCGCCAATATACTGATGGAAGTGATGATGGCGGAATTGATTTCTATCATAACGAAGATACCACTTTTTTTATTTTTCAAACAAAATTTTCAGGAACTAAGAAAGCAGTTAGTGAATCTGAGATACTTGATGAAATGAGAAAAATCAAAAATACATTATTAAATGAGAATCCAAATAAAGAAGCTGAGGATTTTGTAAATTCTGTGAAAAGAGAAATTGGAAATAAAAATGCCATCCTCGAAATAGTTTGGCTTACTACAAATATTGTCAAAACGTCCACACGAGATGAAATACAAAAAGAGCTAAATGATTGGAGAAAAGATAATGGATGGTCATTGGGGATTGAGTTCATTGCCATAGATAAGCCATCTTTAGAAAGTGTACTATACGACATAAAACATGGCTATATTCCTTATACGGGCAAAAGAACATTAAATTTAGAAAAAGGGCAATGGATAGAAACTACATGGGAAGAAACTGGTATTTATTCTATTGCATGCACAATAAACGTCAATGATATTCTTAAATGGTTCCGAAATTCCGATGATATTAATAGGTTTCTACAGAAAAATGTTAGAGAATTTCTTGGAGATACTAACATAAATAAAGAAATTTCAAAATCTTATTTGGAATCCCCCACTTGGTTTTGGTATAAGCATAACGGTATTATAATTTTTGCTGATAATATGAAAATTGATGAAATAAATTCAGAGCTTATTTTAAGAAATCCCCAAATAGTAAATGGAGGGCAAACATTAAAAGCATTGTTTTCTGCCTACGATAAAAATAAACGAAGTGAAAATCCTGCAAAAATAATGCTACGAATATATCGATTGCCTTATGAGGATACTAAAACCTATGTAAGAAGTGTCGAAGTAATAGCTGCTTTAAATTCTCAAAATAAAATATATCATTCAGACTTAAGGTCTAATGATCCAAGACAAGTAAGGTTAGAACAATTATTTGTAAACATAAGTTCAGGTTATAAATATTTGAGGAAACGATCAAAAGAGGCAAAAAGCGGGCGTAATTCTATTACAATGAGAAACCTCGCTTTAAGATACTATATTTGTATGAAAAGCCGACCTCACGAAGGGGTTGGAGGAAACGTCGAAGAATTATTTGAGGAGGATACAAAATATAATGAAATATTTGATGAAAATTCAATTAACAGAGACCTCAGTGGGACTCATGTCATAATCAATTATGTTACTGCATGGAATATAGACCAAATATTACAAAAACAGAAAAGTGAGCTACCAAAGAGAGATGAAGAATATTCCCTGTACACAAAGTGGTTTGTTTTGTCAGATATTTATGAAAAGCTGTTGGATTGGAAAAGAGAGAAATTTAAATTAGGCTGGCAATCTTGGATTAGTTTTATAGAATCGGATAGATTGGAAAAAGCATTGGGTTATTATAGTCGCCGGACTTTCAAAATTGGAAGAGAAATTATTCCTAAATATGAAGAAGCAAGGGCTTTCTTTAAAACAACCACTGCAACAAAAAAATTTTCTGCAAAAACTAGTCGACGAAATTTTGAATCCATTGTTAATAAAGAATATAGTAGATTTGAAAGAGAAAATGTATAAAAGTAAATTTGTTATTAATCCATCTGCGTTCATCTGCGTTCATCTGCGGTTCGTCTATTTTAAAATATTATTGAAAAAAGTAGGGGCAGGGGCGCAATGAAAGTGGATAATAATTGCGTCGGCTGCGGTCAGTGCGCTGCTTACTGTCTTTACGATGCAATAGTTGTTTTCGGGCGCGCATCCATGAATGAAAAATGCATTGAATGCGGCATCTGTGCGGACTACTGTCCCGTCTGTGCGATTTCGGAGGTGGAATGAAAGCAATTATCATCGGAGCTGGTCTGGGGGGATTGCTCGCAGGAGCGAAACTTTGCAGGGAAGGATACGAAGTCGAAGTCTTCGAGCGTCTCCCCTTCATCGGCGGCAGGTTCGCAAACCTTGAATACAGGGGTTTCAAACTCAGCACGGGCGCGCTTCACATGATCCCCCACGGCTCGCGGGGACCACTTGCGCAAATGCTTCGTGAGGTGGGAGCAGAGGTCAATATTATCGATTCAAACCCTATGGCAGTCATCAGGAAGGATAACGGGAATGATATAGAATTCCATGATTTCAGGAAGGAGCTTTCTATCACAAAAAGGGTCAAGCTCGGGATTATACTTGCGTACTCGTTGAAATTCAAACCAAAAAGCGATATCTCGTTCAGGGACTGGGTGCTGAAATACTTTGACGACGAATTCCTTCTCAGGCTTGCGGATTCCTTCTGCGGCTGGGCACTGAGCCTTAAGGCAAAGGACGTGCCTGCGCGGGAGATGCTTGATATTATAGAGAATATGTACAGGTACAAGGGTTCCGGAGTACCTCAGGGAGGCTGCGGCGCGGTTACCGGGGCGCTTGCAGATGTAATAAGAGCAGGAGGCGGAAACATACATACCGGGTCATGTGTCGAGAAAATAATCATAGACGGCGGCAGGGCAAAAGGAGTCATCGTGAACGGGAAAACCGTTGATTCAGACCTTGTTATCAGCGACATCGGACATCAGGGGACAGCCATGATGTACGAATGCATGGATAAGGGATATCTGGAAAAAATAAACACGGTCATACCATCAAAAGGTATCAAGATATGCCTTTGCGCCAATGAACCGCTGATAGGTCACAGCGGGGTTTTTTTCACACCATATGCTGAGAGGATAAACGGCATCAACGAAGTGACCCAGGCTGACCCATCACTTGCGCCGCCTGGAAAGCATCTTGTGATGTCGCACCAGGCAGTACTTTCTGACAATCTGGAGGGGGAGATAAAACTCGGACTCTCCGACCTTAAACGTCTTTTCCCTGATAAGAAATATGAGGTGCTTTTGGTTCAATCATATTCAGGAGGCTGGCCTGTGAACAGGGCTTCGTCTGGAAGCGATACCGGGAACACGACACCTGTTGACGATCTTCACGTTGTGGGGGACGGCGCCAAGGGTAAGGGCGGGATTGAAGTAGAGGGGGTGGCGCTTGGGGTCAGGAACTTGATGAAGGAACTCGGGGTAAGCAGTTTATGAAAAAAAATGCAAAGTTATAAGTAATGATTAAACATCGTTAATAACTCCACAAACATGACCGATTACTCAAGAAACACCCTGATGCAATTCATAAATCCAAAACCGCAGGATATCGAGATATGCGATGTCACACTGCGGGACGGTGAGCAGACGCCTGGTGTGGTATTTTCAAGGGAAGAAAAGATTGCCATCGCGGAAAAACTCGATAGCATCGGCATTGATGTAATTGAAGCAGGCTTCCCGGTAGTCTCTTACGGTGAGGAAGCCATAGTCAGGGAGATCGCGCACCTCGGGCTTGATGCCAGGGTATGCTGCCTTGCCCGTGCAGTTGCTAAGGACGTGGACGTGGCGCTGCGATGCGATGTGGATTTCGTGAGCATCTTTATCGCAACCTCTGATCTTCACCTTAAATACAAATACCATAAGACCTTCGAGGAGGCAGAATCGTGCGCCCTTGACGTGCTTGACTACGCAAAAGACCACGGTCTGACCGTACGATTTGCCGCTGAAGATGCCACGCGCACTGACATCAATGTACTGAAATCCATCTTCAAGGCAGCAGAAGAGCACGGCGCTGACTATGTCAGCATTGCTGACACTGTCGGGATACTGAACCCCAGCACAGCGTTGTATCTGGTAAAAGAGATCAAGAAAGCTGTAAAAACGAAAGTATGCATCCACTGCCACAACGACCTTGGTCTGGCTGTCGCCAACACGCTGAGCGGGGCTGAAGCCGGGGCATTCCAGCTTCATACTACGGTCAACGGCATCGGCGAGAGATGCGGTAACGCCTCGCTTGAGGAACTGCTCGTGAACCTCCGGGTGCAGTACGGCATCGAGAGATACGATGTCAGCCAGCTTACGGAACTGTCTAAACTCGTGGAAAAATACTCCGAGATCCCTATCCCCAGGATAAAGCCCATCGTGGGAGCGAACGCCTTCGCCCACGAATCCGGGATACATGTTGCAGCAGTCCTTGAGAACCCCATGACTTACGAAGTATTTCTTCCTGAGATGGTAGGCGGGAAGCGGGAGATCATCATTGGCAAGCATACGGGCAGTAAGGCTCTCAAAGGTGTAGTCGAGAAGATGGGGTACAGTCTCACACACGACCAGATGAGCATGCTCCTTGAAAAAGTGAAGAAATGCAGCGAAGCCAAGAAAAAAGTTACGTGCGGCAGGCTGACTGAGTTCATAAAGGAACTGGAATCAGGACATGAATAAACTGGAAAAAACAGATTCGCTCATAAAAACGTTTAAGTATCTTTAATGCAAGTTAGGTCAGAATTACAATTGAATATATGATTATTAACTCAGGAGCATATGAATGGCAGATTTTAGAATAGTAGTTTCAGATAGTAAGACCGCACAGGCATACCAGGTGACAGTTACAGGCGCAGCAGCCAGCAAGATCATAGGAAAGAACATCGGAGATACCATCAGCGGGGATATCGCAGGATTGTCAGGATATACACTCAAGCTGACAGGCGGTACTGATAAAGACGGCTTCCCTATGAGACCTGATCTACCCGGTCCTGCAAGAAGAAAGATCCTTGTGTCAGGAGGCGTGGGCTTTCATCCAAAGGCAGACGGCGTAAGGATGAGAAAATCCATGCGCGGAAAAGAGATATCATCAGAGGTCACACAGATAAACGCTGTGGTCGTGGAATACGGACAGAAATCTCTTGCCGAGATATTCCCTAAGAAAGAGTTAAAGGAAGGGGAAGTCGCAGAAGAGAAGAAAACCAAAGACAGAAAGCGGTAATAACTTAGTATTCCGCTTTTTTTTTAGCTTTTTTTATTTTAGTTTTGATAAGAATTCATCTCTTTCGAGCTTTGCCTGTTTCATTATAGAGATTAAAGTCCCTTTAGCCAATTCTTGATGATTTGGAACCGTTACGAGCAGTCTTCGCTCTTCATTCCATAAATGAATGTGGCTTCCAGTTTGACGGTATAGCTGAAACCCAAACTTATTCAGCGTCTTTATTACTTCTTTAGCTGATAGAACAGGAAGTCGGGGCATATTTTTCTACTTCGATATCTAAAAATGAGAGTTTTTGACCCTTGGGCGTAAGTTCCATTAATATCTGATAATGCTCTTCAAGACCCTTCTTCAAGTTAGCTATTGCTTCATTTTCTGTAAGTCCCTGATCTGCCACATTCGTTATGAGATCTACTGCAACGAAATATTTCCCCTCCCTCGCGATAATAAGTTTTAATACCCGTAAACCCCTTTTAGCCCCCTGATGCAGAAGCGCGAAAACATACTTATCGAAGCTCTCCCATACATCCGCGAGTTCCACAACTCTATAATGGTGATCAAGATGGGAGGGCATGCCATTGTCGACCCTTCCATAATGGACCAGATAGTACAGGACATAGTATTACTCAGGTTCGTGGGAATACGCCCCATAATCGTGCACGGCGGCGGCCCTGAGATCACGGAAAAAATGGCTCGCATGGGAAAAAAGCCTGAGTTCGTATCAGGATTGCGGATAACAGATGACGAAACGCTTGAGATAGCAAGGATGGTGCTGGTTGGTAATGTAAACAGCAAGATAGTATCATTGATAAGCAAGCACGGTGGCAAAGGCGTTGGCATCTCAGGAAGCGACGGCAGGATCATCGTGGCGCGTAAAATGGCTCCACAGCGCATGACAGTTGAAGGCGTCGAGAAAGAAGTAGACCTTGGCTGGGTCGGAGAAACCGAAGTGATCAATCCGGAACTGCTGTTCATTCTTGCTGACAAGGACTACATACCAGTCATATCTCCAATAGCGACCGATGACAAAGGGAACGACCTGAACGTGAACGCGGACACAGTTGCAGGAGATATCGCAGCATCCCTGAAAGCCATGAAACTCATTTCCCTGACCGATGTTCCTGGAGTGCTTCGCGACCCGAAGGACGCAGGAACGCGCATTTCAAGGATAGCTTTTGAAGATATTGAAACGCTTATAGCAGACAACATCATTACAGGTGGGATGATACCCAAGGTAAGATCAAGTGCCGCGGCTATTGCCGGAGGCGTCGCGCAGGTGCACATAATCGATGGCAGCATGCCGCATTCCCTGCTGCTTGAGCTGTTCACGCACGAGGGTATAGGGACAATGATATACAGGAAATAGTGAAGCTCATGAAAGAAAAAATAGAAAAGGTAGAAAAGAAAGAAGCAGAACCTGTAGTTAAGGTGCTCACGCCCGCTGACCGAAAGCGGCAGCTCATAGAGGGTATAAAGAAGACTGCGTTTCCCGCGTTCATTGGCGCGTTCTTTGCATTAGTGCTTTTCATGAAATTCTATGATGCAAAAGAAGTACACTGGGTTTCAGTCCTTTTACTTGTGGTGCTGGTATCGTATTATATCCAGAAACTGGCGTATCCGATGCTTGGCGTCAGAGTCGATGAATTCGAGACCAAGGACTGGTTATATGTTGAGTTAATGACCATCATATTCCTGCTTGTTTCCTGGACCCTTTTGCTAAATTCCGGAACGCTTGACGTGACAGCAGATCCGATGTCAATAACAATGAACGCTCCTGAAAATCTGATCGCAAGCGTCACCAGCAATAGCTTGAAAATAGAGGGCGCAACGGTCAACCTGAACGGTCCCGGGGTAAACATGAGCAATATCACCGGAGTTGACGGAATGGCATTTTTCAATAAAGTCATTGCTACAGGGTCAGAGAACCTGACCATGACTGCAACAAAGACCGGATACATCCACAGCAGCGTGAATATTATAGTCAATACATCAAATTGATGATGGGTTCATTATGAGACTTGCAGTTTTAGACCGCGACAGATGCCAGCCCAGGTTATGCGACTTCCAGTGTATCAAGTTCTGCCCAAGAGTGCGAACCGGAGATGAGACCATTGTGGTGGGAGAGGACGGAAAACCCGTTATCTCTGAAGAATTGTGTGCCGGATGCGGAATATGCGTGAAACGCTGCCCTTTTGATTCAATAATAATTATCGGGCTCCCGGAAGAGCTTGAAGAGCCCACACATCGCTACGGGAAGAACGGGTTCGCCCTGTACGGGCTGCCAGTACCGGTCTCTGGCAAAGTTACAGGCATCCTCGGACCGAACGGGATAGGCAAAAGCACGGCGATAAACATACTTTCCGGAACTCTAAAACCAAATCTGGGAAAAGGCAGGATCGGCTGGGAGGAGATCCTTGAATACTATGCAGGCTCGACCCTTCAGGAATACCTGGAAGGGGTATCGCAAAAAAAGATCAAGACATCACAGAAGCCGCAGTATGTTGATATGATACCCAAGAAATTCAAAGGTAAGGTCAGGGAACTCCTTTCAAAGACCGATGAACGGGGCGTGCTCAACGATCTGATCAAAAAACTTGATATAGGTGGTATAATAGACCGCAGCATCGAAGAACTGAGCGGCGGTGAACTGCAGCGGGTGGCGCTTGCAGCCTGTATATCGCGTGAAGCGGATTTCTATTTCATAGACGAGATAAGCCCTTATCTTGACATTTACCAGCGTATCAGATCAGCACAGATAATCAGGGAACTTGCAGAAACAAAAGCGGTCATGGTCGTGGAACACGACCTTGCAATACTTGACCTGCTAGCTGACATGGTACACATAGCCTACGGCACACCTGGGGGGTTCGGCGTAATAACTCATCCAAAAGTGGTGCGTCTGGGGATAAACGAGTACCTCAGGGGTTTCCTGCGAGAGGAAAATGTCAGGATACGCACTGAAGCTATTGAATTCGAGGTACATGCCCCGCAGATAACAAAGGAAGTCTCACCGCTTTTGGAATTTGGCAACTTCTCGAAAAAGTATAATGAAGGGTTCGAACTTACCGCACAGGGGGGGAATATCAGGAAAGGTGAAGTCATCGGGATAGTTGGACCGAACGGGATAGGCAAATCCACATTCGTCAAGATACTGGCAGGAGAGATAAAACCTGACACGGGAAAGCTTGATATGACGATAAAAGTGTCATACAAGCCGCAGTATATAAAAGCTGAAGAAACCGTTAGCGTAGCCGAACTTCTGCGTTCCATCACAAAACAGTTCGATACGAGTTTTTACCAGGGAGAGATATTAAAACCCCTTCAACTCGAAAGGCTCCTTAAACAGCAGGTGAATGATCTCTCTGGCGGGGAACTCCAGCGCGTTGCGATAGCAGCGTGTCTTTCACGAAGCGCAGACATGTATATTCTGGATGAACCTTCTGCGCACCTTGATGTTGAGCAAAGGGTGCTTGCTACCAAGGTCATAAGGCGCTTTGCTGAGAACAATAAGGTCACAGCGATGGTGGTAGACCATGATATCTATATGATAGATATGTTAAGCGACAGGATCCTTGTTTTCGAGGGGCAGCCAATGGTAAAAGGCGACGTGCACGGACCTTTCAACATGCGGGATGGCATGAACCGGTTCCTGAAAAATGTCGGGATCTCATTCAGGCGTGACGAGGAAACAAAGCGCCCCAGGGTCAATAAACTGGATTCACGCCTTGACCGGGCGCAGAAAGCAGAAGGGGAATATTATTATAGTATAAAATAAAAACAAAAGCATGATTGCTGTCAGGATGGAGCTATTTGATTTTCAGCGGTCAATATACGTAAACTATATATTGTATTCTCATAATTATCATTATAAGTGATGACATGAGATGGTACACGATAGTTTCAATTATTATCATATTAGCTTCGTCAATGAACCTGGCATCTGCGGTGACTTTCAGCCCCAGCGACATAGAATGGGCAACTGCCGTGACAGGCACCCTGCATAAAGGTGGAACGCTGACCAATGGGGAATACATGGTCAAGGCGGTGCAGTTCCCTGCAGGCGTACCTGGAATAAAGACCTACCCCTCAGGAAGCATAGTACCTGAAGAAGACGTAGATCCGATGGTTTATCTTGAGATATATAAGAATGGCGTTATGATAAAGGAATTTGTCATGAACATCGCGAGTGAAGCTTATATCGATCCTGATTATGAAGCGAAAGTATCCACTACAGCATTTATTGCGAGAAATGATAGGGGATGGGTGCTTGAGTATTACAACCCATGGGCTACTGTAGCTATCCAGAAAAGGGCTCTTCCTAAACTTGAAGTAACTGTAACCACAGATAAGGCGACATACACATCCAACAATGCTGAGATAATCACGGCAACGGCAACGGTGAAAAACAGCGGTGACGCTTTTATCCAGAAAGTGGATCTTGACCTCAATCTCGGAGAATTGAAACTCAGGGGGGGAGAATTGAGCCAGCTTCACAAGTCATACGACAAAATATTAAAAGGTGAAAGCAGGAGTTTCGAGGTCATACTTGTTGTTCCTGACCTGATAGATGAAAAAACGTACATTATGAATGCGAGCACAAAAGGATATGATGTAAAAGACCTTGCTTACAGCGCTTCGGGTTCAGTATCCCTGAAGGTTTCACCCAAACAGAATTATTTTTCCATCAGCAAAGCGGTCAGAGACCGCATTTATCTGCAGGATTACGCATCTGTAAGGATCTCAGTGAGCAACGGCGGGATGTATGATATCCATAATATCCATATTACAGATAATATGAGTGACAAATTCGTTTTAAGCTCATCTCCAATACCATTTGCATGGGATATCCCGTTGCTGAAGCCAGGTGAGGAATGGGGTACGGGCTACTCTATCAAACCAACAGAAGCAAACATCGACGGATGGACGATACCCGCTGCTTCCGCAACATTCACAGTCAATAATAAACCATACAGTGCCTCATCTTCAACAATAAAAATTATCGTGAATGGACCCAGACTTATAGTTAACAAGACCGTGAGCAAATCGGTCGTGAACATAAGCGAGGATGTGACGGTGACGGTAAGTGTTAATAATATCGGGAATGTCGGTACCAAGACCGATGTGAAGGATACATTACCTGACGGGGTAAGCCTCGTTAGCGGTCAGTTGTCCCAGCTCAATTTTTCCGAGCCATCCAAGCAATGGGGATTCAGCTATATTATCAGAATGAATAAAGAAGGAGATTATGAGTTGCCTTCAGCCATAGCCAATTATACAAATGTGGAATACAGGGGCTTTGTTCATGATGTGAAAAGCTCGGATAGACCGATGATCAAAGTTGTCGATCCGAGTAAACCCACCCCCACCCCGACCGGATCAGCATCCCAGGATCCGAATGGAAATCCCGCCTCATCTCAGGGAACTTCTGGCGCATCATCGCAGGCGCCTGGTGCATCCACAGCCGAACCAACTACCACGCCCATAACGCCAGGGTTTGATATTGCATTCGCTTTGATCACATTGATATTCGCGGCAGGTTTCATGCGCAAATGAGTTCGATCATCTTTACTCACGGCGATTCTGATGGTATGTGCGCAGGAGCCATAGTCAAATGCGCGCTTCCCGGGTCAAACGTATTTTTCACAAGGAAGAAGACATAAAGCTCATGGTCAGGCAGAAAGTCGTGAAATTGAAGAACATCGCCTATGTCGTAGATATAAACGGATACCTGTCCAAATGTGCAATATACGCCGCTGCTTACGGGGATGCCCGCGTGGGAATTTCATGTGAACACAGGAGCCACAAACACGTTTACGACCTGAGCATAAGGCTCAGGAAGGGCGAGGCTGACCTTAATTTGCTCCTGCGGCGCATTGCTCCGGAACATGGCGGGACTGGCGGCGGTCATCCTTTTGCCGGGGGCGCGCGCATACCTGAGAAAGAGTTGAAGGCTTTTTTATATGACCTGGATGATGCGCTGAGCTATTGAACTATCTTTCCTTCAGTACCATGTCCACACAGAAAGCGGCAGAGAGCACCAGTTTCTTCAACGTTTCATCGCTTGCCTGCGGGCTCATATCCACAACATAGTTATCTGCAGTAGTAAAAAGTTCCTTTCCAAGTCCTGCCCATTTCTTGGTCACGGTCCCTATTTCACGTCCCTGTTGGTCTTTGAACTTGAAATCCCATCCCTTCCAGTTCCCTTCAAGCATTGCCACAGGATGATCTGTTTTGTCAAATATCTCGAACTTCCCGCCGAGTGAGAGCAGACGCTGCTGGAATCTGCCCAATTTTTGCTGGTTTGCATCCAGGACGTTCACATTTGAGCGAAATAACGTGAACCCGCGCTTGAGCGTGACAAGCTTCTTCCCGTCGTCATCGAAAATATCCACGGTAAAAGGCAGGAGTGTTTTGAGATCTGTGAACTTCAATAATTTAATAAATAAGTTTGGGATCGTCTCCCTCACAGTTCCGATGATCTGCCCCGTCGCCGGGTCAAGCACATCATAGGCATTTGCAGCTTTGAAATAACCTACATGTTCCCTGACAAAGAAAGTGTTCCTGTTCAGCAAAGACATGTTTAATCCTCTCCTCGAGATAATATACAGCCTTCCATAGTAATCCTCGAATTGATAATGGCGCTTATTTTATTAAAATCTTTTGGGTAATAATTTTTTAAATGTATAATGATGAGTTCCGAAAAGGTGCGTGTAAAAGCATTTATTAACATCTGCTTATATACCGGGGTTATGAAAGAGATAATTTTCGTGGGGCGCTCCAATGTCGGGAAATCTACTCTGATCAGCACGCTCACAGGTGCGAAACTCCGTACTGGCAGGCGCCCTGGCGTGACCCGCAAACCGCTGCAGATCCCCTATCAGGATCTTCAAATAACCGATATGCCAGGGTTCGGGTTCATGAGCGGGATAAGCGACGAGAGTATGGATGCCATCAAGAACAACATCGTCCACTACATAGAGGACAATGCCGGGAATATCGCATTTGCCGTGATGGTGGTTAATGCGTCATCGTTCGCAGAGATAGTGGACCGCTGGAATAACAGGAACGAGATACCTGTGGAGGTCGAGCTGTT
>Ga0180732_1001776_pt1 | contig 12546 bp, 10 predicted proteins | sample KR11_01MetaG_FD_148674 | JGI IMG/M metagenome (GOLD analysis project Ga0180732, IMG submission 148674) | Groundwater microbial communities from the Olkiluoto Island deep subsurface site, Finland - KR11_0.1 MetaG | ecosystem: Environmental > Aquatic > Deep subsurface > Groundwater | place...
CTTCTCCTCCTACGCGGTATAATTCCTGCTCCTCCCCTTCGCGTCCGATACAAAAAGGACATATCTGTTCTGCCTTATGTCCCACATTCGGCCGCTTCGATCGCGCCGGATCCAAAATAATCCACTTCTTCGTCTGAGAATTCTGTAAAAACTTAAACTCCGCCATATATTCCCCCTTGTCATTCCCGCGAACGCGGGCGACACCATGAAACGGATAGCACCCTTGCGGTGAATCCAGTAGGCAAAACGATCTTTTCCGTTTATTATTTTAACTTCTGGATTCCCCTGTCCAGGGGAATGACAAATGACTTTCTTTTTACTGTATTCTCCATACCAAATACAAAATACTTAATACTAAATACTCCGCCCGGATCCTCCATGCCCCTTAATTACCCGGTTTTATTTCAGCTAATTTCTTTTCTATCAACTCACTAACTTTAGCTACCGATTCCGATGGCTTCACGCCCTGTTTCTTCTGAAACTCAAGGCTCCTTTTAAAACCGTCAAATGCGCTTTTAATAACCTCCGGATTGACCCCGCGTTTAAGAAAAACATTGGCCATAGCTGCGATATATTCAGGATTCCCGGATTTTAATGCATCCTCAAGCGCCTGTCGAGCATCAGGCCGCAACTTTTTTATAAAATCCTCCCCCTTACGCAAACTGTCTTGATACTCCTTTTGCCCCTCGTTTTTTAAATACAAAGAATCTCCTGTCATAAATTTGACTCCTTTAGACTCTTTTCCCAACTCCTTCTCTATCTTACCGTTTTAAAGATAATTATTCAACAAATAGTCTTGTCTTTTATGAATGTATTAATACTTTTCGCACCTCTTCTTACGTCATACGTCTTAAATCTTACGTCTTACATGCTTTCCCCCTCCCAATAATTCCCGAACCCCCTCCTCACTTTTCACAACGCTACTTTCTAAATTCCCAACCCCTGCCCTCCTAAAGTCGCTCTTCGAGCCGCGCTACGAATAGTAGGTAAGGCGAGAAGTAAGACTGGGAGGGTTTTCCCCATCTTATCCCCAAACCACCCATAGTAATACGCATATAGTTATATAGTACGAAATATTACAGTTATAAGGATATAAATCTCTACTTCTCATTACATATTTCTTATCATTCTATTACTTTACAATCGCACGCAAAAATACTAAAATCTCATAAATGAATAACAAGAAGCTTCATCGCATCTGCATGCTCAATCCACATGGCTATGTAACCTATCCTCCTCAACTTGGCAAAACCGATACCGGCGGACAAACACTTTACGTGCTTGAGCTGGCAAAAGCCTTAGGCAAAAAAAATATTTATGTTGACATTATCACCAGGCAATTTGATAATTTACCAGATGAAGAAGAAATTTTCAAAAATGTCAAGATTATCCGCATCCCTGCGGGACCAAATACATTTGTCCAAAAAGAACGAATGTACGAACTTCTGCCTGAAATGGTGGACAACTTCATTAGATATAATGTAAAAAAAAGGAGATCCTACGAAATCATACACTCGCACTATTGGGACGGAGGCTACGCCGGAATTATTCTGAGTAAAATGCTCAATATCCCCCACGTTCACACTCCGCATACGCTGGGAAAACAAAAAAAATTAGAGATGACTGCCTCAGATACCCCTCTTCAAAAATTAAAACCAATCTACCGCTACCATCTACGCATCGCCTCCGAACAAAAAATCATGAATAAAGCCAATGCTATTATTGTCCTCTGCGAGACAAGCCGTATTCAAATCCTCGAACATTATATGGTGGAAGATTTTGAAAAAATCCAAGTCATCTATCCCGGTATCAATACCGAAGTATTCAATACTACCAAAACAAATTATGATCAGGAGCTTAGTCTCAAATCAAATTCAATCTTGACAGTCAGCCGCATGGTGCCGGCAAAAGGACTGGATCGGGTAATTGATGCCCTCGCCTTACTGAAAAATAAAATTGATTTCCATTGTTATATGGGAAGCGGAGGAAGCGGAGAAAACCTCTCCCCGGAAGAAAAAGAAGCCCAAATAAAAATAAAAAAAAGTATTGATGAGCACAAGCTCACCAACCGTATAACCATGATCGGTCTTGTACCGCATGATACAGTCCTTCCCGCCTATTACCGCAATAGCGACCTGTTTATCATAGCGAGTAGATACGAACCTTTCGGCTTAACCACTATGGAAGCAATGGCCTGCGGAACTATACCAATTGTCTCAAGCGTTGCCGGCAGCAGGGAAATCATCGTTGACGGACTAAATGGTTTTATAGTCGATACTCATGATCGCAAGTCTTTAGCAAGAACAATCGAGAAAGCGCTGACTGATTCCACTTTGCGCAAAAAAGTCGCGGAAAACGCCGCCTTCACTATCAAAGAGCATTACTCCTGGGATAAAACTGTCGACAAATTCCTTGCAGTTTACAAAAAACTCCTCTAAAATAATAGAAGCATTGTCATTACGAGGAGTGCGCCATCTGGCGAATGACGAAGCAATCCCGTGGGATTAAAATACTGCTCTATATGCAAAAGAACAATATTACTGTTTCAGTCGCCATCTGCACATACAATCGTTCAAAATATCTTCAAACATGTTTGGATTCTCTTGCCCATCAAGAAAACGTCGATCCGAAAGATTACGAACTCCTTATCATAGACAATAATTCAACAGACAACACCAAAGATATAACTACCGGATACATAAATAAATATCCATCCATTAAAATACGTTACCATCTTGAACAAAAAATCGGCCTCTCTCATGCAAGAAATAAAGCAATAAAAGAAGCTCGCGGCAAATACATAGCATACATAGACGACGATGGTATCGCCTACCCTGACTGGATATATCAAATAATAGAATTTACTCGCAGGCATCCTCACATAATGGCTTTTGGAGGACCATCATATAGGTATGCTGAAATACCCATCCCCAAATGGGCTCCTCCCGACTACGGCAATGTAGATCTTGGAGATAAAGAAAAAGAGGTTACAAAGCATATTGTAGGTTGTAATATGATATTCAAAAAATCACTTTTTGAGAAATTGGATGGATTCAATCCCTCTTTGGGCATGGTTGGCAAATCCATGGGATATGGAGAGGAAGACGAAATTTTTATTAAAATGATCAAATTTCATCTCCCAATGATGTACAGCCCCCACATAAAAATCAAACACTTATTACCAAGCTACAAACTTAATATGTTTTGGGAGTTAAAAAGTAGATTTATAAAAGTACAAACATTAATATTTTCTCAAAAAAGACTAGGGCGTGATTTAACAAATTTTACTCCTACTCTACAAAAGTTATTGTCTTTCCAAAACTTAATCTCAAAGAATCCTATTGAAAATAAAATATATAACATTTTACTTGCCTTTGATATTATTGTGGCGATGTTGTATGCCAATATTTTAAACGCTATTAAAAAATTTAAAAAATGAGGATAGCCATTATTTCTACTATTGAAGAATCTGTTCCGCCCCATAACTACGGAGCAGTTGAGTGGATCGTCTACCATCTTGCTCATGAATTAGGCATACGCGGACATGAAGTGGATGTTTTTGCTTCGGGTGACTCAAGAAAAGAAAAATATTATAATCTCATTCAAGTTACACCTCAACACCTTAACTCTATCCCAGAATTTAGAAAAAACGTAAAAATGAAACAGACTGCATGGCTGCTATCCATCGCCAAAATAATTTCTCTTCTAAAAAACAAAAAATATGATGTGATTAACAACCATGCCGGTTGGAGTTTTCTTTTTTTTGCCGATTTTGTCAATCCAAAACCAATAATGGTTCACCACGCGCCACTCAACCAGCAATATCAAAGACTCATATTCAAAAAACACAAAACTATAAGACATATTGCTCTTTCCAATAATCAACGCAGAGGATTCCCCGAGTTGAACTATTTAGCGACAATCTATAATGGTATAGATCTTAATTATTATCCCAAAACTGAAGAAAAACCTCAGGCAAACAATCTCGCATTTCTTGGCCGTATCAGCGAAAAAAAAGGAGCAATTGAGGCTGTAATAGCGGCGCAAAAATTAAAAAAACATCTCACAATTGCAGCCAGGGTAAACGCCGATGATGAAGAATATTTTCATAAATTTAAAGGCTATGTTGACAATAATTATGTCACATTTTTAGGAGAAATTCCCCACCTCAAAACAATACAGTTTTTGACCAATGCTCGAGCTCTAATCATGCCAGTCTCCTATGAGGACCCATGTCCGCTTGTACCATTAGAATCAATGGCCACCGGCACCCCCATCATCGCCTATTCCATGGGAGCCTTGCCGGAGCAGGTTATTGATGGAAAAACCGGATTTCTTATTAACCGATCTCAAAACGACATCCGCGGCGATTGGATCATTAAAAAAACCGGCATCGATGGACTCTGTGAAGCCATCAAGCGCATCTACTCCATGCCGGAAGAGGAATATCGTCAAATGCGTCTGAATTGCCGCAAGCATATCGAAGACCATTTCACCGTCAAGCGCATGGTAGACGAATACGAAAAGATGTACCAAAAAATATGCAAAAATTAAAAATAGCTTTTGTTTCCGTTGCAAGAAATCCAGTACCCCCAAAAATCAATACTATTAATGGGATTTCAACTATTAGCGCAATTATCGCAGAGGAACTGCAGGCAAAAGGACACGAGGTTAATTTTTTTTGTATGAAAGGATCCACAGTTCACACACAAAGAACAGAAACTTCTCTTTACTCAGTCACGGAGTTCTATGGAGACCAATACTACAATGCTTTGCCTGACAGAGTAAGAACTGAGCTGCAACAACCATTTAACGCGGAATTACATCTACTTTTATTGGAAAATATCGCTAAAAATTATTACGATATAATCCAGTTTCATACTTATCCCACAATTTTCTCTCTATCTTTTTCAAGAAGGATTACCATCCCAAAAGTATTCACTTTTCATAACCAGTTCTCTGAACCTTATAACAAAATTTTAGACATATATGCCGCCGACAAAAATAATTATTTTGTCTCAATCAGCCTGGCGCAAAGAAAATTTATAAGTGCTATTAAATATATCGGCAATATTTATCATGGTATAGATACCAATTTCTTCAATTATAACGAAAATGATAATAACTATATTTTTTATAGTGGAAGATTTCATCCCGAGAAAGGGCTTGATATGGCAATTTCTACTGCAAAAAAAACGAATAAAAAACTTATATTTACCGGCCAGGAAAGCTCTTCCGGCTCTGCTTATTACGATAAAGATATTAAACCATTTATAGATAATACACTAATTATCAATCAAAAACTTGACACGCAGAAAGAACTGGTCAAACTCTATTCTGAAGCAAAATTATTTCTACTCCCTATCCGATACGAAGAATCGTTTGGATTAGTCTTTGCCGAAGCTATGTCAACCGGCACTCCGGTAATTGCTTTTGCCAAAGGATCTGTCCCGGAGATTATTAAAGACGGCCAGACAGGCTTTATCGTCAACCCCTCCGACACCGATATCCGCGGCGACTGGATTATCAAGAAAACCGGCATCGAAGGCTTATGTGAGGCAGTCGAACGGATTTACGCCATGCCCGCCGACCAGTATCGTCAAATGCGTCAAGATTGTCGCAAACATGTTGAGGAAAAGTTTACCGTCGAGCGCATGGTAGACGAATACGAAAAAGTGTATCAAAAAATAATTAATAGCACTTGACATCACTATTTATCGTGCTAATATTGATATATAAGTTACTAAATATCGCTATATGCCTGATAGACTCATAAAAAGAACCGTTTTTGAACAAATCACCAAACACATAAGCGAGCCTGAAATGACTGTTATTTTAGGACCTCGTCAAACAGGAAAAACCACAATTCTCTCTCAATTAAAAACTTATCTTACTTCCAATCAAATTGCAAATGAAAAAAATATCCTGATCTTCAATCTTGATTTTATCTCTGATTTGGAATTATTCAAAAACCAATTAGATTTTTTCAATTATCTGAAAGCAAGAATTATCGCCAACGAAAAATTGTATATTTTTGTAGACGAAGCGCAGCGGATTGAAAACGCCGGAATATTCTTCAAAGGTATATATGATAAAAATCTACCGATAAAATTCGTTTTGACAGGCTCATCATCTCTTGAATTGAAAGCAAAAATTTCCGAACCGCTTACTGGCCGGAAAATGATCTTTAATATTTATCCGTTCGATTTTTTCGAATATCTTTTAGCAAAAGATGAATTTTTAGCCAAATTAATTTATTCTGACAATATTTCTGATTACGACAAAAAATCTCTTATGAATAACTTATACGACTTTATCATATATGGAGGTTATCCCCGTATAATCTTGGAAGATAACAAAGAAAAAAAACAGCTTTTACTAAAAGAAATTTATTCCAGCTATATAGAAAAAGACATCATAGGCTTATTAAAAATCAGAAATTTCAGTGCTTATACCAAGCTATTGAAAATTGTTGCCGGACAAATAGGAGGCTTGGTTAATTATCACGAATTATCAAAAACAACCGCCCTTAGCTTTAGGACAATTGAATCATATATCGGGATATTAAAACAAACCTTCGTTATTGAGGATATTAGACCCTTTTTCAAAAATACCAGAAAAGAACTAAGCAAAATGCCCAAAATTTACTTTGTTGATTCCGGATTAAGAAATTTCGCCATATCTGATTTTAAGAATTTTAAAGAAAGAGAAGATCGCGGATCGCTTCTGGAAAATTATATTTCTTCTGTGTTTATAAAAAAACAAAACAGAAATACTAATTTCTGGAGGACAAAAGATAAAAGCGAGGTTGATTTTGTCATTTCTCTACATGACGGAGAAATTATCCCCCTTGAAGTAAAAGCCACGGAATTAATCAGCATGGAAATTACCAGGAGCTTCAGAAATTTCATTTCGCGTTATAATCCAAAACAAGCTTTCGTGGCCAATCTTTCCCGCCAGGGAGAAATGATTATTGATAAAACAAAAATCAATTTTATTTTACCATATGAAATAGAACGATTGTTTTAAACTTCACCGTCGAGCGCATGGTAGACGAATACGAAAAACTCTACCAACAGATCATCAGCTAACTCTGACCAAGTACTTTCTTATACAGATTTATATAGTTTGACGCCATTTTATCGGAAGTAAAATTTTTCTCTACATGTATACGACATTTCCTTCGCATCGTCATATATTCATCTCTTGGCATTGCATATATCCGGTCAATCGCCTCGCACAAACCTTCAATGCCTGTCTTTTTTATGATGAAGTCTCCTCTTATATCTTCATTTGAAGGATTGACAATAAATCCTGTTTCACCGTCAACAACTACTTCAGGTACCGAACCCCGCGCGTATGCAATAATTGGCGTACCGCACGCCATAGCCTCAATCATAACCAGTCCAAATGGCTCCTCCCACTGAATAGGGAATAAAAAAAGCTTACCATGTTGATATGAAGATATAAGCTCATGCCTATTAAGCTCATAACTAATAGTAATATCCTTAATTATTATTTTACTGTTTAACTCCATCTTTTTAATCCAGTTTGGTGACTCTAATTTCACTAAAGGAAATAAATTTGCTTTCTTATGTGTCTTTTTAATAACTCTAATTACCTCATCAATACCCTTATCAGCAATCGCACGGCCTACCCACACAATTTTTTCTCCACCTTCCGGATCAAATTTCCATATATTTTTTGTGTCCACTCCATGATAAATAGTCGCTGTATAATCTAAATCATGCATAGACGCTCTTTGGGCGTCTGACACAGAAACAAAATGGACATTTTTCACATCACGAAAAAATGATAAATACTTCCTAATTCTATCTATATCCAAACTATCATGCATCGTAACAACAATAGGTTTTTTTATAAATCGTGCAAACGGCAAAACAATCTCCCCATTGCCAATATTTATATGATACAAATCATATTTACCAAAATCCAAAAAAGCCTTTGAAATCAATGCATTCTCAAAGGCATAACAATACGATTCGCCAATATCTTTATCTGCCATACAAGATTTATAAGCAATACTTTCTATAGGTACCGGTAAATGAGAATCTCCTGAAGCAAAAGCGGTAATCTCAAGATTGTTTTTCTTCGCTAACTTCGCGAGGGAACGAATTAAAATATAAGCGAATATTTCTGTACCTTTTTTTGAATATTTACTTATAGCAACAAAGTTAGAATTAACAATAGCTATCCTCATCGGTAAATTATATTATAACACACTAAAATTAAGCCAAAAACCCTACCAACAAATCTCCACTTAGACTCAAGATTTTCGACTTTATAACTTGATGACTTTATAACTTGATGACTTTATAACTTTACAACTTTATGAACTTTAGTATCACCAACCACACAAATCTCCCAAGAGCCAACTGCCTCCTCCACCTCCACGGCTCACGGATCAATCGATACAACCACTCCATTCCCATTGCCCGTATCATAAATGGCGCTCGTTCGACTCTACCGCTGATATAATCAAATGCCCCTCCCACCCCCATCGCTACTTTAACCGGCAAATGATCGAGATTCTCATAGATCCACTCCTCCTGCTTCGGATGCCCAAACGCCACAAAAAGAATATCCATAATAGGAATCGAAGTCTTCAAGTCTTCAAGTCCAAAGTCTTCAGGTCCATTTTCACTATCACTTGACGACTTGACGACTTGACGACTTGACGACTTGACGACTTGACGACTTGACGACTTGACGACTTGACGACTTGACGACTTGACGACTTTATAACTTGACGACTTGACGACTTGAGGCCATTCCTCTCCAACAAAAACAACATCTATCCACGGGTATCTTGTTTTCAAGCACTCAGCCGTCCTCTCTGCTACCCTTTCTCTTCCGCCCAAAAACCCCATACGCAAAGGCTGTTCCGGCGATCTCCTACAGATCTCTTCCATGAAATCCACCCCTGTAATCCGCTCCTTAAGAGGGATCCCCATCAACGCACTTCCCAAAAAAACACCAATTCCATCAGGTAAAGCAATTTTAGCCTCATTTAGGATTTTTTTATAACGTGTATGATTTTGCGCGTAAATCACTATCTCGGGGTTGAGGGTGACTATAAAATATTTCCGCGCATGTTGTTTTAAACCCAATAACAAATACTCCAAGATATTATCTTCTGTTTCATTTGTAACTCCCACACCCAATACATAATTTTTCATCAACATATTTCACGAAGTACCATAAGTATAATTCAATAAAAACAAAAACCTCCCAAACCTACTATTCCGGTCATAAAATATCATCAATTCCCAGCCTCAAGTTTCCTACTTCAACCTTAAAAATTGGTAAACAATTTCGTATATAGACAAATATTTATTACCGGTTATCTTGTTTATATAAAAAATTACTGCCTGCCCATCAACAAAGTCAAGCGCATCCTAAAATCGCTAGTGCTACAGGATAAAAATAACTTTTAACTTTTGACTTGTAATTTTGACTTTTGCATTTTGATCTTTGAGCTTAACTTATCTCCTGTTTATGCTTCTCTTATACAACTGAATATTTTCCATTGCCACACCTGTTCCCCGCACTACACACAAAAGCGCATCCTCAGCCACATGACAAGGCACTCCTGTCATCTCTGTCATTAATTTATCAAGATTTGCCAAAAGCGACGTGCCCCCTGACATCACGATACCCTTATCGATAATATCACTCGCAAGTTCCGGCGGGCATTGCTCAAGCACCTCTTTAACCCCCCTGACTATCTCCATAAGGACCGGCCTGATAGCATCACCGACAACGAACTCATCCAATAGAATAGTCCGCGGTAAACCCGTAATCGTGTCTCGCCCTCGAATTTCAATAGTCTTGCGCTTATCTACTTCTTGTGTAGGAACAGCATTGCCAATCCCTATCTTAATAACTTCAGCTGAAGTTTCCCCTATCAATAAATTATGTTTCCTTTTAACGAAATTAGATATTGCCTCATCAATTTTATTTCCCGCTACACGCACCGAACTATGCACCACAACGCCGCCAAGTGAAATAACCGCCGATTCCGAAGATCCTCCGCCTATATTTACAATCATATGCCCTGCTGCTTGAGCAATTGGTATTTTCGCACCTATTGCCGCAGCCAAAGGCTCATCAATAAGATAAGCGCTTTTGGCCCCGGCTGACATAGTCGCGTCAAGCACAGCGCGCCTCTCAACCTGCGTAACTCCTGAAGGGATACAAACCATCACCTCCGGCTTAAAAAACCTCGCCCTGCCGCAAACCTTGTCAATAAAATATGAAAGCATTGCTTCGGTTATTGTATAATCCGCGATCACGCCGTCTCTCAGCGGCCGAAGCGCTACAATATTACCGGGAGTCCGCCCGAGCATTTCTTTAGCTTCATGGCCGACTGCTACCACGCGATTCTCCTCTGCGATCACAGCCACAACAGTTGGCTCATTAAGCACAATCCCCTCACCCACCACATAAACCACCGTATTCGCGGTTCCGAGGTCTATTCCTATACGCTTTGTGGTTGGAAACTTAAAGTCAAACATGATAGAAACTACTTTTGATTTTTTACTTGTGCTTTTGACTTTTGACTTTTAAATTTTAAATTATTAACCATATCACACTATATCCTTACAATATCAAAACATTTATTTTAGCTTCGCCTCATACTGATTATAACGTCGCACAAGTTTAGTTGCAAGGGTTTAATTGAGAGAGTATAATCAAACCTGCCCACATGAAGAAACAAATTATTTTTGCTATATCAATTCTTTCCTTTCTTATTATTAGCACCCTATTCGCAATTCTTTATGGCAAAGGTTATCGTATATCATTCAAACAAAATATACCGGAAATAAACAAAACCGGTTTACTTGTCGTAAATAGTTCTCCTAATGGCGCGCAAGTATTTATAGACAATCATCTTACAACAGCTACAAATAATACTATCAATCTCCCGCCCGGTATATATGATATAAAAATTCAAAAAGAAGGCTACTTTCCCTGGCAAAAAAAACTCAAAATCCAAGCCGAAATAGTCACAAAAGCGGAAACAATCTTATTCCCCGTAGCTCCCAAGCTTGAAAGCATTGCGACAACACCGGTATTAAACCCGCTTATAGATCCATCCGGGACAAAAATAGCCTATCAAATAGCTTCGGATGCAGCCAGCCGGAAAAATGGCATCTATATACTAAATATGAATACCAATATCATTTCTGTTTCCATACTAACCCTGCAAAGCTCCTCAACTCAAATAGCCGATGATACGGCTACTCTCTTCTCCCAAGCCAAGCTAAAATGGTCTCTTGATGGAACCCAAATACTCGCGCAAATTCCGGATTCAACCCAAAACATAAGCACATATTTACTGAAAACTGACCGGCTCAATGAAGATCCGCAAGATGTAACTGCTATATTGCAAAGCGTAGAAGATAGCTGGCGCCGTGAAAAACAGCAAAAAGAGCGAAGCCTGCTTGCTGATATAAAAGAAAATACACACAAGCTTATCGCCGATAATTTTTCCATTCTGGCCTGGTCTCCTGACGAAACAAAAATTCTTTATGAGGCTTCTATCTCAGCTCAATTACCTCTCATTATCAAACCCCGCAGACTGGGTATAGATTCGCTTGCTGAAAAAAGACAAATCACAAAAGGAGAAGTGTACGTATACGACACAAAAGAAGATACGAATATGAAAATACCGATTACGCTGACTGAATCCTATTCACAAATCTCATGGCTGCCTGATTCAAGTCATCTGCTATATATAAACGATAAGAAAATAATCATAATGGATACAGATGGATCAAATCGTATCACGGTTTACGCCGGTCCTTTCATCGACACCTTCGCCGTACCCTGGCCTGACAATTCCAAAATAGTTATTCTCACCAACCTCGGCAATCCCGAAGCCTCTCCCACCTTATATACAATAGGACTCAAATAATTTCAACATTTGTCATTGATTCTTTGTAGGGGCGATCCCTTGTGGTCGCCCAAAAAACCGAACCCGTAGGGAACGAAAATTTTCGTTCCATTCTGCAAAGCCACGTCAAACGTGGCTTTGCAGAATTAGTGTCCCCGGGCAGAATCGAACTGCCATCAAGCGCTTAGGACGCGCCTATTCTATCCGTTGAACTACGGGGACAACCTTGTTGTATTTTAGCACAATCCACGCTACAATTGTCTTCTAAGTAGGGCGATCCCTTGTGGTCACCTAGAAAACCCGGGGTGTAGTGAATCGGTATCACGCTGCTTTCGGGAAGCAGAAACACGGGGTTCAATTCCCCGCACCCCGACCAACTCGACTCGCTAGCCTCGCAAGGTTCGACCTTGCGAGGCTATTATATAAACACCAAACGCCTGATACACTAAAGAAAATTGCGAAAGCCCTTAGTGCTGGCGTTGATGATTTAATAAGGTAATTTTATAAACAAACAAGAAGCCAAACAACAAATTCAAAAGCTCGTTGTAGTAAAAATTTGGGAATTGTTAGCTGACAAATTAAATTGGGCAGTTTTTGGTGGTGTTGCTGCCGCGATTCATAATAGA